>JAANMY010000774.1_pt1 | contig 41399 bp, 34 predicted proteins | sample 7279691 | NCBI WGS metagenome assembly JAANMY01 (sample SAMN14094543, study PRJNA606508) | bioreactor metagenome | isolation source: A lab-scale SPAN reactor treating ammonium-rich wastewater day 388 | place: Ireland: Galway | collected 2018-02-07 | reverse complement strand
CGGGCAGGTAGCTCAGTTGGTAGAGCACCGCACTGAAAATGCGGGTGTCGCCGGTTCAAGTCCGGCCCTGCCCATTGGTCCAGATTCCATAGCGTCACACGGAACGCCAACCCCCACCAACTCCGCAGGATTGTGGGGGTTTTTGTGTTTCGGGCTTGGACGCCGTGGGGTCGCTTTGGCGCGTGTGTGTTGCCGGATTTGCTGCCGCCTCACCCGACGCCGTGGTGCGGGTCCAATCGGCGTCGGTGACTTGCAGGTCGTGACCCGCCGCGATCGCCTTGGTGTTGCCGATCCAGGCGCAGACGGTGTGGAGTGGGAAGTTCACCACCAGTTCGTTTTGTCGGCACGGCCGCGGGTGTACCACATCAGGGGTGCAGGGCGACATCCCATCCCTATCGGTTCACCGCAAGGCGCACCGGCCGGGTCTGTTCGTCGGACTCCAGCGGAAGCGATCGGGTTCACTCGACCGTGAACGAGGATCCGCCCAACGTTCAGACCGGCTGCATGCGGATCCCGTCGCCGTCGGCCTGGTCGGCAAAAAAAGAACCCAGGGACGAATCCCTGGGTTCTGAACGGCTCGCAAGGTGAGATGGCAACGGAGCAGGGTGGACCCGCGGCTCGTTGCCTTGAGTGTTCGAGGGAAGGAGTCTTACCAGTTGCCGCGGCGACCACCGCCGCCACCGCCACCACCGCCGCCGCGGTTCTCGCGGGGCTTGGCCTCGTTGACGGTGAGGTCGCGGCCGTCGATGTTCTTGCCGCTGAGAGCGGCCATGGCGGCGCGGGCGTGCTCGTCATTGGAGAACTCGACAAAGCCGAACCCGCGGGGGCGGCCGGTCTCGCGATCCATCACGAGCGTGGCGGACGCAACTTCGCCGTGGGCGGAGAAGAGCTCGCGGAGCTGGGCTTCGGTGGTGCTGAACGAGAGGTTTCCGACATAGAGCTTCATGGACCTGTTCCTGACCCGATAATCGAAATGCAGCGGCTCGGACTCGGGCAGGACTGAGCGCCGGGAGACCAGAGCGGACTCGACCGACACGGCCGATACCTGGCAGAGATCACGCGTGAGTGTAGGCACGCTGATGGCCCCGGCGGAGGGGGGGGTGCGGGACAGCCGCACGGGGCGTTGATTCTCAGGGTCGTGTCGGCGACAGGAAGGTTGCGGGTGAACTCACCCCATGTGCCTGATGACGGCATCGGCGAACTCGGAGCACTTGACCTTCTTGACCGTCGTGTCTCCCTCGGCCTTCATGAGGCGCTCGAAGTCGTAGGTGACGGTCTTGGCGGAAATGGCGCCGTCCATGCCCTTGATGACGAGGTCGGCGGCCTCTCCCCAGCCCATGTATCGGAGCATCATCTCTCCCGAGAGGATGACCGAGCCCGGGTTGACCTGGTCGAGGTTGGCGTACTTGGGAGCCGTGCCGTGGGTCGCCTCGAAGATGGCGTGGCCGGTGACGTAGTTGATGTTGGCGCCTGGCGCGATGCCGATGCCGCCGATCTGAGCGGCGAGGGCGTCGGAGAGGTAGTCACCGTTGAGGTTCATGGTCGCGATGACGTCGAAATCCTTCGGGCGAGTGAGGACCTGCTGGAGGGTGATGTCGGCGATGGAGTCCTTGATGAGGAGCAGTTTCCTCCACTTGCCGTCGCCGTGGGAGGGCCAGAGGGTGAGCGCGGCCTGGACCTCCGCGACGATCTTTCCCTTCTGGTCCGAGGTCATCATGTCGAACCCGGGATCGATCATCCGAGCGTTGGCCTCGAGCGTGAGGTCCGGGTTCCCCTCCTTGTTGCCGAGGATCCAGGACTCGCGTTCGGTCACGACCTGGTTTCGGAAGAAGGCGGAGGCGACCTTGTAGCCCCAGTCCTTGAAGGCCCCTTCGGTGAACTTCATGATGTTGCCCTTGTGGACGAGCGTCACGGAGCGGCGCTTTTCCTTCAGGGCGTAGGCGATGGCCGAGTGGACGAGTCGTTCCGTCCCGAGGTAGGAGACGGGTTTGATGCCGATGCCGACCTCGATGCCGACGGGGCGGGCCGGAGCGCCGATGCCTTCGAGCATGTGCTGCCAGTCGTCGGCGGCCTTCTGGCTCCCGAAGCGGATCTTGGCGAACTCCTTGGGGAACGTCGCCTGCCAGAAGTCAAGGACCTTCCGGGCCTCGGGCGAACCCGCGGCGTATTCGATCCCGGCGTAGATGTCCTCCGTGTTCTCGCGGAAGATGACCATGTCACAGTCCTGCGGCCGCTTGACCGGGCTGGGAACGCCCTTGAACCAGCGAACGGGCCTGAGGCAGACGTAGAGGTCGAGCATCTGGCGCAACGCGACGTTGAGTGAGCGGATCCCGCCGCCCACGGGCGTGGTGAGCGGGCCCTTGATGCCCACGAGGAACTGTCTGAACGCCGTCAGCGTGTCATCCGGGAGCCAGTTGCCGGTCTTGTTGAAGGCCTTTTCGCCGGCGAGGACCTCGTGCCAGGTGATCCTGCGCTTGGCGCGGTAGGCCTTGGCGACGGCTGCGTCGAAGACGCGGACGGAGGCTCGCCAGATGTCGGGGCCCGTGCCATCGCCTTCGATGAAGGGGATCACGGGCTCGTCGGGGACGTTGAGTTTTCCAGCGGACATCGAGATGGCGGTGGGCATGGTGTCGTCCCGCCCGTGGGCGGGTCCTCCGGTCGTTGGTCGTGCGAGCGCGGGACATCCCGCGGGCCCAACGATAGCCGCCCTGTCGCCATCCGGAACTCCCATCGTTGGGCGCTTGCCGGTCAGCCCGCCAGGGCCTTCCTGAGCGGGGCAAGGTGCTTCTCGTAGTGTCGCCAGCGCCCCACCGATCGGGTGTACATGGGCTCCCTCACCTGGCTGACGCTGGGCGTGTTCGCCACGCGTCGGCTCTGATGGAAGTTCAGGCACGCCTCTCCACCCCGGGCCCAGTCCAGACCCAGGAACTCCACGACGCGCCGCGTCACGGCTTCCTGATCGGCCACGAGAGCCTCGTAGTGCACGTCGAGCATCGGGAGATCGAGCGCCGATCGCCAGTGCTTCATCAGCCTCTCGTACGCGCGATAGGTCTTGCCGAGGTGGACAAGGCTGGTGGTCGGGTTGCTGCCCGCGAAGCGGTTGAAGAAGCACGACACGCAGGTGTCCAGCGGTTCACGGACGCAGTGGATCACCCTGGCCCCGGGCAGGACCCTGGAGATGAGCCCCAGATGGTGGAAACTCAACGGCTGCTTGTTGCTGACCCGGCGTGGGGAGGCGTGCGCGGGCACGTGGCCCAGGAGGCGATCGACGTACGCCTCGCCCGCCGCGTCCACGACCGCGAGGGTCAGTTTCTCACGAGAGTGAAAGAACGCGAGGGGCGCGGGCGGATCCTCGCCAGGGGCGAGCCCCGGCGGCAGCCCGAGTTCGATCCTCGCGGCGATCTCGCCGAGGTAGGACAGTTCGCCCGCCCCGTGCACGTCGTCGTGGCGATCGAGGATCTGTTCGAGCAGCGTGGTCCCCGACCGGGGCATGCCCACGATGAAGACCGGCCGATCCGACGCGGCTCTCTCGGACCGGGCTCGCGGGATCCGCGCCGTGTTCGCCCGCGTCCAGCCGGAGATCATCCGATCGACATGGCGAACGTGGGCCCCGGCGTCGAACGCAGACGGGCTCGCGGAGTTCGCCTCTTGATAGCGTGTGAAGGCGAGGTCGTACTCACCCATCGCGTCGAGCAGGTCCCCCCATGCGTGCAGGCACTCGACCCGCAGCGCCGGCGAGATCGACGCCTCGGCGAGTGTTCGCTCCAGCAGGGCGACGCCTTCGGCGGGGCGTTTGAGGTCTGCGTTCACCCTGGCGAACGCGAGGGCGACGGCCGGGTGCGCGGCTCGATCCGCCCGCACGACCGGTCGAAGGAGTTCGTACGCCTCGCCCGCGCGCCCGACGTGGCGGAGGAGTTCGGCGAGCATCGACCGCACGATGAGGTCGTCGGGGCGCCGTTCCGCCTCGGACCGGAGCACCTCGACACCCTCTTCGGGACGGCCCGCGTCGCGCAACGCGAGCGAGAGGGTCGTCACGGCGGTGCGGGCTCTCGGATCGAGGTCCAACGCTCGCCTCAGCGCGGCCACCGCCCGCTCGTGATGCCGCATCATGAAGCAGATCGCGCCGAGGCGTTCGTGCAAGGCCGAGTCATCGGGGAAGGCGTCGAGCGCGTGTTCGCAGGCAGCCCTTGCGGCGTGGAACCGACTCGCGCGTGCGAGGGCGTCGATCTGGCTGAGGGCCTCGCGCACGGTCACGCCGTCTCCCCGGTCACCCGGGCGAAGTCCTCCCAGAACGCCGGATAGGTCTTCGCGACGCAGCCGGGGTCTCGGATCAGAACGTTCGGGCGTCGAAGCCCAACCAGCGCGAGGGACATCGCCATCCTGTGGTCGCGATAGGTCTCGAAGACGACCTCCTCCGCGCCTGGGGAAACATCCACTCCACCGGGCGGGGGCACGATAGCGATCGAGCCCTGCGCATCCGCCTCCACGCGAACACCGATCTTCGCGAGTTCCACCCGGAGGGCTTCGATCCTGTCCGTCTCCTTCACCCTCAGGGTCCTGAGCCCTCGGAGGACCGAGCGCCCGGGCGCAAACGCGCAGACGACGGCGAGCGACATTGCCGCGTCGGGCATGGAGGACAGGTCCGCGTTGATCGGCGAGAGGGTCCCGCCGGTGCAGGCGATCCACCCGGAGGACGCGCCCTCGGCGCTGCGACGTTCCACGCCCGCGCCCATGCGCAGGAGGATCTCGGGGACGGCGGCGTCGCCCTGGAGCGAGTCGGCGTCGAGCCCAAGCACGACCGACTTGGCCCCCTCGATCAGGGCCGCCGCGGCCCAGAACGGGGTCGCGCCGCTCGCATCGGGTTCGACTTCGAGGTCGAAGGGGCGCACCCCGCCCGAGCCCGTGACGCGGATGACCCTCAGATCCTCGGACATTCGGATGCCGGCGCCAAGCCGGTCCAGCAGCGACAGCGTCATGGACACATACGACGCGCTGGTCACCTCTCCCGTGAGCCGCAGCGTGAGCCCACCCGGCAGCCAGGGCCCGATCAGCAGCAGGGCGGAGATGAACTGGCTCGAAGTCGTCGTCGGGACATCGAGGATCGGCGCGTGGGCGAGGGCCTCGGGCGGCGTGAGACGTACGGGCGGGCAGCCGGATGAGCCGAGCGTCTCGACGTGCGCGCCCAGGCGTTCGAGCAGGCGAGACAACTCGCCGATGGGGCGCTGCCGCATGCGTTCGTTGCCGGTGATCGTGACGGGCCCCGGTGCGAGGATCGCGGCGGCGGCGAGGAAGCGTGTGGCCGTGCCCGCGTTCTCGAGATCGAGCGTGACGCCGGCGTTGGGCCATCGCCCGCCGACACCCTCGACGTTGAGCGTGTCGCCGCCACGCCGCTCGACCCGTGCACCGAGCACCCGGACCGCCTCGATCATGCGAGAGGCATCGTCCGCGTCGACGAGAGCCCCGCGGATCGTTGAACGCCCGTGCGCCAGCGCCGCCAGGAGGAGCGCCCGATTGGTCAGGCTCTTCGAGCCCGGGGGCCTGACCTTGGCGAAGAAGACCCTTCCCGGCGTCGCGTGCACCCGCAACGGATCCGGAAGGGAGGGGAGGGCAGGTCGGCCCACGATCACGCCTCGCTCGCGCCCTGGCGACGGAACACGGCCACGATGTCCTCGACCGGAACCACGAACAACCGGTTGTCCCCCTCGAAGTCCACCGGCACGGCGTGCTTGGGGTTGAAGAGCACGCGGTCGTACTGCCGGATGGGATAGTCCTCGTTCCGCTCGACCTTCGTGCTGATCGCCACGACGCGGCCCGTCAGCGTCGGGATCTCGATTTTGTCGGGGAGGTGGATGCCTGACTTGGTCTGCTTCCGGTCGTCGTCCTTGCGGATCAACACGCGCGCGCCGATTGGCTCGACCACTTCGAGCGGTTTGGACGGCGCGGGTTTCTCCGAGGGGGGCATCCACCGTCTCCTTCCCTGGGTCCGTATGCTAGCGACCGAGGAACCCACCAGTGAACCAGACCCTCGCCGGGCTTATCCGCGACATCCCCGACTTCCCTCGTCCCGGCGTCGTCTTCAAGGACTTCACGCCGCTGCTCGCCAACCCGGCGGGGCTGGCCCTGGCGGTCGAACTGCTCGTGAACCCCTTCCGCGGTCAGCGGATCGACCTCGTGGTCGGCGCCGAGTCACGCGGGTTCATTTTCGGCACGGCCGTGGCGCAGGCCCTCTCGGCGGGTTTCGTCCCGATCCGCAAGCCCGGGAAACTCCCCCGGACGGTGCTCGGGGTGAACTATGCGCTCGAATACGGCACGGACCGTCTCGAGATCCACGCCGACGCCCTGACCCCCGGGCAGAGGCTGCTCCTTGTCGATGACCTCCTCGCAACGGGAGGGACGCTAAGCGCATGCGCCGAGCTGGTCGATCGCCTCGGCGGGGTGATCGCCGGGCTTGCCGTCCTGATCGAGTTGACCTCGCTGGGTGGGCGTGACCGTGTCTCCCGCTACGGGGGGGTGCACTCGGTCATTCGCTACTGACGGGGCCTGCGGGCAAGGCGCGGGTCCAGCCCGGGGTAATGCGGATGAGAGGAGTCGAACCTCCACGGGATTTTACTCCCACCAGGACCTGAACCTGGCGCGTCTGCCAATTCCGCCACATCCGCGCGGGGCAAACCCTAGCCCCCCCGATGGGCCCCGGCAATCCCAATCGGCCCGATCCCACTACCATCCGCCGTGCCCGCCAAGAAGAAAAAGCCCGGTGAGACACCGACGGTCGAGAACCGCAAGGCGCGGTTCAACTACGCCATCTCGGACACCCTGGAGGTGGGGATCGTGCTTCGCGGGACGGAGGTCAAGTCGGTCCGGAGCGGGCGGGTCTCGATCGCCGAGGGATACGTTCGCGTCGAGTCCGATCCCCCCGCGCTGTACCTTCACTCGGCGGACATCGGGGACTATGGCCCGGCGGGCCCGACCCAGCACGCGCCTAAGCGGATGCGCAAACTCCTGGCGCACAAGCGAGAGATCCTGAAACTCGCGCGCGCTGTTGACCAGAAGGGCGTGACCATTGTCCCTCTGAAACTCTACTTCAAGGGTGGGTACGCGAAACTGCTCATCGGCGTGGGCCGCGGGAAGGCCGCGCACGACAAGCGCGAGTCCATCAAGGATCGTGACGCGAAGCGGGACATCGCGCGGGCGATGTCGCGGCGGGCGTGATAGACGGGCTGGGCTTGCTGGAAGACGCCGGCCTGGACAGGGGGTTGCCGGTGCGCGATCAGATGCCTTTGCCCTTGGCGCGATGAGCCAGACGGGACTTGGCGCGCGCGAACGCGACGCGACGGTTGCGGGCCTCTGACACGCCGGGCTCGACCTCGGCCTTGGCGAGGTCGGCCTTGGCATCGGCTTCGACGAGGGACTCGACGGGGACTGCCTGGTTGGCGAGGATGGTGAGCCGATCGCCGACCATCTGGGCAAAGCCCTCGTCGATGACGAACGAACGGGACCCGCCGGCGGCGCCCTTGGTGTCGGGGAAGTCGAGGCGGAGTTCACCCACGCCAAGCTTGGCGACGATGGGGGCGCGTCCGGGGAGGACGCCGAAGAGTCCATCCCACGCGGGGACCGAGGCGTAGGTCACGGGCTCGTCGAGGACCTTGGCGGTCGGGGTGATGAGCCTGCACTGGAAGGTCTTGGCGGCCAAGCGGAGGTCTCCGTGTCGGTCGGTGGATCCGAGAGTTGGGGGCGAATGATATCCCGTAGGCTAGGGGCGTGAAGGCACGTTGGATCATCGCGTTCATGCTCGCGGGGCTCGCCCTGGCGGCCTGGCTTCGGCTGCTCGTGGGCGACCCGGCGGGCCTGCACCTGCCCGAGTCGTCGCTTGTGTGGGAACTGCGGCTGGGTCGGCTTGTGCCCGGGCTGATCGTCGGCGGATCGCTGGCGGTCGCGGGCGTGCTGCTCCAGGCGCTCCTTCGGAACCCGCTGGCCTCGCCCGACCTCATCGGGGCATCCTCGGGGGCGGGGCTGGGGGTGATGGCCTCGCTGTATGTGCAGCACCTGATGGGCCGGAGCGTCTCGGACGCGTCGGTGCCGGCCGGGAGCGGCGGGGCCATCGCCGGGGCGCTGGGAGCGCTCACGCTCGTGTATGTGCTGGGGAGGCGGTCGCGGGTGCTTGATCCGGTCTCTCTGGTGCTGGTCGGGGCGATCGTCGCGATTGTCTGCTCGGCGGTGACGGTGCTGCTTGCGCACCTGATCCCCGGACAGGGCGTGGCGGTGGCGAGGTGGACGATCGGGGCGCTCTCAGACGATGCGCCGCGAGCACAGGTGGCGGCGGCGGGTGCGCTGCTTGTGCTGGCGCTGGCGGCATCGCTGGTGATGAGCCGCGCGCTCGACGCGGGCACGCTCCACGATGACGAGGCGAGATCGGTGGGTGTGAACCTCGGGCTGGTGCGGGCGTCGAGTTTCGCGCTGGCGGGGCTCCTGACGGCCGGCGCGGTCGCGGTCGCGGGACCGATCGGGTTCGTGGGGCTGGTCTGCCCGCACCTGGCGAGGCTGGTGCTCGGGCCCGGACACGCGCGGGTGCTGATCGCTTCGGGCGTGCTGGGCGCCATCATGATCGTGGGTGCGGACACGGTGGCGGACCTCCTGCCCCTGCCCTCGGGACGGCTGCCCATCGGCGTGCTGACGGCGCTGGTCGGAGGTCCGGCGTTCATCGCGCTGCTGATCCGCGAGCGGAGGACGTCGATCTAGGCGTGATCGATCCCCCTGTCCGACGCCGATCCGAGTCGATCAATAGGGGACGGCTTCGAGGGCTTCGAGGTCGTCCTCGGTCCCGAACTCCTCGTCCTCGCCCGCGCTGATGACGCGCATGTTGGTGGCATCGCCGGGGCCTTCGAAGGAGATCCGGACGGGATTCCCCCACTGGTCGTTGCCGGCGGAGCCGATCTCGAGTTCGGCGATGTCGCGGGGGAGCCTCCGGTTCTGCTCGCGGAAGATCGCGACGGTGGTGGCGATCTGGGAGAGGTTCATCTCGAGGCGTGCGGCCCGGGCGATGCCACGGGATTTGCCGACCTGGCCGATGTAACTGGTTCCACCCGATGGCCCGCCCCCGGTGTTGCCACCGCCGCCGGAGCCGCCGAGCAGGGCGCTCATGTCGCCGAACATGAGGAACGCGCCGATGACGACAACGAGGAGGAGGGCGAGGATTGCTCCGCCGCCGATGCGTCCGGGTCGGGTCGTGATTCTCATGGGGACCTCCGTCGGGAGAGGGCAAACGGGCGACACCTAGGCAGTCTACCTTCACCTACGCTCTGGCGTGATTATCTTCGTCGAAGAAACAGTTCGAGGGCGGGCGGGTGCGGAGAGGTTGCGTGCGCGACTGGATGGTCGCTCGCACGCCTGTCTGGCCTACGACGCGGCGGCGTTCCCCGGGGAAGAGTTCGAGGTCTGGCGTGACGGCGTGGCGGGGATGATCGAGGCGGCCGAGGGCGCGGGTGTGCGCCGGCACATCGTGGTGGTGCCCGAGCGCTGGCGGAGGAGGTGGGCGGAGGCGGCGTTCATGTTCCGGCGTCGGTCGGCCCAGAGCGTGTTCGTCGTGGGATCGGAGGAAATCGAGGACCTCGAGACGGTGGAGGTGCGGATCTCGGCCGGCGCGGGGCGGATGGAGGTGTGGGAGCCGACGCCGCCACGGCTCGAGACCCCGCGTCTGGTGCTGACGTTCGGGTCGGCGGCACAGATCGAGGGGTATTACCACGCGATCGTGGGCACGGACATGTTCGAGAACTTGTTCTGGGACGGGCCCGGGAGCGTGGAGGAGTTGTGTGACTTCGCGCTGGGCTCGCGGCAGCGGTATGTACGAGGACCGGGGCACGACCTGAACCTCGCGATCATTGAGCGAGAAGGCGGGCGCATGATCGGGGGATGCTCGCTCCGCCCTGGGAACCCGAGGAATCGCTCGTTCAACCTGGGGTACACGCTGGCGCCGGCGTGGCAGGGGCAAGGGCTCGGGACGGAGGCGATCGGGGCGCTGGTCGAGCACGCGTTCGTGGCGCTCGGGGCCGAACGGTGTTGGGCGGAGGTTTTCGTGGGGAATGAGCGGTCGCGCCGGTTGCTGGAGCGGCTTGGGTTCGCGCTGGAGGGGACGACGCGGTCGGCGATCGCGAAGGGGGATCGTCGTCGCGACGAGTGGATCCTCGGGCTGCCGAGGGCGGAGTGGGAAGCCAGGCGTGGGGGCTCGATCAAGGCCCGGTGAGTTCCGCGTGCTCGGCGGCGGGGCGGGCGCCGGTGAGGACGGGGACGCGGCGTGGGTCGCGGCGGCGGGCGAAGAGCCGGTCGAGCGTGAGATGGGCGACGGGCGTGACGAGCAGGGTGAGCAGGAGCGAGAGCATCTGCCCGCCGATCACGACGATGGCGACGGCTCGCCGCTCTTCGGCACCGGGTCCGGCGCCGAGGGCGAGAGGGAGCATCCCGCCGACGAGCGAGAACGTCGTCATCAGGATGGGGCGGAGGCGGTCGCGGGCACCGCGGATGGCGGCGTCTTCGATGGGCATCCCGCGCAGGCGGAGTTGGTTGATGTGGTCGACCTGGAGGATGGCGTTCTTCTTGACGACGCCAAAGAGGACGAGGATGCCAAGGGCGGAGTAGAGGTTGAGGGATTGTCCCATCATCCAGAGCGAGAGGAAGGCGAAGGGGATGGAGAGGGGGATGGAAAGGAGGATGGTGAAGGGGTGGAGGTAACTCTCGTAGTTGGCGGCGAGGATCATGTACATGAAGACGATGGAGAGGGCGAAGGCGATGAGGAACTCCGCGAAGGTGCGTTCGAGTTCCCGTCCGCGGCCGAGCGTGCGGACGGAGTACTCGGCGGGCATCTCGAGCGCGGCGACTTCGTGGCGCATGGCGGCGAGGCGGTCGGCGAGGGCATAGCCAGGGCCGACGGAACCTCGGACGTTGGCGGCGCGCTGGCGGTCGAGGCGGTCGATGCGGGCGGCGGCGGTTGCCGGGCGGATCTCGGCGATGCTGCGGAGTTCGGCGACGCCGGCGGGGCCCGCCGGGGCGGGGACGAGGAGGAGGGGGAGGTCCCTGGGATCGGCGCGGTCGCGATCGGTGAGGCGGAGTTGGACGTCGTAATCCTCGTTGGTGGCGGGGTCACGGAAGCGGGTGACCTCGTCCTGGCCGCCGACGAGGAGGCGGAGGGCGGTGCCGATGTCTCGCGGGGAGATGCCGAGGTCTGCGGCGCGTTCACGGTCGATGTGGACCCGGAGTTCCGGGGTGTTGAGTTTGAGGGTGGTATCCATGTCGGGGAGCCCGCCGACCTGCTGGGAACGGAGTCGGAGGGCTTCGGTGTAGTGGGCGAGGCGATCGAGTTCGGGCCCGCGGATAGCGAGGTCGATGTCGAAGTTGCCGCCGCCGATGTTGAACGCGGCGAAGGGCCGGACGGAGACGCGGAGATCGGGGAAGCCGCGGAGGTCTCTTCGGAGTTGCTGGATGACGTCGCCCTGGGAGTAGTTGCCCTTGAAGGCGTGGAGGGGCCTGCCGGCGAGGGCCTCGCGCAGGAGGCGAGAGATCGAGAGGGTTCGGACATCGTGGGGCTGGATACGGACGTAGATCTGCGCGCGGTTGACCTGTCCGAGGAACGAGCCCCCCGCGGAGGAGAAGGTCGTGACGACGGCGGGGTGGCGGAGGATGCGGTCTTCGACCTCGCGCACGGCTTCGTCAAATGCGGCGAAACTGACGCCTTCGGGGCCGTTGATGTTGACGTTGAACTCGGCCTCGTCGACATCGCTGGGGATGTAGTCCTGGCGGAGCATGCCGTAGAGCGGGACGGAGGCGGCGACGACGAGCGCGGCGAGGAGGAGGGTGACGAAGCGGAAGCGGAGGCAGAGACGGAGGGCTCGCTCGTAGGCACGATCGACGAGGGCGTAGAGCCCTCTCCGGCTGGAAGGAGCGGCGTGGGCGGAGGACGCGGGGCGGAGCATCCTCGAGGCCATCATCGGCGTCAGCGTGAACGAGACGAGCAGGGAGACGAGGACGGCAACGGCGGCGGTGACGCCGAACTGGTAGAGGAAGCGTCCGGAGATGCTCGACATGAAGGAGACGGGGACGAAGATGACGACGAGGGAGAGCGTGGTGGCGAGGACGGCGAGGGCGATCTCCCTCGTGCCCTTGCGGGCGGCCTCGAGCGGGGGCAGGCCCTCTTCCTCGACGAGCCGGAAGATGTTCTCGAGCACGACGATGGCGTCGTCGATGACGATCCCGACCATGAGGACGAGCGCGAGCATGGTGACGCTGTTGAGCGTGAAGCCAAGGGCCCACATCATCCCGAAGGTGGAGATGACCGAGGCCGGGATGGCGACGCCCGCGATAAGGGTCGATCGCCAGGAGCGCATGAACGCGAGGACGACGAGAGAGGCGAGGATCGCGCCGAGGATGAGGTGGGTCTCGATCTCGTGGAGGGCGGCGTTGATGTAGACGGACTGATCGCGGATGACACGAAGGGTCGCACCGGGGGGGAGGAGTTCACGAACGGCATCGACCTCGCGGCGGACGCCCTCGATCACGGCGACGGTGTTGGCGCCGGACTGGCGGCGGATCTCGATCGAGACGGCCCGCTCGCCGTCGAGGCGGGCGGAGGTGCGCTGCTCGCGTGAGGCATCGCGGGCGGTGCCGAGGTCGCGGATGCGGACGGGGGTCCCCCCGATGGTGGTGACGACGAGGTCGTTGAAGTCCTCGGCGCGGGTGAGACGGCCCATGGTCCTGAGGACCTGCTCGCGGCTGGAACCTGTGACATTGCCGCCGGGCACGTCGGCGTTCTGACGTTCGAGGGCGTCGCGGACGAGGGTGACGGGCAAGCCGAGGGCGGCGAGTCGCGACGCGTCGAGGTCGATGTTGATCGTTCGTTCGGAGCCCCCGACGATCGAGACCTCTCCGACGCCGGAGGAACGCTCGAGTCGTGGGCGGATCTGTTTGTCGGCGATCTCGGTGAGTTCGCGGAGGCTCATCGAGCCGCTGAGCGCGAGGGTGAGCACGGGGGAGGAGTCGTTGTCGAACTTCGAGACGACGGGGGGATCGGCCTCGGCGGGAAGGCGGCGGAGCACGGAGGCGACGCGGTCGCGAACGTCCTGCGCGGCGGCGTCGATGTCGCGATCGAGGCTGAAGGTCACGAGGATGATCGACTGGCCCTGCCCGGAGATGCTGCGGAGTTCCTCGATGCCTTCGATGGTGTTGACGGCTTCTTCGATGATCTCGGAGACCTGGGTCTCGACCTCCTCGGGCGATGCCCCGGGGAGCGTCGTGCGGACGTTGACGGTCGGGAGGTCGACCGAGGGGAGGCGGTCAATGCCCAGCCTCGTGAACGCCACCCCCCCCACTACGACCATCGCCGCGATGAGCATCACCGCGAAGACGGGGCGACGGATGCAGACTTCGGCGAGGGTCCTCACGTGGTGGCCTCCGGCTTGGCCGGGCCGCCCGGCGGATCGCGATCGAGAACCGGGGCGTCGGGCGCGGACCGGTCGTCGGGCTCGGGAAGGGGGGCACCGAGCACGTCGTGGGCGAGGAGCCCGCACGCGCGAAGGAGCTCGAGATACGCGGTCTTGGTCGTGAAGGACTCGCTCGCCGCCTCGAGTTCCGCCGCGAGGAGCTGGTCCTGCGCGACGATGCGTTCGAGGTTGGTCCCCAGGCCGGCCTCGAACGCGGCGTCGGACTGCGCGAGCGCCTCGGTCGCGGCGGCGACCTGGATGGCGAGTTCCGCGGCGCGGTCGCGGGACTCCCGGAGCCTGAGTTGGGCGATCTCGACGTCGCGGGCGGCCTCCCTCGCCCGGGCGCGGTGGATGAGCACACGCTCGCGGAAGCGGGACCACGCGGCCCTGACATCCGCCTCGATCCTGCCCGCGGAGAAGAGGGGCACCCTGAGGCTGATGAGCGAGGCGACAATCGAGCCCGTGTCGTCCGGATCCCTCGCGAGGAAGTAGTCGAGGTTCACGGTGAGGGTGGGCGCAAACTGCCCGATCGCGGCATCAACGAGCCGCCTGGCCGCGTCCGCATCGGCGCGCGCGGCGAGGAGGTCCTGGCGATGGGCGAGCGCCAGGGCGTGCAGGCGATCGAGGCCAGGAACTTCCGCGGGGAGTTCGAACGCGTCCGCGAGGGGGATATCGGTGAGGTCCGCGCTGGTCAGGAAGGCGAGCGTGGAGCGTGCTTCGGCGGCCTGACGCCTGGCGGAGATCAGTTGCACGCGTGTCCGGGCGACCTGGGCTTCGATGAGCGAGGCATCGACGGGCCTGGCGAAGCCGACATCCCGGCGTGCTCGGGCATCGTCGAGGCGTTCCTGCTGCGTGGCGACGGACGAGGTGAGCACGCCGACGAGCCTCTCGGCGCGCAGGGTCTCGTAGTACGCCCTGGCCGTCTGCACGAGCAGAGACTCTCGCAGGTCGAGGATGAGCCACCGGCGGGACTCGATCGAGGCGTCGCCGGCTTCGGCGGTGCGCAGGTCGCTCATGCCGGTGAGCAGGCGATACTGAGCGTTGACGCCGAGGTCGACCTGCGCCACACCGGAGTCGCCCGTGTTCTCGCGGAGGGCGAGGTCGCCGAATGCGGAGAGCGTGGGCCGGAGAGCCGCGGCGATCCTCTGTCGCTCGGCAAGGGCCTGGACATAGTGCTCGCCGACGACGGCCAGTTGCTCGTTGTGCCAGGCGGCGAGGCTGAGCGCGCCCGAGAGCGTGAGGCCGGCATCGGGGCTCGGCGCGATCATGGAGCCCGGGGGATCGCCCACCGCGCGATAGGCATCGACGTCGCGTCGCTGATCGGTCGCGCATCCTGTCAGGAGGATGGCGGCGGCGCTTGCTGGGAGCGCATGGGCACGGAAGCAGGCGGCATCCGGGCGGAGTGGGCAGGAGCGGCGCGGGATGAGCCGGTCCGCAATGGCGGCGAGGATCGAGCCGGGTTTGTCGGATCGGGACCTGCTCACATCCGAAACCTCTTGCCGCGGCGAATAGTATGACAGTCCGATCGGTACTCGTTCTTCGGTTGAGCGTGCGTAAAGGATGCATGAATGGGTCATCCATCGGGAAGAGTTCGCTCGGGAGGCCGGGCTCCAACTGCGGCTCGCGCGGGCGTGCTCGTTCTGTCGCTTCTCTCTCCCCTGCTCGGCTTGTCGTGCGGCCGATCCCAGGCCCCGTCGGCGCACGAGGCCGGGAAACCCGAGCCTCGCGAGGTCGTGCTCGTCGAGGTTGTGACCCACCCGGCGGCGCGGCACGAGATGATCACGGGCACCATCTTCGGCGAGGAAGAAGTCTCGGTGGCGGCGGAGGTCGGCGGCCGCCTGGTCGCGATCGTTCATGACCTGGGCGACGAGGTCTCACCCGGCGGCGTGCTGGCACAGATCGATCCGACCAACGATGCACTCGCGGTCGCGCGGGCCGAGGCGGAACTCCTCGCGACCCTGGCCCGGGTGGGCCTGAACGAACTTCCGAAAGGAGAGCCCGACCTGTCCAACCTGCCGCTGGTCATGCGGGCGGAGGCGCAGGAGGCGAACGCGCGCGCGAGGCTCGAGCGGGCGAGGCAGTTGCACGAGCGAACCCCTCCGCTGATCTCGGAGCAGGAGTTCAACGACCTCCAGACCCAGCACGAGGTCGCCGCGACGAGCGTGGGGAGCGAGCGGCTCGCGGCGCGGGCGCTGCTGGCGGAGGCTCGCGTGCGGGCGGCGTCGCTCGACGCGGCACGAAAGCGGTTGGACGACACGAGCGTGCGTGCCCCGCGAGAAATGGACGTGACCTTCCGCGTCGCGTCACGCCGCGTTTCGGTCGGTGAGGTCGTCTCGTCCGGGCAGGCACTCTTTCGGCTGGTCGCGTCGGACCGGGTGAAGTTCCGGGGCTATGTCCCCGACCGCTTCGCGGGCATCATTGGCGTGGGCTCGCCCGCCGAGTTGCTGGTGGACGGCGTGGCCGAACCGTTCGCGGCTTCCGTCTCCCGCGTGTCGCCGGCGGTCGAAATCGCCAGCCGCTCGTTCGAGATCGAGATCCTCGCACCGAACCGTGACCACCGTCTCAAGCCGGGCAGCTTCGTCCGCGCGCGAGTGCGAACGGGGGTGGAGGAACGGGCAAGGTTTGTCCCCGCCTCCGCGGTGCTCCAGTTTGCGGGCGTGCAACGGGTCTTTTCGATTCGAGAGGGTCGAGTGACGGAGCACGTGGTCACCCTGAGCGAGGGGCACGCCCCGGGCTGGTATGAAGTCCGGGGCCTGCCCGAGGTCGTGGGGTCGATCATCGATCAGCCGCGCGGCCTGACACAGGGGACGGAGGTCCGGGCCGAGCGAGCGGGTGGGGATCGCTGAAGCAGAGATCAGGCGAGAGGGGCAGGAAGGCACGCGTTTCGAGGAGGAACGAGCAGGGGCGCCACGGTCACATGCGCAGGCGGGTGAGGATGGCGTCGAGGATGGCGAGGGACCTGGCTTCGTCGCCGGTGGGATGGATGGTGATGGCGATGCGAGCCCCCTCGTCGGCGAGGTGGACATCGACGGCGACGCGCTCGAGGGGGCCCGAGCGGGCAGGCCGGGCGAGGATCGAGGCCCGGTCCTCTGTGACGGAGCGTTCGAGGACGGCATAGCCGCGGGCACGGAGGACGGCATCGGAGGCGGCGGCGACGGCAGGGACCCGTGCGGGGAGATCCGCACGGAGGGTGGGAAAGCGATAGACCGCCTGGATCTCGCGTCCGGTGTCGTGGGGTCGGCTCGCGCAGGCGGAAAGGAGGAGGGCTGGGAGGAGGAGCGCAAGACCGGCGCGACGGGTGGGCACGGGGTGTACATCGACGGCGTCGGGCGTTGGGACTTGACTTTCGGACTCCGCGTGGTTTACTTCCCCTCACCAGGCCCTCCGTCGGGGGGCGTTCTGACTTTGCGCGAGGGCCCGCATGGCGATCCGGATCAAGGCAAGAAGCGGTGAGTCGGTGGAGCAGATGATGCGCCGCTTCAAGAAGCTGTGCGAGAAGGAAGGGCTCACGAAGGACGTGAAGCGGAAGGAGTTCTACGAGAAGCCTTCGGAGCGCCGGCGTCGTGACGCGCGCAAGTCGGTGAATCGGCGGCTGAAGGAACTCAACCCGATGCCGCGGCGGGTACCGGCGAAGAACGCCTGATCGCAGGGGTTTTCGCGGGGCGGATCGGTCGGCTCGACAGGGGTCTTGGATCGATGTCGGTCCCAGGGCGAATCACACACAACCGGATGACTGGAGAAGCGGCGTGAAGTCTCAAGGCACGGCGTGGCGGTGGGTCCTTGCGCTGGTCGCGGTGATGGGCCTGACGGCCCCGGCGCCGGCGCAGTCGCACCACGGGGGCGAGGCGAACATCACGCTTCCGGACCTCACGAACACGGACGTGAAGGTGACGTTCCTGGGGGGGCTGAGCGGGCACACGCTGCTGCTCGGGGGACTGGTGGTGTGCGTCCTGGGGATGCTCTTCGGGCTGCGGATCTACGCGGAACTGAAGGGGATGGCGGTGCACCGGACGATGCTGGGTGTCTCGGAACTGATCTACGAGACGTGCAAGGCGTACCTGATCCAGCAGGGGAAGTTCCTGCTGATCCTGTGGACGTTCATCGCGGCGATCGTGCTGCTCTACTTCGGATATCTGCAGGGGTTCGGGGCGGGGAAGGTGGCGCTGATCCTCGGGTTCAGCCTTGTAGGGATCCTGGGGTCGTACGGGGTGGCGTGGTTCGGGATCCGGATCAACACGTTCGCGAACTCACGGACGGCGTTCGCGAGCCTGCGGGGCCGGCCGTACCCCTGCTACGCGATCCCGCTCAAGGCGGGGATGTCGATCGGGATGGCGCTGATCAGCGTGGAACTACTGATCATGCTAGTGATCCTGCTCTTCCTGCCCTCGAACGTGGCGGGGGCGTGCTTCATCGGCTTCGCGATCGGGGAGAGCCTGGGCGCGGCGGCGCTGCGGATCGCCGGGGGGATCTTCACGAAGATCGCCGACATCGGATCGGACCTCATGAAGATCGTGTTCAAGATCAAGGAGGACGACGCGCGGAACCCCGGCGTGATCGCGGACTGCGTGGGCGACAATGCAGGGGACTCGGTGGGCCCGAGCGCGGACGGGTTCGAGACGTACGGGGTGACGGGGGTGGCGCTGATCACGTTCATCATGCTGGCGATCCTCCCGAAGCAATACCTGCCGGCGGGGGTGGTCGAAGCGGCGGCGACGCCGGAGCAGCTGGACGCGGCGCGCGCGGCGGCGGGCGCGGTGCAGGTGCAGCTGCTCGTGTGGATCTTCATGATGAGGATCCTGATGGTGATCGCGAGCGGGGTGTCGTACCAACTCAACGAGTTCATCCAGAAGGGGCGCTACGGCGAGGCCTCGAAGATGAACTTCGAGAAGCCGCTGACGTTCCTGGTCTGGCTGACGAGCGTGGTGTCGGTGGGGATGACCTTTGCCGCGTCGTACCTGCTGATCGCGGATCTCGGGGACGGGAACCTGTGGTGGCAGTTGTCGGCGATCATCACGTGCGGGACGCTGGCGGGGGCGATCATCCCTGAACTGGTGAAGATCTTCACGAGCACGGAGTCGAGGCACGTCAGGGAGGTGGTGAAGAGTTCGGAGCAGGGCGGGGCATCACTGAACATCCTCTCGGGGCTTGTGGCGGGGAACTTCTCGGCGTACTGGCTGGGGATGGCGATCCTGGTGCTGATGGGGGTGTCGTACCTCCTGGCGACGATGGGGCTGGGGGATCTCATGCTCGCGCCTGCGGTCTTCGCGTTCGGGCTCGTCGCGTTCGGGTTCCTGGGGATGGGGCCGGTGACGATCGCGGTGGACTCGTACGGCCCCGTGACCGACAACGCGCAGAGCGTGTACGAACTCTCGCAGATCGAGCAGGAAGAAGGGATCGAAGCGGAGGTCGAGAAGGCGTACGGGTTCCGTCCCGAGTTCGAGAAGGCCAAGCACTTCCTTGAGGAGAACGACGGCGCGGGGAACACGTTCAAGGCGACGGCCAAGCCGGTGCTGATCGGGACGGCGGTGGTGGGCGCGACGACGATGATCTTCTCCATCATCATGGCGCTGACGCACGGGTTGCAGGAGCAGTACTACGTGAAACTGAGCCTGATGCACGCGCCGTTCCTGCTGGGGCTGATCGCGGGCGGGGCGATGATCTACTGGTTCACGGGGGCTTCCACGCAGGCGGTGACGACCGGGGCGTATCGGGCCGTGGAGTTCATCAAGGCGAACATCCGCTTGGAGGGCGCCACGAAGGCGAGCGTGGAGGACAGCAAGAAGGTGGTGGAGATCTGCACGAAGTATGCCCAGAAGGGGATGTTCAACATCTTCCTCGGGGTCTTCTTCGCGACGCTGGCGTTCGCGTTCATCGAGCCGTTCTTCTTCATCGGTTATCTGATCTCGATCGCGATCTTCGGGCTGTTCCAGGCGATCTTCATGGCCAACGCGGGCGGGGCGTGGGACAACGCGAAGAAGGTGGTCGAGGTCGAGTTGAAGAAGAAGGGGACGCCGTTGCACGACGCGACGGTGGTGGGCGACACGGTGGGTGATCCGTTCAAGGACACGTCGTCGGTGGCGCTGAACCCGGTGATCAAGTTCACGACGCTGTTCGGGCTGCTGGCGGTGGAACTCGCGATGGGCCTCAAGCACGGGGAAGATTTCAGCGGGCTGACGGCGATCCTCTCCGGGTCGTTCTTCGCGGTCTCCGCGTTCTTCGTGGGACGGTCGTTCTACGGGATGCAGATCGGCGAGCGGGGCAAGGCGCTGCGGGCCTGATCGCGGGACGGAGAGCCGGGGGGCTGATGGCGAGGCGGACGATTGTCCGATGGATTTCCCATTCTCCCGATCGGGTTCTATTGTGTGTCCCCCCGGCCCTGAGGGTCCACGCCGGGTGAGATGGAGGGCATGATGCTCGCGACCGCACTTCCGACGCTGTACTGGATCGCGCCGATCGGCGCCGTGGTGGCGCTGGTGATGGCCAGGGTCTTCACCGCCGGCGTGCTCCGCCGGGGAGAGGGGACCGACGAGATGAAGCGCATCGCGGGGGCGGTGCGTGAGGGTGCGATGGCGTACCTCGCCCGGCAGTATCGGGTGGTTGCGATGGTGTTCGTGGCCCTGGTGGTGTTCCTGGGAGCGCTCTGGGCCTTGGGGCTCCAACCGGGGCTCACGATGCTGGGCGTCCCGGTGGCGGGGCTGCTGAGCGGGCTGTGCGGGTGGTTCGGGATGTCGATGGCGACGAGGGCCTCGTCCCGGACGGCGCACGCGGCATCGACCGGGCTCAACGAGGGCCTCCGGGTCGCGTTCCGCTCGGGGGCGGTGATGGGGTTGAACGTCGTCGGTTTCGCGCTGCTGGACATCTCGGCCTGGCTGATCGTCCTGACGACGTTCGGGGAGTCGATCGGACTGACCGGGGATGCGCGCGAGATCACGACGATCATGCTGAGTTTCGGGATGGGGGCCTCGACGCAGGCCTTGTTCGCGCGGGTGGGCGGGGGCATCTACACCAAGGCCGCGGACGTGGGCGCCGACCTGGTGGGCAAGGTGGAGGCCGGGATCCCGGAGGATGACGCGAGGAACCCGGCGACGATCGCGGACAACGTGGGGGACAACGTCGGGGACGTGGCGGGGATGGGTGCGGACCTGTACGAGTCGTACTACGGGTCGATCCTGGCGACGATGGCGCTGGGCGCGGCGGCGGCGTTCACGCTCGCGAGCGGAGGCGCCGCCAACGAACTGGCGCTGAAACTGGCGGTCGCACCCGCGGCCCTCGCGGGGATCGGGATCCTCTGCTCGATCGTGGGGATCCTGAGCGTGCGGACGAGCAACGACGCGACCTTCGCAAAGCTGCTCGCCGCGCTGGGCAAGGGGGTCTATGTCGCCTCGGGGATGATCATCGCGGCGTCGGTGGCGATCCCCTATGTGCTCTTCGGGATGGGCGCGGTGGAGAGCCCTGTCTCGTGGCTGGGGCTGACGGGAGCGATCGTCTCCGGGCTGGTCGCGGGGCTGGTGATCGCGCGGTTCACGGAGTATTACACGAGTTACGAGCACCCCCCGACCCGCAGGATCGCGCTGCAGGCCCACACCGGGCCGGCGACGGTGATCATCGCCGGGATCGCGGAGGGGATGAGATCGACCTGGGCGTCCATCCTGTCGGTGGTCATTGCGATCCTGGTGGCGTTCGTATCGGCGGGAGGTTCGGATTCGTTCCTGATGGGGCTCTACGGCGTGAGCCTGGCGGCGGTGGGCATGCTCTCGACGCTGGGGATCACGCTGGCGACGGACGCCTACGGGCCGATCGCCGACAACGCCGGCGGCAACGCCGAGATGGCAGGGCTTCCGCCTGGGGTGCGACAGAACACGGACCTGCTGGATTCGCTGGGGAACACGACGGCGGCGACGGGCAAGGGGTTCGCGATCGGCTCGGCGGCGCTGACGGCGCTCGCGCTGCTGGCGGCGTATGTGCAGGTCGTGGCGACGCAACTCGACACGCAGCTCAAGGCCGAGGCGACCAGGCACGGGCTCTCGACCTCGCCCGAGGCGGCACCTTCGGCGGTCTACGTGGGGAACAGGACGTTCTCGATGGTGGTCCCCGGCGGCGGTGAGGGTGGTCGGGCGTATGTGACCGGGCTCATGCTCGTGGAGGAGGGACAGTTCGCAGACGCGAGCGAACTCGACCACTTCCCCAAGGGGCTGCGGCTGCAGGTGAGGCGCGTGGGAGAGGACGACCACGCGGGAGGGGCCTACACGGACGAGGACAGGCGGGCCCTGGCGCGGGCGGAGGAGATCGAACTCCAGACGACGTTCGACCACGGGGATCACAAGCACGAGATGACGATCCGCGTGGTGCCCACGGCCCGGGCGTCGATCGAGGAGGTGCTCGGGTACTACGACGTGACGCTGACCAACCCCCGCGTGCTGAGCGGGCTCTTCATCGGCGTGCTGCTGACGTTCCTGTTCTGCGCGATGACGATGAGCGCGGTGGGACGGGCGGCGTACGCGATGATGCGGGAGTGCCGACGCCAGTTCGGGATCATCCGCGGGGCGCTGCGCGCCTCGGGGATGAGCGAGGCGCAGGTCGCGGATCCGGAATCGTGGCCCAAGCGCGTGATGGCGGACGGGAAGGAGTATCCGGACTACGCCACGTGCGTGTCGATCTCGACGGCGGGTGCGCAGCGGGAGATGGTCGTGCCTTCGATCCTGGCGATCACGGTGCCGATCGTGGTCGGGCTTGTGCTTTCAGTGCCCGGCGTGGTGGGGATGCTGGCAGGCGGGCTGACCAGCGGGTTCGCGGTGGCGGTGTTCATGGCGAACGCCGGCGGCGCGTGGGACAACGCGAAGAAGTACCTGGAGTCGTTCGGCCGGATCAAGGCGGATGATTTCGTCTCGTCGGAGGCGGCCCGGGCCAGGGTGCCGGAGGACCTGCGAGAGTCGCTCCTGGCGCGGGCGCAGGAGATGCAGCGGAAGGGTCAGGGGGGCGGATACGTGTACGGGAAGGGATCGGAGGACCACAAGGCGACGGTGGTCGGCGACACGGTTGGTGACCCGTTCAAGGACACGTCCGGGCCCTCGCTCAACATCCTGGTGAAGTTGATCTCGATCGTCTCGGTGGTGTTCGCGGGGCTGGTGGTGAAGTTCGGGCCGATTATCGGAGGCATGGTCGGATTGGATTAAGTTTGGGTAGAGATGCGGTTGAATCGGCTTGACGCCCCCCTGCGAATCTGGTAGACAGGCAAGAGAGAGAGCCCCCTTCGGGGGGAAGTCGGGTCGTCGGGGGAGATGTTCGAGAGAGAGAAGAGTTGGGGTCTCTGCATCGGCCAGTCGGCCGGCCCAACCACACTGTGGGAGTCACGCATGCGTCTTGCAGAGGCGCGTGCACGTGGATCGAGAGAGGGCGCTCCGGCGCCCCGCGTGGAGAACAACATGAAGATTGCGAATGTGGTTGCGGCGGCGGGAGTCCTTGCGGCGGCGTCGGCCGCCAGCGCACAGCTTGGCGGGCTGGGGTGGACCTTCACCATGCCCCCGGGGAGCAGCGGCTCGTTCTCTGACAACGGCTCGGTGCTGACGCTGGTGGGTGACGACTCCGGGCTCTTCGGCTCGGAGAGCCTCTATTCCACGGTTCTGCCCTCCGGCGGCACCCTGTCGTTTGACTGGCAGTACATCAGTTCCGACTCGGGCTGCTTCGACACGGGCGGGTATTACCTCAACGGCAGCCTGACGACCCTCGCCTGCAACTCCGGCACCCCGACGAGCGGGCACGTCGACCTGGCGGTCAACGGCAGCGACTCGTTCGCGTTCGTGGTGTACTCCGCGGACGGGATCTTCGGGCCCGGCACGCTCGTGATCACGAACTTCTCCGCCCCGGGCGGGTGCTACGCGGACTGCGAGGGCGACGACGACCTCGACGTGTTCGATTACCTCTGCTTCCTGGGCGAGTACGCCAACCAGTCGGCCTATGCCGACTGCGAAGGTGACGGGGACTGGGACGTCTTCGACTATCTCTGCTTCCTCGGCGCCTACGCCAACGGCTGCAACTGAGCCCGAGCGATCGGCTCAACATCCGGTGACCTTCGACGCCGCCCGGGTGCACCCCGGGCGGTGTTCTTTTTGGGCCACGCCCTGAATCCGGACGCCGGGGTGGTTGTTAGTGGCGACGCGCGAAGATTGCCGATAACCTTGGCGACCGCCGCGAGGGCGGCAACTCGTGCCTTGTCCTTTGAAGGGATGCCGTGCTGGACCGATTTCTACGACTGTTCAGCGTCGACATGGGGATCGACCTGGGAACGTGCAACACGCTGGTCGCGGTCCGCGGCCAGGGGATCGTCATCAACGAGCCGAGCGTGGTGGCGGTCCGGAAGGGAACGAACCAGGTCCTCAAGGGCGGAGAAGCGGTCGGGTGGGTCGCGAAGGAGATGCTGGGGAAGACCCCGGGGTCGATCACGGCGGTGCGTCCGCTCAAGGACGGGGTGATCTCTGACTTCGAGATTACCGAAGCGATGCTCTCGTACTTCATCCGGAAGGTGACGGGGCGGTCGAGGATCTTCGGGCCGCGTGTGGTCATCTCCATTCCATCGGGGATCACGGCGGTGGAGAAGCGCGCGGTGTTCGACTCGGCCGAGCGAGCCGGGGCGAGGCGGACCTACCTTGTGGAGGAACCGATCGCGGCGGCGATCGGGGCCGGGCTCCCGTTCGTGGAAGCGACGGCGTCGATGATCGTCGACATCGGCGGCGGGACCACCGAGGTGGCGATCATGTCGCTCGCGGATATCGCGGTGTGCGAGTCCGTCCGGGTGGCGGGCGACGACATGGACGAGGCGATCATCGCGCACATGAAGCGCTCGTACAACCTGATGGTCGGGGAGCAGACGGCCGAGCGGATCAAGATCGAGATCGGGTCGGCGGCGCCCTGGGGGGGCGAGGAAACGTCGATGGAGGTGCGAGGGCGGGACATGATCTCGGGACTGCCTCGCAAGACGGTGGTGTCGGCAGAGGAGGTGCGTGAGGCGCTCAAGGAGCCTGTGGGGGCGATCCTGGAGGCCGTGACGCGCACCCTGGAACGGGCGGAACCGGAACTGGCGGCGGACCTGGTCGAGAACGGGATCGTGCTCGCTGGGGGCGGGGCGCTGCTGAGGGGGCTGCCGGTGGTAATGGAGAAGTCGACTGGCCTTCCGGTGCGCGTCGCGGACGACCCGCTGACGTGTGTGGCGCGCGGGACGGCGGCGTACCTGGATAACTTCGATGCGCTCAAGGCGGCGCTCGAGAACGACCTCGACGCGTGAGCCCCCCGTGAGCGCAGGGCTCGGAGGGGGGCAAGGTTCGGATGCGAAGCCAACTCTCCAGAGCACTCCTTCCCGGCACGGTGGTCGCGCTGCTCGTGCTGTCGGTCGTGCCGGCGAGGTATCTTCGATGGACGGGGTGGTTCGCGGACAAGGCCGACGCCGCGTTGACGCCGATCAGCCACCCGATGGCGAGGGTCTCGAGGTGGCTCTCTCCGGCGTCTCCCGGGCGAGCCTCGCCCGCCGAGATCCGTGCGATCGAGCAGGACCGGGACCGATACGAACTGCTCTGGCACCAGGAGCGGGAGCGGAACCAACGGCTGGAGCGGCTGATCGAGGAGGTTCAGGCGAGCCTCGCGCTCAACCCGGGTGCGGCACCGACCCAGTTGAGCGCGGCGGTGGTCGGCGTCTCGAGCGACCAGGCGAGCGGGCTCCTCAAGGTTCGGGCCGGGGCGAGGCACGGTGTGGAGATGGGAACGGTGGTCGCGGTCGAGGGGGTCCACCTTCTGGGTCGGGTGGTCCGGGTGACGGATCGGCTGTGCTGGGTAAGGCCCGTGACGGACCGTGAAGCCGGGCGCATCGAGGGCGTTGTGATCGTGGGCGAGGGGACGAGGGCGTGTTCGCTGCTCCCGACCCGAGACGGGCGGCTCCGCGGGCTGGCGGCTTCGGACTCGGGCCCGGCGCTCGAGCCCGGGCAGGTGGTCAGGCTGAGCGACCCTGGCTGGCCTCGGAACGCGCAGATGCTGGTCCTCGGTCGCGTCGCGTCGGTGGAGCCCGCACCGGACCAACCCCTGCGGTCGATCGTGACGGTCGAACCGATCGTGGGGCGGCTGGACCGAGTGGCGGACGTTCTCCTCCGGATCACGCCGAGGGAGGACGGGGAGTGAACCGGCTCGTCTTTGCGCTCCTGGCGTGGGTGATGCTGGGCCTGGAGACGGGGCTCAAGGATCTCTTCACGCTGGGCCGGACGGGCGTTTCCCCGAGTTTCGTCGTGGTGCTCGCGGTCTTCGTCGCGATGCACGCCCCGGCGAGTTTCGCGGTGTGGGGAGGGCTGATCCTCGGGGTGGCGCTGGACCTGACGGCGAGCATCGATCTGGAGCAGGGGTACGCGCCGGCGTTCGTCCTCGGGCCCCACGCGCTGGGGCTCGCCCTGGGCGTGCAGGCGGTGCTCACGCTGCGGGGGATCATGATGCGGCGGAACCCGCTCTCGCTCGTGTTCCTGAGCGTGGTCGCGTGCGGCGCGATGGAGGTCGTGGTGGTGGCGTCGCACACGCTGCGCTGGGCGTACGGCGACCCGATCGCGTGGAGCCCGACGGGGGAACTCCTCGCGCGGCTGGGGTCGGCGATCTACACTGGCGCGGCTGGGCTGGTGCTGGCGCTGCTGCTCTTCCCGCTGGCATCGCTGTGCGGGTTCCCGCAGCAGGGAAGCGCCTGGCGGGCGCGCCGGGCGTTCTGAGCGTTTACACTCGGAGGGCATGCTGCACCTTGTCGTCCACGATGACCTGATCGATGACGAGAAGTCACTCAACGACCTCTCGCCGCTGGCGGATCTCAGGGCTTCGTTCGATATCCGAACCGGCGCTCGAACGACGCTGGAGCGGCTGCTCGCGTTCTTGACCCCGACGTCATGGAGCGTGTCGATCGGTCGTGCGCAGATCGAACCCGCGATGGCGGGCGCCGAGCCGGGGATCGATGCGCTCCACATCTCGGGGCGGTGCGTGCTGCCTCCGACCGAGTTGCGGACCCTGGGGCCCGGCGAAGCGCTCGTCGAGCGGATCAGCGGCCGTTGGGTCGCGTTCAGAGGATCGGTGTCGACCGCGGCCAGCCTCGTGCAGGCCCGGTGGCCGGCAGACGTGCGACCGAAAGAGATCGAGGGACGGGTGCTTCTGACGCGGCCCTGGCACGTGCGCTCGTTGAGGGACGAAGCCATCGCCCGCGATCTCGCGGAGGCCTCGGCCAAGATCGGGGTGCTGACGCCGACGAGCGGCGTGGTCGTCGTGGGTGAGAAGGGCGTGTACGCCGGTGAGGCCGCAAGAGTGTGGCCCGGGGCGATCCTGGACGCGACGGCCGGAGCGATCGTGCTGGGTGCACGATCCACGGTGCGACCCGGGGCGGTCGTGATCGGGCCGGCGAGCCTGGGAGAAGGGTCGAGCGTGCTCGATCGGGCGCTCGTCAAGGGCGGGACAGCCGTCGGCCCGTGGTGCAAAATGGCCGGGGAGATCGGCGGCACGATCGTGCAGGGGTTCACAAACAAGGCGCACGATGGCCACCTCGGGGACTCGTGGGTCGGCGAGTGGGTGAACCTCGGGGCGGGCACGACCAACTCGAACCTGCTGAACACGTACGGCGAGGTGATCGCGAGGGCCAGGCCGGAAGGCCCGAATGAGCGAACGGGAGAGACCTTTCTCGGGGCGATCATCGGGGACCATGTCAAGACGGCGATCGGGACCCGCCTGATGACCGGATGCGTGGCCCATACCGGGGCTATGGTGGCGATGTCCGCCGCGGTGAGCGGGTGCGTGCCGCCCTTCGCGTGGTGGACGGATGAGGGGAAACGGGCCTACCGGGCGGGGAAGTTTGAGGAAGTCGTCCGGGCGGTGATGTCGAGGCGAGACCGGGCTCCAACTCCGGCGTATGTCGCGCGCGTAAGGCAACTGCTGGGGCCGGGCTGAGCGCTCGGGCGGGTTCCGAGTCGGCATGGGGCGAGCGAGGAGGCACGCCAACACCGAACATCTGACGAACTCTTGAACCTTGCGGTTCACAGAGGTGGGGAATCCCTGTCAGGTTGAGCAAAGTGTGCGGATCGTGGCGGGATTTCTGGCAAAGCCCGGAACGTGGTGTATCTCCTAGGTAGCCGACGAACCGCGCACGTGGGAGACGTGCCCGGCTTGGTTGCCTGTTGTGCCGTGCGCAAGGTGCACGGAGAAGGAAGGAGAACGAGATGCGTCAGACCCTGGCCGCGTGTGCGATGCTCGGTCTTGTTGCAGGAACCGCCCAGGCGACGTTCCTGAGCTTTGCGTCGGACTCGGACGATAAGAGTTGGACGTGGACGGGCAAGGGCGCGTCGATGTTCGACGCGGCCGATGCGTTCGATCCAATCACGCTGATGATCGACGACCACAACGGGCCGCTGCCCGCGGTGGCGATGAGCGTCGAGTTCGACGCGGAGATCCATCTCTCCTACAACGCGAGCGTCCCGATCGGCGGGGGCTTCTTCGTCCACACCTACCATGCGAGCGGGTTCTTCAAGTTTGACGACTTCTCGTCAGGCGCCCCGGTTGTGAAGGTGTTCTTCGAGGGCGCGATCATGACGGCGGTCGGCGGGGCCGCTTCGTGGGGTTCGACGGGCGCGCTCCTGGGCAGCGACGACTTCACGTCGGTGACGTACGAGAGCCACATCCACATGCCGGCCTACGGCCTCTTCGCCGGCGCGACTTCGATCGGGCCTGATGACTTCGGCTTCGATCTGTCCGTCATCAACCACTCGGGACTGATCCCCTACACCCCGCACCCGTCGACCAACGGCGTGGCGCTGGGCTCGGACATGCTCCCGCTCGTGCAGTGGTGGGCGGAGAGTTCGTACTCCGGTTCCGCGGTGTTCGTGCCTTCTCCGTCGAGCATGGCGCTGCTGGGCCTCGCGGGTCTGGTTGCCGTGCGTCGGCGTCGCTGAGCAGTTTCCTACCCCCGAGCGTTTGCTCTTGCTCCGGTGGATAGAACTCCGGTGGATGGAGAACTCGGGAAGAGCCAGATAGGGGATGAATCGGCTGCCTCTCGCGGGCGGCCGATTCTTTTTTTGTGCTCGGACCGCGAGCCGGCGTCCAACCGTTGATCAGGGGTCCGGCCCCTCTTGAGCGTGCGCCGGCGCTGACGTCAACCAAGGGCCGCGAGGTCGTCCCGCAGGGCCCTGGCGGCTTGAGCAACGGCATCCTGCCAGCAGCCGCCTGGTGGCGTCGAGGCGTAAAGAACGGAACGGCTGGCATTGACGACGACCCCTGAGCGTTTCGAGTCCAGGAGGAGTCGGATGTCGGCGAGCGTCCCGCCCTGCGCCCCATAGCCTGGAACCAGGAACCAATGCCTGGGAAGGACATGGCGGAGGCGCTGGCCCTCGTGGGATTTGGTGGCCCCCACCACCGCTCCGGCGTCGGAGTAGCCCGATTCGCCGCAGCGGCCTTCACCAAGGCTCAGGACCATGTCGGCGAGGGCGCCGGCGACGGTCCTGCCGTCGCGAAGCTGGCATGCCTGGACGCGGTCGCTGTCAGGGTTGCTGGTTCGAACGAGCACAAAGACCCCAAGCCCGGAAGCGAGGAACGGCTCGACGCTCGACGGGCCCATGTAGCCGCTGAGTGTGATGGCATGGGCACCGAGAGACTGGACGCCCGCGGCGTAATGCTCCGCCGTGACACCGATATCGCCGCGCTTGGCATCGAGGATGACGAGCAGGCCGGCATCCCGGGCGTAGGCCACGACGCGTTCGAGGGCAGCGTAGCCGAGCGAGCCGTAGCGCTCAAAGCAGGCGCTCTGGGGCTTGACGACTCCGACGATGCCGCGAACGGCGTCGATGACTCCGCGGGAAAAGGTCTCCAGGCGGTCGGCAGGATGGCCTCCCGGGACGGCCTGCGGGATCTTCTCGATGACGGGATCGAGTCCCACGCAGGCGGGGGATCCCGCGGTGGCGATGGCCCGGAAGAGGAGATCGGCGAAGCGGGTGGGCATCGTGCTATGGTAGAACCGACCATGGACGCACCGGCGCGGCTGGATCTCAAGCGGGACCGGGGGTTGACGATCCTGTGGAGCGACGGGCGTACGTCGTACTACTCGATCGCCTACCTGAGGAGGATGTCTCCGAGCGCGGAGGCGAGAGAACTTCGAGAGGAGTTGTCGATGAATCGGCTGGCCGTCCTGCCGGCATCGGAAGGCGGGGCCCTGACGGCGTTGGGGGCTGAACTGGTAGGCAACTACGCGCTCCGGATCGAGTTCTCTGACGGGCATCGAACGGGGCTCTACACCTGGGCCTATCTGCGTTCGATCGATCCCGCGGGAGGGGGCGCCGCTCCGGCGTGATATCCTCGTGCCGCGCATGGGTGAGTTGACGCTTCTGACGTCGATCTCGGAGGTTCCCGGCGTGGGGGCGGCGCGAGCGAAGCGGCTGGCGCGGCTGGGGCTCCACCGCGTGGGGCACCTGATCGCGCACCTGCCACTGCGTCACGAACGCGTTGAGGCCGAGGCGGCGATCTCATCGCTGTCGGATGGACAGATCGTGACGGCGCGGGGGACGATCACGGCGGTACGGGCGGTCACGCGTGGACGAAGCCCGCGGGTCGAGGCCGTGATGGTCGATGAGACGGGGCGGCTGGACCTTGTCTGGTTCAACGCGATGTACATGAAGGACCGGGTGGAGGTGGGGCGTGTGGCGCGGGTGCAGGGGCGGGCTCGGGCGCGCGGCCCCGGTCTTCAGGTGGCGAACCCGAAGTTCGCGTACGTCGAGGACTCGATCCCCGAGGCGGCGGCGGCGATCCGCCCGGTGTATCCGGCGGCGGAGGGGATCTCTTCCACGGAGATCGCGCGGGTTGTGCGCTCGATGCTTGATGCGGCGCTCCCGCTCGTGGAAGACCACCTCGATGAGGCGCATCGGTCGGCGCGGGGGCTCGTGCCGCTCGCGGAGGCCTACCGGATGCAGCACGACCCGAGGAGCGAGGAGGAGGTGGCGAGGTCGCGGCGTCGGTTGGCATACGACGAACTGCTGCTGCTGCAGGTCGGGGTTCAGTTGCGACGGTCGCAGGTGGTGTCGACGCTACGGGCCCCCGTGCTGGCGTGGAGCGAGGCGATCGATCGGCACATCCGCGAGCGCATCCCCTTCGCGCTCACGCCTGGGCAGGACGCGGTCGTGCGAGAGATCGCCGTCGATCTCGCCAGGAGCGTGCCGGCGAACCGCCTCATCCAGGGCGACGTGGGATCGGGCAAGACGGTGGTCGCGCTGTACGCGATCCTGCTCGCGGTGGCACGCGGACATCAGGGGGCGCTCATGGCGCCGACGGAGATCCTCGCGGAGCAGCACCACGAGTCGATCGGCGCCATGCTCAAAGGGTCGCGGGTGAGGGTCGAGCTGCTGACGGGCTCGACGCCTCGTGCGGAGCGGGACGCGATCGTGGCGAGGCTGGGCGCGGGCGAGGTGGACGTGCTGGTCGGCACCCACGCGCTCCTGACGGAGACGGTGCGGTTTGCGTCGCTGGCGGTGGCGGTGGTCGACGAGCAGCATCGGTTCGGCGTGCACCAGCGGAGCCGGCTGCGGACGAAGGGCGAGGACGGGGTGGCCCCGCATACGCTGGTGATGACGGCGACGCCGATCCCGAGGTCGCTGGCGATCACGCTCCTTGGCGACATGGACGTGTCAACGATCAGGGGCCTGCCGCCCGGGCGTCAGGCGATCCGAACGATGCGATTCCTCCCCGGGGACCGGGGGGACGCGTACGCGATCGTGCGGGAGCACCTCGACCGAGGCGAGCAGGCCTACGTTGTCGTGCCCTCGATCGAGCAGGGGGACGCGGAGATGGAGAGCGTGCGGAGCGTGCTCTCGCGGCTGGAGTCGAAGGAACTGGTCGGGCGGCGCGTGGCGTCCATGCACGGCCGGTTGAAGCGAGCGACGCGGGAACGGATCATGGAGCGTTTCCGCCTGGGGCAGATCGATGCGCTCGTCGCGACGACGGTGATCGAGGTGGGCGTGGATGTCCCGAACGCGAGCACGATGGTCGTGGAAGGCGCGGACCGGTTCGGGCTGGCGCAGTTGCATCAACTTCGCGGGCGCGTCGGGCGCGGGCGAGCCGAGTCGGTCTGCCTGCTGATCTCCGAGGCGCCGACGGAGGATGCCGAGCGACGGCTGGAGACGCTCGTCCGAGTGAGCGACGGGTTCGAACTCGCGGAACGCGACTTCGAGTTGCGGGGGTTCGGTGACGTGTTCGGAACGAGGCAGTCCGGGCTTCCCCCGTTCAGGGTGGTCGATCTAACAAAGGACATGGACCTCCTGAGGCTCGCGCGGGAGGACGCGCGGGCGATCGTCGCGAAGCGGCCGCGGCTCGATGGCGCGGAGGTCGCGCTGCTGCGCCGGCGCTTGATCAAAGCGCATGGAGAATCGCTCGGGCTCGTGGATGTCGGATAGCGAGGCCGCGCCGCGTAACGTACACTGGGAACCCGTGGGACTCTCGCCTCTGCACGAACGTCTCCTCGCGGCCTCGGGCGGTCGCTCGTTTCGCGTGCTCGCTGAAGTGACCGGCTCGCACCCGGAGTCTGTGCGCCGGTACATGCAGGGGCAGTCACCGAGCGCGGAGTTCCTGTCCGCGTTCTGCCGGCAACTCGGGATCAACGGGGACTGGCTGCTGACGGGGCGCGGCCCGATGCGGACGCGTGAGATCCGGGGCTCGGTTCTGGCAGAGGCCGGCGCGGGCGACCTGATGGGAGCGATGGTCGGCCAGTTGGAGGGATTGATCGCAAGGATGGATCGGGTGGAGGTGTTCGTGCAAGCCTTGGACGTTCGAGTGCGTTCTGCGGGTGTGAAGGAGGGTCCCGACAATGGGCAAGCCGCTGCTGAACTCCCTGAACGAGTCCGGGTCATTGCCGGCGCTCTCCCCCAACGATCACGCACGGATGTTGGTTGAACTCCTGAGGCCGCTGGGGGCGGAGTTGGGAAGACGGTGGCTTGCGGCGTTGCTGATCGTCTCGCCGGAAGATCGGGCGTCGCTGGTCGCAGAAATCGAGCGCCGGATCGTGGCGGAGTACGGGGGTCGTGAAACGGACAAGCAGGAGGTTCGGGTGATCGGTCCGGAGGTGCAGCGGGACGGGTACTCGGAGAGGATCGAGACGGTGTACGAGGTCAAACCGACGCGAGTGAGCCAGGGTGCGCGAGAGCCGGAGCAAGGGCAGGCATGAACGAGGCTGTCGCGTCGGCGTTCGAGGACATGGCCCGGATGCTGGAGCTGCTCGGGGCAGATCGGTTCCGGGTCGCGGCGCACGCGCGTGCGGCACGGGTGCTGGGGGAGTTGACCCGGGACGCGACGACGCTCACTCGGGAGGAGTTGCTCGAGATCGAGGGGATCGGGGCGAAGACGGCGGACAAGATTCTCGAGTTTGCGTCGACGGGCGCGATCGCGGAGCACGTCGAGTTGCGTGCGCAGGTGCCGACCGGGCTGCTGGAGATCCTGAAGATCCCCGGGCTCGGGCCCAAGACGGTTTCGACGATGTGGAAGGACCTTGGGATCGCGGACGTCGCGGGCCTGAAGCAGGCGATCGCGGACGGGCGGCTCGAGGGCCTCCCTCGGATGGGGGCCAAGACCATCGCGAACATCAAGTCGTCGATCGAGTTCATGGAATCCGGGACGCAGCGTCTGTGGCTCGGGCTGGCGCTGCCGCTGGCCCAACGTGTCGTTGAGAGGATGGAACGAGTCCCCGGTGTGGAGCGAGCGGCGTTCGCGGGGTCGCTGCGTCGGGGGAAGGAGACGGTGGCGGACATCGACGTGCTGGTCGCGTGCACGGACGCCGCGCGGGCGGTCGAGGCATTCACGACCCTTGCGGAGGTCGTGCAGGTGCTGTCGGCGGGGGAGTCGAGGGCGTCGGTGCGGGCGAGGGTGGGCGAGGGAGAGGATCGGTGGAAGGAACTCGGCGGCGGAACAACGATCCAGATCGACCTTCGGGCGCTGCCGCCGGCGAGTTGGGGATCGGCGCTCATGTACTTCACGGGATCGAAGGAGCACAACATCGCGATGCGCGAGCGGGCGCAGAAGTTGGGCTTTACGCTGAATGATCACGGGCTTTTCATTGATGACGGGAAGCCAGAGCCTCACAAGCGTGGGGTGGCTCTGGCATGCCCGGCGGCGACGGAAGAGGGGATCTTCGAGCACCTGGGGGTGGCGTATCTCCCCCCCGAGATCCGCGAGTCCCGCGGGGAGCTGTCGCTGAAGGAGACGCCTCGGCTGATCGAGGCCGAGGACATCCGGAGCGAACTCCACGCGCACACGACCGAGTCGGACGGGTCGCTCTCGCTGGAAGAACTGGTGGACGAGGCGAGGCGGCGCGGGATGCACACGATCGCGGTGACGGACCACTCCAAGAGCCAGGTGCAGGCGCGGGGGCTGTCGCCTGAACGTCTGCGGGCGCAGATCGGGCGAATCCGCGCGCTGGGGGACGTCGGGATCCGGGTGCTCGCGGGGTCGGAGGTGGACATCCTGGCCGACGGAAGGCTTGATTACGATGACGGCCTGCTCGCCGAACTGGATCTCGTCGTGGCGTCACCCCATGCCGCACTCTCGCAGGACCCGGTGAAGGCGACGGCGCGGCTGATCCGTGCGATCGAGCACCCGAGGGTGCGGATCATCGGGCACCCGACGGGTCGGCTCATCAACCGGCGGAACGGGCTGTCACCGGCGATGGACGAGGTGCTCGCGGCCGCGAAGGCGCATGGCGTGGCGATGGAGGTCAACGCGCACTGGCTGCGGCTTGACCTCCGGGACACGCACGTGCGGGCGGCGGTCGAGGCCGGCGTGCCCATCGCCATCGACTGCGACGTTCATTCGAGGGGAGACTTTGACAATATCGTCTACGGCGTCATGACCGCGCGGCGAGGGTGGTTGACGCCCGACCTGTGCGTCAACGCCTGGGACTCGGCCAGGCTGGAGCGGTGGCTCGCCCGGACGTGAAGGGGGGCGGGGCGGGCGAACGGCGGGACGACGGCAGGGAGGCTCTCGGAAGAACCCTACACTCTGGCGCGGGCCCGGGCATCGGAGACCCGCGCGGGAGTCGTGCATGTTCGAGCGGCTGAGCGAGAGTTTCAACGGGCTGTTCAGAAGGCTGTCGGGCAAGGGCGAGATCAGCGAATCGAACGTCCGCGAGGCGATGGAGGAGGTTCGCCGGTCCCTCCTCGAGGCCGATGCGCACGTCGACGTGGTCGAGTCGTTCTGCGCGCGCGTGCTGGAGGATGCGAAGGGCGAGCAGGTCATCAAGAGCATCGAGCCCGGGCAGCAGATGATCGCGATCGTTCACCGGCGCCTGGTGGAGTTGCTCGGGGGCACACCTGGGGAGGCGCCTGCGGCGCCGGGTTCGGCCCCTGAGGCGATCATGCGGATCAGCCCGGGGCCCACCGTGGTGATGCTCTGCGGGCTTCAGGGATCGGGGAAGACAACGACCGCGGGGAAACTCGCGGGGTATCTGCGCAAGCGCGGGCGGTCGGTGATGCTGTGCGCGGCGGACCTGCAACGCCCCGCGGCGGTCGAGCAGTTGCAGGTGGTCGGGGAGGGGGTAGCGAACTCACCCGGGCCGATGCTGCTCGTGCACGCCGAGCCGGACAAAGTGGCGGCGTACGGGAAGGCTGTCGGGGTGGCGGTTGAAGTCTGCCGGCGAGCGTTGACGGAGGCCCGCCGGGCGGGGGTCGATACGCTGATCCTCGACACGGCGGGTCGGCTGCACGTGAACGACGAGTTGATGGGGGAGTTGCAGCAGATCAACCGGGCCCTCTCCCCGCACCACATCTTCCTGGTCGTGGACTCGATGACGGGCCAGGACGCGGTGAACAGCGCGAAGGCGTTCCACGAGCGGCTGGAAGTGGACGGGATCATCCTGACGAAGTTTGACTCGGACACACGGGGTGGGGCGGCGCTGTCGGTCAAGCACGTGACGGGGGCACCGATCCGATTCGTCGGTGTGGGAGAGAAACTCGAGGCGCTGGAGGAGTTCCACCCGGAGCGTGCGGCGGGCCGGATCCTGGGGATGGGGGATGTGGTCTCGCTGGTGGAGAAGGCGCAGCAGGAGGTGACCGAGGAGGAGGCGCAACTCCTGGAAGCGAAGCTGGCCAAGGGTGAGATGACCATGGACGACTTCCTCAAGCAGATGAGGATGCTCCGACGGATGGGCCCGATGAAGCAGTTGCTGGGGCTTCTGCCCGGGGTGGGATCGGCGCTCAAGGATGTCCACATCGAGGACAAGGAACTGGACCGGGTGGAGGCGATGATCAACTCCATGACGGCGCACGAGCGGAAGTCTCCCGCGGTGATCAACAACTCCCGACGCAAGCGGATCGCGCAGGGGTCGGGCTCGACGCTCGAGCGCGTGGGGCAGCTTGTGAAACAGTTCATGGGGGTGAGCGATCTCATGAAGCGTTTCGGTTCCATGACCGGGGCGGGGAAGGTCAAGGCGGTCAAGGAGATGGGAAGCGCGGGGATGGCCGGGGCCCTCCCGGGGATTTCGGGGCTCCCCGGGCTCCGGACGCGGGGGACGTCGCACACCCCGAGCGTCAAGGACCGGTTCAAGAAGCGGAAGCGGTAGTCCTGAAGCCCGACCGGCGACCTGCTACCATCCGGTTCTTCCACTCGGAGACTCGGATGATGACGCGTCCACGCCTCGCCCTCGCGGGCATCCTCGCGGCCCTCTCGGCCTCCCCCACTCTTCTGGGCGATGACTTCGTCGACCGCGCCAATGCGCAGTACGCGAACATCCCGTCGGCCAAACGCAGCGACCTGGTCCTGCTCCCACTGCTGGCCCGGATGGACCGGGCACCGGCGGGGGGCGGGGAGCAGTTGGAACTCCTCAGCGCAGCCCAGATCCTGACGATCCGGCCCGGGATGGCCGCTTGGGCGAACCACGAGGGCTGGATCAACGCACCCGCGCAGAGGGCGGCCCTGGACGGGCTGCGGCAGGTGGCGAGGTCGGCCGAGGGCATGGTGTTCGCCCAGCCGTACGGGACGCAAGGGGTGGCCGTGGATCTCATCCGGGCGGGGACCTACATCGACCTGGGCGACCCCCCGACGCTGGCGGCGGCGGATAACGGGACGCTGAGAAAGATCGAAGACCTCGGGCTGCTGGCCTATCTCGAATCGGCACGGCTCGCGGGCGAGGGAAAGCCATTCGAGGCGATCGAGCTCGTGCTGGACTGGCTGTCGTTCGCGAGGCAGTACGCGAACCGGGAACTGTCCTCCGAGGCGAGGGAGGGGTTCTCGCAGATGGTCGTCGCGATCTCCACGATCCGCGACATCGCGTACGAGGATTTCCGCAGCGGCGAACGCAAACTGACGAGCGCGAACCTCCTCACCATCCTGGATCGGATCCGCCCCGAGAAGTTGCTCATCGAGCGGATCGGGTTCCCCGACGTCGACCTGATCGCCGCGGAGCAACTGGTCTCGCAGGTCTTCGACTCATCCGGGCAGCCCGTCGCGGAGTTCTCAACGCGGATGGCGACCATGGCCTCGAGGGAGTACCCACTCCGGCTGTTCGCGGAGGCGGCGGCGTGGGACATGATCGCAGAGAACCACAAGGACCTGCTCGACACCAAGACGGCCGTCTCGAGGTCCGCGGGGGACTGGTCATCGAGATGGGCGCTGGACCCGTTCGACGACCGGATGAAGGAGCCGTTCCACTACGACCGGGTCAAACAGGACCCTTCGCTGCGCGTGGTGACCGTCGCGCTGCAGGACACCGGGGCGCTGTTCGGGCTTCGACGGATCTTCCATACGGAGGCGGTGGGCACGAGGACGTCGCTGGGCGTGCTGGCGTATTACTACGACTTCCGTAACTTCCCTCCGCTGCTGGCGTCGGTCCGTCCACGGTATCTGCCGGAGATCGAGCCCGATCCGTTCAACCCGGACCGGGCGTTCGGTCGGAAGCCGCCGATGTCCTACTTTGTCCCGCACGGGCCGGGGTACCGGACGCTCGGCCCTCGCGAGACGCCCGAGCCTCACGTGATGAACATCGTGACCCCGCTTCACAACTTCCGGGCGCGCGTCGATCGCGATGAGTTCGTGATCTACAGCACGGGTTCGGACGGGGCTTCGGGATGGGTGGAACGCGTGGAGAACACGTTTGTGTACGCCCCCAACGCGGATTATCTCATCTGGCCGCCGCAGATCTCGCTCCTCCGCCGTCACCTCGTGCAGATCGGCGCGTTGAAGTAGTCGGGAGGTGACGATGCCGGGCGCAGAGAAGCTGGTCATCATCGGGTCGGGTCCGGCGGGGTGGACGGCGGCGGTCTACTCGGCGAGGGCGCAACTCGATCCTGTGGTGTACATCGGGGTCGAGAAGTATGCGCCCGGGCCGATCATCCCCGGTGGGCAGTTGATGCTCACCACGGAGGTCGAGAACTACCCCGGGTTCCCGGAGGGCATCAAGGGCCCGGAGATGATGGAGGCCTTCCAGAAGCAGGCGGAGCGATTCGGGACGAGGATCGTCGCCGAGGATGTCGTCCGGTGCGATTTCACCACCCGACCCTTCACGCTCCACACATCCGGCGGCGGATCGGTCCGCGCGCACGCCGTGATCCTCGCGACAGGAGCGACGGCGAACTGGCTAGGGCTCCCCAACGAACTGCGCCTGGCCACGCAGGGGGGAGGGGTCTCCGCGTGTGCCGTCTGCGACGGAGCCCTGCCCGTCTTCCGAGGGCAGAGGCTGGTGGTCGTGGGCGGGGGCGACACCGCGATGGAAGAGGCGACCTATCTGACCAAGTTCGCATCGGAGGTCGTGGTCGTCCATCGACGGGATTCGTTCAGGGCCTCCAAGATCATGCAGGAGCGATACCTCTCCCGGCCCAACGCCCGGGTGCGGTGGAACTCGACGGTGGTTGATGTGATGGGCGACTCTCTCATCACGGGCGTGCGGTTGAAGGACACGGTCACGGGCGAGGAATCAACCCTCGAGTGCAAGGGGCTCTTCGTTGCGATCGGTCACACGCCCGCGACCGCGTTCCTTGCCGGTTCAGGCGTGCGGCTGACCGAGTCGGGATATGTCGAGCTGGCCACGCGTGGAAGCCGCACGAACATCGCGGGCGTGTTTGCGGCAGGCGATGTCGCCGACGCGGAGTATCGTCAGGCGGTGACGGCGGCGGGGATGGGGTGCCAGGCGGCGCTCGATGCCGAGCGCTGGCTCGCCGCTGAGGACGTGCACTGACCAGGACGTGGAGGGTGCGGACGTGGGGTTCGACGAACGAGGAATGCCCCCGGGGGTTCCGCTCCGAGAGGGGCTGGAGGTCTCGCCCGCGAGTCTGCGCGTGATGCTCGATCGCGGCGAGGCGTGGGTGCTGGATTGCCGGGAGCAGGAAGAGTGGGACGCCGCTCGGATCGAGGGTTCGACATTGATCCCCCTCGGGGAGATCGAGCGCCGCCTCGACGAGATCGAGACGCAGGCGCGGGTGGTGACGGTGTGCCACCACGGGGTTCGGTCGCTCAAGGCGGCGCTGATGCTTCGGGCGCACGGGATCGAAGCCGTGTCGCTCGCGGGCGGGATCGACCTGTGGTCGAGGTCGATCGATCCCGGCGTGCCTAGGTACGAGCGGAGGTGAGGAGCCGTCAGCGGGCGACGCCGGCCTCCGCGGGATAGAACTCGTCGAGGACGGCGTGCCAATCGTCGAGCGTGGTGACACGGGCGAAGCGAACGCGGACCCGCTCACCCTCCGGGTGGTGCGAGGCGAAGCGGATGCCGAACTTCCGCATGACGCGCCCGGTGAGTTCTTCTGGTCTTCGGTGCGTCGAGTTGACTCGCAGGGCCAGGTGGAAATGCTCGCGGAGAACCTCACGCTGCTCCTCGAGCGAGGGCGGACGCGGGTCTCGACCCGCGAGGAGATCCCTCGCCTGGCGGAAGATCCACGGGTTGCCGATGCACCCGCGAGCGACGCTGACCGCAGCGACGCCGGTGAACTCGATCATTCGAAAGATGTCGTCGACGCCCCACACGTCGCCCGAACCGAAGATCAGCCCGTCGGGGTGGCGTTGGACAAGGTCTCGGAGGATCGGCCAGCGCGAGGGGCCGACGTACTTCTGCTCCACGGTCCGTGCGTGGACGGTCGCCCAGGCATAGCCCATCCTGAAGGCCGCATCGAGGATGCGCCCGGCGTTCTCGGCCATCTCGGGCGTGTCGTCATAGGCACAGCGGAGTTTGACGGTGCAGGGGATGGAGGACGGGACGCTCTCTCGCACGGCTTCGAGCAGCCGGATCGCGCCACCGGGCTCTCGCAGCCAATGCCCGCCGCGCGCCTTGCGGTCGATCTTCTTGACCGGACAGGCGAGGTTGACATCGACAACGTCAAACGTGGCCGGCGACGGGGCAACACACGCCTGGCCCTCTGAAGGCGAAGGCGGCAACTGCGTGCCGCCGGGCAGACGAAGAGGGCCGAGGGGAGCCGTCCCAGCGTCGTACGCGAGGGTGCGATAGGCGCGATCGGATCGCGCCCGCTGCTCGACCATCTTGAGGGCGGCAGCGGCCATCTCTCGCGGATCGGAGCCCATGATCTGGCCGGCGAGGGGGCGATCGTCTTCCCCCCCTGGCACGTTCTCGTGGAGTTCCCCAAGGTCGGCCTTGGCGAAGCCTCGCCCACCGGCAAGGATGGTGCGATCGAGGAGGGCCTCGGTGACGCAGAACGGGCAGCCGTGGCGACGGGCGATGAGGCGCATGGCGGCATCGGAGTACCCCGCCAGCCCGGCCTGGAAGAAAGGTGCGTCGAAGGCAGGGAGGAGGGCCGTAACGCGAGGATCGACCCCACGGAGGGCCGCCCGCTCGGCGGCAGCGCGAGGGTCGATCACCTCCGCTCCCGGCGCGATCGCCGGGGAGGGGGGGGTCGCGTTGTTGCCGGAGCACGTCATCCCTGCGACTATAGGGACGTGCGCAGCGAACCCATACTTGTGCGTGTGATCCTGGCAACGGCATTGGTCATCGGCGGCATCGGGAGGGCCGGTTGCGCGTCGAGATCCGCGGGCACATACGCCGTCTATCCGGTCGAGCCCGTGCGCGGTCGCACGCTCGACGTGCAGGTGTTCAGGGAAGGGCGATACCTGGAACTGACGAACACGACGACCGGGCCGCTGGAGAACACCCGATTGTGGATCAACGCGCGGTTCTCGATCGCGCTGGACCCGATCGGCGTGGGTGAACGTCGGGTGGTGCCACTGGCGGCGCTGCGTGATCGCCACGGCGAGGCCTTCCGCGCGGGGGGATTCTGGGCAACGGAGCGGCCCGATCCCGTCGTGCTGGCAGAGATCGAGCGGGGCGGGGTGTTCGAGCGGCTGGTGGTCGTTCGCGATCGAGCGGATTGAGGGCCGCGACTGCGAACGGCCCGGTGTGGCGGGTGGGCCCGTGTCGGCGCCAATCCTGTCTCGCCATAGACCAGAGTGGCGGAATCGGCAGACGCGACGAATTCAATAACCGATAGGAAACCCACGTTTCTTGCGGGAACTGCAGAGAGTCCGCCGAGCATACGGCACCATAGACACAAGATAGCCCAAGGCTATGCCGCGGAGAAGAGTCCCACGATCGTGACCTGGGTGCCGTGATCCGGGCGCCCCCTGCAGCGGGGAACCGACGCCCTGAAATCTCATACACCGTGGACATGATGCGGGGGGAAGATCACACATCCCCATCGAGGTCCGCGTCGCGGCGGACCGCGTACGCGCTCCCGGGCGTGTAGTTCGAGCCGATGTCGGCAGAATCCGTCGCATCCCAGTCGCCGTCGCAGTCGGTGTCGCCGGTGGGGAAGGCGGTGGGGATGCCGTAGGCGGAGTAGCGGGCCCGCTCGACCAACTTGCCCGCGCTGGTCACGATCGCGGCCACATCCGCCCGCCAGAAACTATGCAAGCCGGGCCGGGGGGCCGCGGGTGCGGCCGCCGACGGCAGGGCGGAAGGAGCACGTCGATGAGGATTCTGGC
>JAANMY010000770.1_pt1 | contig 41465 bp, 37 predicted proteins | sample 7279691 | NCBI WGS metagenome assembly JAANMY01 (sample SAMN14094543, study PRJNA606508) | bioreactor metagenome | isolation source: A lab-scale SPAN reactor treating ammonium-rich wastewater day 388 | place: Ireland: Galway | collected 2018-02-07 | reverse complement strand
GGCGATGCGCGAAGGCTCCGGGCTGGTCGAATTCGAGCGGCGCTTTCCGCAACGCTACTTCGACGTCGGCATCGCCGAGCAGCACGCGGTCACCTTCGCTCTTCGACGGCAAGGGCCAGCCCAGCCAGGTCTCGGCGGTCTCGCACGGGTCCGCCACCGCCCGTTTCGACGGCATCAACATCATCAACACCGCACGCAGCCTGGGCTGAGCCGCGCGCCATGCCGAAAGTCATTTGCGCGGCCTGCGCCCGGCCCGCAAGAATCGGGATGGATCCACCCTGCCCCATCGCCGCACCGCCCATCCCGTTTCCACCAGGAGAGCCGCCTTGCAACGACGTGAATTCCTCGCCCTGACCGGGCTTGCCGCCGGCGGCCTGCTGCTGCCGTCGTTCTTCGGGAATGCCATTGCGGCGGAGCAGCTGCTGATCCCGCTGGACCCGGCGCTGAAGAAGCGCCTGGCCGACGAGGCGATGGGCGCCGCCCGCGCCGCCGGCGCCAGCTATTGCGACGTGCGCATCGGCCGCTACCTGCGGCAGGCGGTGATGACCCGCGAGAACAAGGTGCAGGGCGTGATGAACGGCGAGTCCACCGGCGTGGGCATCCGCGTCATCGCCAATGGCGCCTGGGGCTTTGCCGCCACCAACAACCTGACCCCCGACGGCGTGGCCAAGGCCGCGCGCCAGGCCACCGCGATTGCCAAGGCCAACGCGAAGATCCAGAGCGCGCCGGTGCAGCTGGCGAAGGCGCCTGGCTACGGCGAGGTCAGCTGGCGTACGCCGATCCTGAAGAACGCGATGGAAGTGCCGGTGAAGGACAAGGCCGACCTGCTGCTGGGCGTGAACGCCGCGGCGATGGCGGCCGGCGCCAGCTTCGTCAATTCCACCCTGTTCGCGATCAACGAGCAGAAGTACTTCGCCTCCACCGACGGTTCCTACATCGACCAGGACGTGCACCGGATCTGGGCGCCGATGAGCGTGACCGTGATCGACAAGGCCAGCGGCAAGTTCCGCAGCCGCTCCGGCCTGTCCTCCCCGATGGGCATGGGCTTCGAATACCTGGACGGCAACGCCGCCGACAAGACCGTGCTGCCGAATGGCGTGACCGTGTACGGCAAGAGCTACGACATGCGCGAGGACGCCATCGCCGCCGCCAAGCACGCGCAGGAAAAGCTCAAGGCCGCCTCGGTGAAGCCGGGCAAGTACGACCTGGTGCTGGACCCCTCGCACACCTGGCTGACCATCCACGAATCGGTGGGCCATCCGCTGGAGCTGGACCGCGTGCTGGGCTACGAGGCCAACTACGCCGGCACCAGTTTCGCCACGCTGGAGAAGCGCGAACAACGATTCCAGTACGGCAGCGAGCTGGTCGACATCTTCGCCGACAAGACCCAGCCCGGCAGCCTGGGCGCGGTCGGCTTCGACGACGAAGGCGTGAAGTGCAAGCGCTGGGATCTGATCCAGGCCGGCAAGCTGGTGGACTACCAGACCATCCGCGACCAGGCCCACATCCTCGGCAAGACCGAGTCCGATGGCTGCTGCTATGCCGATTCCTGGTCCAGCGTGCAGTTCCAGCGCATGGCCAACGTGTCGCTGGCGCCCGGCAAGCAGAAGCTGTCGGTGGATGACCTGGTGAAGGACGTGGAGAACGGCATCTACATCGTGGGCGACGGCTCGTTCTCGATCGACCAGCAGCGCTACAACGCGCAGTTCGGCGGCCAGCTGTTCTACGAGATCAAGGACGGCAAGGTGACGCGCCCGCTGGAGGACGTGGCCTACCAGATCCGCACGCCGGAGTTCTGGAACGCCTGCGCGGCCATCGCCGACGAGCGCGACTACCGCCTGGGTGGTTCGTTCTTCGACGGCAAGGGCCAGCCGGGCCAGGTGTCGGCGGTGTCGCACGGCTCGTCCACCGCCCGCTTCAACGGCATCAACGTCATCAACACCGCGCGCAACCTGGGTTGAACCCTGCAGGGCCGGGCCCGCCCGGCGGCATCGGATCGTCGATCCCACCCCATCACCAGAGCCGCGGAGCCCGCTCCGCGCTGCAAGGAGAAACACCTACATGAGCATCCTCACCGAAGCGCAGGCCAAGGCCATCCTCGACAAGGTCATCGCCCTCTCCAAGGCCGACGAATGCAGCGCCTCGCTGTCCGGGTCGGTCGAAGGCAACATCCGGTTCGCGCTCAACAACGTGTCCACCAGCGGTATCGTCGAAGACACCAGCCTGTCGGTGTCGGTGGCGTTCGGCAAGCGCGTGGGCATGGCCAGCATCAACGAGTTCGACGACGCCGCGCTGGAGCGGGTGGTGCGTCGCGCCGAGGACCTGGCGCGGCTGGCGCCGGAAAACCCGGAGTACATGCCGATCCTCGACAAGCAGAGCTACCGCGCCAGCCCGACCTTCAGCGAGTCCACCGCCGCCATCGACCCGGAGTTCCGCGCCCAGGTGGCCGCCGATTCCATCGCCCCGTGCAAGGCCGAAAAGCTGATCGCCGCGGGCTTCCTGGAGGACGGCCAGAGCTTCGTCGCCTTCGCCAACAGCAAGGGCAACTTCGGCTACCAGCGCGCCACCGGCTTCAACTACACCTGCACCGTGCGCACCGAGGACGGCCGCGGCTCCGGCTGGGTCGGCCGCAACCTCAAGGACGCCGCCGACTTCCGCGCCTCGCAGGACATCGAGATCGCCAAGCGCAAGGCGCTGGCTTCGGCCGACGCCAAGGCGCTGGAGCCGGGCAAGTACACGGTGATCCTGGAGCCGGCCGCTGCGGCCGGCCTGATCAGCTTCATGATGAATTTCTTCGACGCGCGCAGCGCCGACGAAGGCCGCAGCTTCCTGTCGAAGAAGGGGGGCGGCAACAAGCTGGGCGAGCTGGTCTACGACCCGCGCGTCAACCTGCATTCCGACCCCTGGCATCCGGAGGCGCCGGTGCTGCCGTGGGATGGCGAAGGCCTGCCGCGCGAGCGCATGGACATCATCAAGGACGGCCGCATCGCCAATCTCAACTACTCGCGCTACTGGGCGGACAAGCAGGGCAAGACCGCCAACGCGCGTCCCGGCAACCTGCTGATGGGCGGCGGCGACAAGTCCATCGCCGACCTGGTCAAGGGCACCCAGAAGGGCATCCTGGTGACCCGCACCTGGTACATCCGCATGGTCGATCCGCAGACCGTGCTGCTCACCGGCCTGACCCGCGACGGCACGTTCTACATCGAGAACGGGCAGATCAAGCACCCGGTGAAGAACTTCCGCTTCAACGAATCGCCGGTGATCATGCTCAACAACATCGACGAGCTGGGCAAGCCGGTGCGCGTGGCCGGCGACGAATCCAGCTTCGTGATGATGATCCCGCCGATGCGCCTGCGCGACTTCACCTTCTCCTCGCTGTCGGATGCGGTCTGAGCCGGGCCATGCCATGACCCGCGCCGGGTTCCTGCGGCTGCTGCTGGGCGCAGCCGCGGGGGCCCTGGTGCCGCCGGTGTTCGCCCAGTCCGGCCGCTACGATTTCTGGTTCACCCGCCTGAAGTACGACTCCGGCGACTGGGACGTGGATGCGCGGATGCCGTCCAACCTGATCACCTCGCTGATCGACTACACCTCGCTGCGGGTGGACACGAAGGAACACGTGGTCGAACTGGCCGACCCGAAGATGCTGCAGGCGCCTTTCTGCTACCTCGCCGGGCACAAGCTGGTGGAGTTCAACCCGGCCGAGCGGCGCAATTTCGAACGCTACCTGCGCAACGGCGGCTTCGTGTTCGTGGACGACTGCAACCACGACATCGACGGGCTGTTCGCCAAGTCGTTCGAGGCGCAGATGGCGGCGATCTTCGGCAAGGACGCGCTGAAGAAGCTGCCCAATACGCACCCGCTGTATTCGAGTTTCTTCAAGTTCCCGGAAGGCCCGCCGGCCACCGGCTTCGAGCTCAACGGCTGGGGCGACGACCTGGTCCACGACTACCTGCAGGGCATCGAGTTCAACGGCCGCCTGGGCCTGCTTTACAGCAACAAGGACTACGGCTGCGAGTGGGACTACGACTGGCGCAACAAGCGTTTCCTGGCCGAAGACAACACCCGCTTCGGCGTCAATATCGTGATGTATGCCCTGCTGTCCTGAACCGGAAAACGCCATGACCCTTGCCGCAAGCGAAGCCAGCCTCCAGCAGCAGTTCCACCGCCTCGACCGGCTGCGCGAGGCCATCGGCCAGGCCGTGGTGGGCCAGCAGGCGGTGGTGGAGCAACTGCTGATCGGCCTGCTGGCCTCCGGCCACTGCCTGCTGGAAGGCGTGCCCGGCCTCGGCAAGACCCTGCTGGTGCGCTCGCTGGGACAGGCGCTGGCGCTGCAGTTCCGGCGCGTGCAGTTCACCCCCGACCTGATGCCCAGCGACATCCTCGGCACCGAGCTGCTGGAGGAAGACCACGGCACCGGCCGGCGCGCGTTCCGCTTCCAGCAGGGCCCCGTGTTCACCAACCTGCTGCTGGCCGACGAACTCAACCGCACCCCGCCCAAGACCCAGGCCGCGCTGCTGGAGGCGATGGCCGAACGCACCGTCAGCTATGCCGGCACCACCTACCCGCTGCCGGCGCCGTTCTTCGTGCTGGCCACCCAGAACCCGCTGGAACAGGCCGGCACGTACCCGCTGCCGGAAGCGCAGCTGGACCGCTTCCTGCTGCACGTGAAGGTGGATTACCCGGACGCCGCCGAGGAGCGCGCGATCATCGCCCAGACCACCGGCAGCGCCAACGCGCAGGTGCCGATGGTGATGGACGGCAGCGAGGTGCTGGCACTGCAGGCGCTGGTGCGCGAGGTGCATCTGGGCGACGACCTGTTGGACTGGATCACCCGGCTGGTGCGCGCCAGCCGCCCACGCGATCCGGCCGCGCCGGAAGACGTGCGCAAGTACGTGCGTTGGGGTGCCGGCCCGCGTGCGGGGCAGTCGCTGGTGCTGGCCTCGAAGGCACGCGCCCTGCTGCACGGCCGCCTGGCCGCGACCCGCGACGACGTGATCGCGCTGGCCGCGCCGGTGATGCGCCACCGCCTGCTGCTGTCGTTCGTGGCCGAGGCGGAGCAGAAGACCGCCGACGACGTGGTCGCCCTGCTGCTGCGCGACGTGCCCTACGCCGCCTGATTCCCGCCGATGGTCGCGCCGCTGATCCCGCCTGACGTCCGCAGCCGGCTGCAGTTCCTGCGCCTGCAGGTGCGGCGTGCGCGCGGCGAACGCGGCATCGGCGCGCATCGCAGCCCCAGCCGCGGCGCCGGATTGGAGTTCGCGCAGTACCGCGGCTACGAGCCGGGCGACGAACCGCGCCAGATCGACTGGAAGCTGTACGCACGCGCCGACCGCTTCTTCGTCCGCGAGGCCGAACGCGAAAGCCCGCTGACCGTGTGGCTGCTGCTGGACGCCAGCGCCTCGATGGCGCAAGCCGACCAGGCCAACCCCGACTGGCGCCGGCTGGACGCGGCGAAATCGCTGGCTGCCTGCATCGCCGAGCTGGCATTGGCGCAGGGCGACCGCTTCGGCCTGGTGGTGCTGGCCGAAGACGGCCTGCAGCTGCTGCCGCCCGGCCACGGCCCGCGCGGACGCGACCGTTTGTGGCTGGCGCTGCACGCGGTGCAGGCGCGCGGCGGGTTCCCGCAGGGCGATCGCCTCGCCCCGCTGTGGGAACGGATCGGCGGCCATGACCTGGTGGTGCTGCTCAGCGACGGTTTCGACGAAGGCGCGGTTGCGCTGGCCGAGACGCTGGCCAAGGCCGGTCGCGAGGTGCTGTTCCTGCAGCTGCTGACGGCGGAGGAGCGCGACTTCCCGTTCACCGATGGCCACCTGTTCCGCGACCCCGAAACCGGTGAACAGCTGCCCGGCGACGGTCGCCTGCTGCGCGAGGATTACCTGCGCCGCTTCGCCGAGGCCCAGCGCCAGCTGGATGCGCGCCTCGACGCCGCCGGCGTCGTCCACGCCCGCCACGTGCTGGACGAGCCGCTGGACCAGCCGCTGCGGCAGCTGTTCGCGCCGGGGCGGTCTTGAGCCTGTCCCTGCTCCTGCCCGCCGCGCTGGCGGCACTGGCCAGCCTGCTGCTGCCACTGCTGCTGCACTTGGCGCGGCGCGACAGCGTGCGCCCGCTGGACTTCGCCGCACTGCGCTGGCTGCGCGCCCGCCCGCGTCCGCGCCGGCGGCTGCGCTTCGACGAATGGCCGCTGTTGCTGCTCCGCCTGCTGTTGCTCGCGCTGCTGGCGCTGTGGCTGGCACGGCCGGTGCTGCACGGCGCACCGGACCTGCGACCGATGGTGGTGGTGATGCCGGGCGTGCCGGCTTCCGCCCTGCCCGCGCAGAAGCTGCCGGAAAACGCGCATCGCCACTGGCTGGCGCAGGGACTGCCAGCGCTCGATGCGCCACCGCCCGCCACGCCGCAGCCCATCGCCAGCCTGCTGCGTGAACTGGATGCGGACCTGCCGGCTGGCGTGCCGCTGGTGGTGCTGGCCACGGTCCGTTTTGACGGCGCTGATGGGCGCGTTCCGCAGCTGTCGCGGGAACTGGATTGGCGGGTCATCGATTCGGTGCCGGCCGCATCGAAACCGGCCACCAAACCACCGCCGCCAGCGCTTTACCTGCATGCGGATGCCGGGCACGCAGCCGCCCTGCGCCCGCTGCGCGCGGCGGCGCATGCGTGGCAGGGAAAGGTTTTCGACCTTGGCGCCGGCGCCACACCCCCGGATACCCGCGCGGTCGCGGTCTGGCTGTCATCCACCTCGATGCCGACCGCACTGCGGGATTGGGTTGCGCGCGGTGGTAGCGCGCTGCTCGCGCACGATGCGCCGCTGCCCGCAGGCATCGCGCTGGCGCCCGTCCTGCGCGATGCCGCGGGTGCACCGCTGCTGGAAAGCGGTGGCCTCGGCCGCGGGCGCCTGCTGCGCTTCCGCCAGCCGCTGCGCCCGGCGGACATGCCGCTGCTGCTGGAAGCCGAATTCCCGCAGCGCCTGCGCGAGGCGCTGGCACCGGCGATGCAGCCGCCCGCCCGCGCCGATGCCCGCGCCTTCGCACCCACCACCGGCGCCCGCGCGCAGCCAACGGCGCCACGCGACCTGCAGCCGTGGCTGGGCGTGCTGATCGCGCTGCTGTTCGCCATCGAACGCTGGCTGGCCACCGCCCGCCGCCGCGGAGCCAGTGCATGAGTGCCGACGCGCTGCCGCATGCCGCCTGGCGCGCCGCTCGGCTTCGCGCGCTCGCCATGCTTGCCGCGTTCGCACTGCCGTGGCTGGCGGCGCTGGCCGCCATCGCGCAGCGCTTCGGCGGACGCACGCTGGCGATGCTTGTGGTCGGCATCGCCCTGTTGCTGCTCGCCTTCGTCGCCGGCCTGCAATGGCGGCGCCTGGACGTGCGCTGGCTGCTGCGCGCGCTCAATGCGCGAAGCGACATGGAGGACAGCGCCGACCTGCTCGCCGCACCGCCCGCGGCCGGTACGCTGCGACAGCTGCAGCGGCAGCGCCTGCAGCAGCGGCTGGCGGCAAAGCCTGCCGAGTTGCGCCCTGTATGGCCGTGGCTGCGGCTGGCGGTATCGACGCTGGCGGCTGCACTGCTGCTGGCTGCTGCGTTGTTGTGGCCGCCGCGCCCAGCAGAATTGTCGGTCGGTGTCGTGCCAGCCGCTCCGGCCGCGACCTCACCCCTGCGCCTGACATCCAGCCAGCTGCAGATCACGCCCCCGCGCTATACCGGCCTGCCCCCGCGCCGCGTCAGCGCACTGTCTGCCTCCGCACCGCAGGGCACGCAGCTGCGCTGGGCGCTGGCATTCAACGGCACGCCGGATCGTGTCGCGCTGGTCTTCCTCGATGGCCGGCGCCTGCCGCTGCAACAACGCGACGGCGGCTGGCATGCCGGGCAGCGGCTCGATGCCTCGGCGCTGTACCGGATCGAGCTGGACGGCCGCCTGCTGGATGCCGGCAAGCCGCATCGTCTCGATGCCCTGCCCGACCGCCCGCCGCAGCTCAAGGTGCTGGCACCGGCGCGTATCCTGAGCCTCGCGCCACCGACGCAATCCGGCTGGGAGCTGGCCTTCGAGGTGGAGGACGACTACGGCGTCGCCACGCAGGCCACGCTGCAGCTCACGCTCGCGCAGGGCAGCGGCGAGAACATCACCTTCCGCGAAATCAGCCTGCCGCTGCAGGGCCAGGGCGCGTCGCTGCGCCGCCGCTTCAGCCATCGCGTGGCGCTGGGCGCTCTCGGCCTGCAGGCAGGCGACGACCTGATCGCCCGACTGGTGGCGCGGGACAACCGCAGCCCGCAGTCGCAGCTCGTGCGCAGCCCCGCGCTGATCCTGCGCCTGCAGGCCGCCGCCAGCGAGGAGCCCAGCGGCATCGAAGGCGTGGTCAAGCGCGTCCTGCCCGCGTACTTCCGCAGCCAGCGGCAGATCATCCTCGACGCCGAAGCGCTGCTGAAGCAGAAGCCCAAGCTTGCCGCCGAACGCTACCTGCAGAAATCCGATGCGCTCGGGGTGGACCAGCGCATCCTGCGCCTGCGCTACGGCCAGTTCCTTGGCGAGGAGGCCGAAGATGGCCCGGCGCTGCCTACCGCCGATGCGGGCGGACACGAAGCAGACACCGGCGACCATGCCGGCCACGACCACCCCGCGCCTGCGCCCGCACCCACCTTCGGCCAGGACGTGGATCTGCTGGAAGCCTACGGGCATACCCACGACCACGCCGAAGCCGCCACCCTGCTCGACCCGCAGACCCGCGCCACCCTGAAACTGGCGCTGGACCAGATGTGGCAGTCGGAACTGCAGCTGCGCCAGGGCCATCCCGAGCGAGCGCTGCCGTTCGCTTACAAGGCGCTGGGCTACATCAAGCAGGTGCAGCAGGCCGAACGCATCTATCTGGCGCGGGTGGGCCCCCAGCTGCCGCCAATCGACGAGGGTCGCCGTCTTGGCGGCAAGCGCGAAGGACTGACACCGCGCCCGGACCCGCTGCGCGCCGCGCCGCCGAGCGATGGCGATATCACCGCGCTGTGGCAGCAGCTGGACGCCGCGCCGGCGCGTGCGGTGCCCACGCAGTCCTTGGTCACGCTGCAGGCCTGGTTGCGCCGGCACGGCCAACGCGCCGCCGATTCACTGGCGCTGCAGGCCGCGCTTGATGAACTGCAGCGCGACCCTGCCTGCGCCGAGTGCCGCGAACGCCTGCGCGCCCAGCTGTGGCCGCTGCTGCCCACGTCGCCGGCAGCGGTCCGGCGCCGGCCGGCGCCGGACGCGCAGGGGCAGCGCTACCTCGACGCACTGGATGGGGAGGCGAAGCGATGACCGCGGCCATGCCCGAAGTGCTTGCCGCCAGCCTGCTGGCGCTGGCCGCGCTGCTGACCTGCGCGCGGTTGCTGCACGGCCACCTGCGCCGCGATCGCACGCAGCCCCCAACGCGCTGGAAGCTGCCGCTGCTGCTGATGGCGCAGCCGCTGCTGGCGGCGCTGCTGTTCTTCGGTCTGTTTCCGCCGGCGCGCCCGCTCGATGCCGGGGTGATGACCGTCTATACCGCCGGCGCGAATCCCGCTGCGGCCGATGCCGGCACGCTGCGCATTGCACTGCCGGAAGCGCCTGCAGGCACCGGCGCGGAGCTCGCGCCCGACCTTGCCACCGCCCTGCGCCGCCACCCCGGCATCCGCGGCCTTCGCATTGTCGGCAGCGGGCTGGACGTGCGCGACGTGGACGCGGCCCGCGGCCTCCCGCTGCGTTTCCATCCCGCACCGCGCCCGGCCGGCATCGTTGACCTGCAGGCGCCGGCGACGGTTGCGCCCGGCAATGCCTTCCGCGTGCATGGTCGGATTGGCGGTATCGAGGCCGGCACGCTGGAACTCCTGGACCCCGCGGTGCGTGTCATCGCACGCACGCCCGCCTCTGCAGACGGCGACTTCGCCCTGCAGGGCGTGGCGCGCAGCGTCGGTGCGTTCTCTTTCCAGCTACGCCTGCGCGATGCGAAAGGCCAGGTCCGCGACAGCCTTCCATTGCCGCTGCAGGTCATCGCGCCCGCTGCGCCGCGCTTGCTGGTGCTGGCCGGTGCGCCCGATCCCGAACTGAAATACCTGCGCCGCTGGGCGCTGGATGCCGGCGTCGGCCTGCATACGCGGGTGAGTGTCGGTGCCGGACTGGTGCTGGGCGATGCGCCGGTGGCGCTGGACGATGCCAGCCTGCGCCGGTTCGACGCCGTGCTGCTGGACACTCGCAGCCTGCAGGCACTGGGCGATGCCGAACTGCGCGCGCTCACCCGCGCCATCCGCGATGGCCTGGGCCTGCTGCTGCGGCTGGATGCGCCGCTGTCGCCGGTCGTGCGCTCCCGACTGCGGGGCTGGGGCTATGCGGTGGATGCAGGCACCCGCAGCGCGCCGGTGCAGCTGGCGAACACGACCCTGCAATCGGCTGGCGAGCCCGCCCTGCCCGGCCTGAGCCGAACCGTGGCGGCCGTGCAGGCCGGTGATGCATTGCCGCTGCTGCGCGACGTGCAGGCGCAGCCGCTGGCATGGTGGCGTCCGCTGGGACGCGGCCGGGTCGGGCTGGTGGCACTGACCGACAGCTACCGGCTGCCACTGGCTGGCCACGCCGCCATCCATGCACGCGTGTGGAGCGAGATGCTGGCGGGCATCGCCCGCCCCGCCACTGCTGCCACGCCGACACCGCCTGCCGGTCCGATCTGGGCTGGCCAGCGTGCGGTGGTGTGCGGCGTCGATGGGAACGCCGCGGTGATCGCTCCCAACGGCAACCGCGTGACCTTGGCCATCGATCCGGCAAGCGGTGCGCGCAATTGCGCCGCGTTCTGGCCGCGCATCTCCGGCTGGCACCGGTTGCAGGCGCGCAACACGCAAACCGCATTCGTGGTTCTGCCGGCCGGCGTGGGACTGGCCTGGCAGGCGCAGCGGCGCTTCGATGCCACCGCGGCGCTGGCCGCGCAGTCGCCCACGGTGCAGGCAGCGCGCGCTACCGCGGTTCAACGCGGCGCGTCATGGCCATGGCTGGCCGCGTGGCTGGCGCTCGCAGCGCTGACGTGGTGGTTGGAGCGGCGGCGGACAACGCCGCAGGCGCAGTGATTCAGCGCTTCTTGCGGACGTACAGCACCAGCGCGTGATCGGCGATCTCGTAGCCGTGTTCGGCAGCGATCTTCTGCTGCAGCTGCTCGATTTCGTCGCTGTGGAACTCGATCACCTTGCCGCTATCGAGATCGACCATGTGGTCGTGGTGTTCGCCGCGATCCAGCTCGTAGACGGCGGTGCCGCCCTCGAAGTTGTGCTTGAGCACCAGGCCGGCGGATTCGAACTGGGTCAACACGCGATAGATGGTGGCAAGGCCGATCTCCTCGGACTCGGCTAGCAGCTGGCGGTAGATGTCCTCCGCGGTCATGTGGCGGGGCTTGGCGTGCTCCAGCAGCTCCAGGATGCGCAGCCGCGGATGGGTGACCTTGAGCCCGGCCTTGCGAAGATCCTGCGACATCGACATCTCTCCGTGAATCAATCCAGTGCCGCCTGCCGGCATGTGAACGCCGCCGCCGCGTCTCGCGGCAATACGGGTTGCGGCGGGTCGATGCGACGTGCCGGGAGTGTATCATCGGCACTTCCGCCACTGCCCCGCCCTGCCGATGCGCAAGCTGCTCGTACTCCTCCTTGCAACCCTGCTGGTCAGCGGCTGCGGCCTGCTGTACCGGCAACCGGTGTTCCAGGGCAACCTGCTCGACAAGACCGCGGTGGACCAGCTGCAGGCGGGCATGGACCGGCAACAGGTGATGGTGCTGCTGGGCACGCCGTCGATCCGCGACCCCTTCCACCACGACCGCTGGGATTACGTCGCCAGCCAGCGCATCGGCCGCACCGGCAAGCCGGAGGTGAAGGCCATGACGCTGTGGTTCGAGAACGGCCAGTTGTCGCGCTGGGAAGGCGAATATTTCCCCGAACAGGATTCCGAGCTGTCGCGCGACGCGATCCGCTACTTCGGCCCGAACCTGGCCAAGGACAAGAACAAGCGCCGCCGCTGAGACGGCGTCAACTGCGCTGGCGCCCGCGTGGCGCCGCGCTCCCGGCGCGCTGCCTGCGCGCCTGCTTGGGGTCGCACTGCAGGGCGCGCAGCAATTCGATCCGGTCGCCTGCATGCAGGCGCGTCTGCAACGTCGCCGCCTGCCCGAATACCGCCAGCGCGACGAACTCGCCCTCCAGCCGCCAGCCGGCCACATCCAGCGCATCGCCGACACAGGCGCCCGCGTCCAGTTCCAGGTCGATGTGCTCGGCGTGATGCGGCCTCGCGCGCGCCAGTTGCACGCGCATCAGTCTTCCCTCTTGTCCGCCTCGCGCACGAAGTCGTCCACCATGCGGTCCGCCAGTCCCTGCATGCCCAGCTGCAGCGCGGGCGCCAGCAGGCGGTTCTGCGGCTCGAAATCCAGCCGCAGCGACACCTTGCAGGCCGACTCGTCCAGCGCATGGAACTCCCAGCGCCCCTGCAGGCGCCGGAACGGCCCGTCGCGCAGCGCCATGTCGATGTGGTGCGGCGGGCTGAGCTGGTTCTCGGTAGTGAACCAGGTGTAGAAGCCGCCGACGCCCAGATCCAGCCGCGCTACCAGACGCCCTTCCCCCTCCTCCAGCAACTGCGCCTGCCGGCACCAGTCGAACCGGCGCGGGTAAGCGGCGACATCGTTGACAAGGGTGAACATCCGGGAGGCTGAATGTTCCACGAGGGCACTGCGCAGAATGACGGGCATCGAAAGATCCGGGCCGCGTGGACGCACCGCGGCGCGTCCGGATCGGCGAGAATGGCGGGATGAGCAAGAAGAACGGCAAGGATAAGCCAAACGGCGGCGGCACCATCGCCCTCAACAAGCGCGCGCGCCACGAATACAGCTTCGAACAGAAGTTCGAGGCCGGGTTGTCGCTGCAGGGCTGGGAGCTGAAGGCGATCCGCGCCGGGCGCGCCAACATCGGCGATGCCTACGCGGTGGTGCTGCAGGGCGAACTGTTCCTGATCGGCGCACAGATCACCCCGCTGATCCAGGCATCCACCCACGTCATCGCCAACGACCGCCGCACCCGCAAGCTGCTGTTGCACCGGCACGAGATCGACACGCTGATGGGCCGCATCCAGCGTGACGGCTACACCCTGGTGCCGACCGCGCTTTATTGGAAAGGCAACAAGGTGAAGGTCGAGCTGGCGCTGGCGAAGGGCAAGCAGACCCACGACAAGCGTGAAGCCAGCAAGGAGCGCGACTGGAACCGCGAGAAGCAGCGGCTGATGCGCCGACACAACAAGGACGCCTGAGCTGCGCGCCACGAGGCGCGCCTTGTGGCGCGCCAACGCATGCGAAGGAAGCGCACAAACGAAAACGGCCGCCACTGGGGCGACCGCTTGCGTGTGTTGCGACGTCTACCGATTCCGAAGGTGGCGTCCCCACGGGGATTCGAACCCCGGTCGCTACCGTGAAAGGGTAATGTCCTAGGCCTCTAGACGATGGGGACAGAACCGGAAACGCTTTGAAAAATGGTGGAGCCAGGCGGGATCGAACCGCCGACCTCCTGCATGCCATGCAGGCGCTCTCCCAGCTGAGCTATGGCCCCACGGGGCTGGAAAGACGCGCATTCTGGGGGTGAAATCAGGAACCGTCAAGCGTTTTTTCAATAATTTTTCAGCGCGTCTTCATCGGCATGCAGCGTGGCCACGCCATGCCCGCGTTCTGCGAGGTATTGCAGCCACTTGCCGAGGAAGGTGTTCATGCGCAGGCGGTGGTCGAGGATGCGCTGCGGAGGCGGATACATGCCGATCACGTCCTGCCAGCGGCTGCCGGCATAGCAGTGCGTGGCTTCCACCTGGCGCGCGTCGCGGTACAGGCGCAGGCTCGCCGACGGATCGGCCATGCCGGTCTGCGGATCGATCAGGCCGTAGCTCATGCGCAGCTCGCTGGTGTAGGCGTGCCGCTCCACCACCTCCAGTCGCACGTCGAGGCCGTCGCCGATCGAGGAGACATACGTACCGCAACCGAGATCGGACACTTCGAACAGCCGCTGCAGCTGCGCATGGTTTTCCGAATACAGGCCCATCAGCCAGCCGAAGCGGCTGATGGAAGGAAGGCGGGCGCGGCGTGCGAGTGCAGTGGTCATGGATCGATCGTACACGCGCACCGATGCCCGCGGCAGGATTGACGCCGGCATCGCGCAGGCACAGGCTGGTGGGGTTTTCCGTGGCGCGGAAATCGCTCAGTACATCTCGCGGTTGATGCCCAGGTGTTTCATCACCCGGCTGGAGATTTCCTCGATCGAGGCATTGGTGGTGCTGAGCAGTTCGATGCCCTCGCGGCGCAGCATCGTCTCGGCCTGCGCGACTTCGCGCCGGCAGGTGTCCAGTTGCGCATAGCGCGAATCCGGCCGCCGCTCCTGGCGGATCTGGTGCAGGCGCAGCGGATCGATGGTCAGGCCGAACAGCTTGCCGCGGTACTGGCGCAGCCTGGCCGGCAGGCGTTCGCTTTCCAGGTCCTCCGGGGTCAACGGGTAGTTGGCCGCCTTCACCCCGTGCTGCAGGGCGAGGTACACGCAGGTCGGCGTCTTGCCGGCGCGCGAGACCGCCACCAGGATCACGTCGGCATCCGAGTAGTCCGGCTTGACCCCATCGTCGTGGGTCAGCGCGTAGTTCATCGCGTTGATGCGCTGGTGGTAGATGTCGAAGTCCACGATGCCGTGCGCACGGCCGATCTGGGCCTCGCGGCTGCGCCCGAGCTCCTCCTCCAGGGGGGCAATGAACGGTGCGAACACATCCAGCATCAACGCCCCGCTCTCGGCGAGCAGGTAGTTGAGGTTGGGGTCGACGCAGGAATTGACCACGATCGGTCGCAGCCCCCGCGCCACGCCGGCGGCGCGGATGCGCTCGGCGGCCTCCATGGCCTTCTCCGGCGTATCCACGAACGGCAGCCGGTCGCTGGAGAAACGCAGGCCGCTGAACTGGGTCAGCAGGCTGTGGCCGATGGTTTCGGCGGTGATGCCGGTGCCGTCGGAGACGTAGAACACGGGTCGAGCGGATTCCATCGGGATTCCTCGCGGGCGCTCGGGGTAAAATAGCGGACTTCCGCGCGCCTGCGCCGACCACGCCCTCACGGAGCCCGCCTTGACCACCCCCGCCTCGACCAGCAACGTCCTCTGGTTGCACGACCTGCGCCTGTCCGACCTCGCCCAGGTGGGCGGCAAGAACTCCTCGCTGGGCGAAATGATCGGCCAGCTGGCCGACCTGGGCGTCTCGGTGCCGGGCGGCTTCGCCACCACGGCCGATGCGTTCAAGGACTTCATCGCCCACAACGACCTGCATGCGCGCATCTACGACAAGTTGGCGACGGTCGACGTGGAGGACGTGCCGGCACTGACGAAGGCCGGCGCCGAGATCCGCGGCTGGGTGATCGATGCCCCGCTGCAGCCGCAGTTGGACGCCGACATCCGCGCCGCCTACGCACAGCTGTGCGCGGAGGCGGGCAGCGCGGACATCGCGGTCGCGGTGCGCTCCTCCGCCACCGCCGAGGACCTGCCCGACGCCAGCTTCGCCGGCCAGCAGGAAACCTTCCTCAACGTGACCGGCGCCGACGACGTGGTGCGCAAGGTCAAGGAAGTCTTCGCCAGCCTGTACAACGACCGCGCGATCGCCTACCGCGTGCACCACGGTTTCGCCCACGAGGACGTGTTCCTGTCCGCCGGCATCCAGCTGATGGTGCGCTCCGACGTCGGCGCGTCCGGCGTGCTGTTCACCCTCGACACCGAATCCGGCTTCCGCGACGTGGTGTTCGTCACCGCCAGCTATGGCCTGGGCGAGATGGTCGTGCAGGGCGCGGTCAACCCGGACGAGTTCTACGTCTACAAGCCCACCCTGCAGGCCGGCAAGCCGGCGATCCTGCGCCGCTCGCTGGGCAGCAAGCAGCTGCGCATGGTCTATTCCGATGCGCCGGGCGAGCGCGTGCGCACCGAGGACACGCCAGCCGAACTGCGCGGAAGGTTCTCGATCACCGACGCCGACGTGCAGGAACTGGCCAAGCAGGCGCTGGTCATCGAGCAGCACTACGGCCGGCCGATGGACATCGAGTGGGGCAAGGACGGCCACACCGGCAAGCTGTACATCCTGCAGGCGCGCCCGGAGACGGTGAAGTCGCGCGCGCACGCCACCCAGATCGAGCGCTACACCCTGAGCGGCCGCGGCAAGGTGCTGTCCGAGGGCCGCGCCATTGGCCACAAGATCGGCAGCGGCACCGCGCGCGTGGTGCGCTCGCTTGAGGACATGAACCGGGTGCAGCCCGGCGACGTGCTGATCGCCGACATGACCGACCCCGACTGGGAACCGGTGATGAAGCGCAGCGCCGCCATCGTCACCAACCGCGGCGGCCGCACCTGCCACGCGGCGATCATCGCCCGCGAGCTGGGCGTGCCGGCGGTGGTTGGCACCGGCGACGCGCTGGATTCGATCCAGGATGGCGACACCGTCACCGTCAGCTGCGCCGAGGGTGACACTGGTTTCATCTACCAGGGTGCCCTGCCCTTCGAGCGCACCACCACCGACCTCGGCAACATGCCGCCGGCGCCGCTGAAGATCATGATGAACGTGGCCAACCCGGACCGCGCCTTCGACTTCGGCCAGCTGCCGAACGCCGGCATCGGCCTGGCCCGCCTGGAGATGATCATCGCCAGCCACATCGGCGTGCACCCGAAGGCGCTGCTGGAATACGGCAAGCAGGATGCCGACACCAAGGCCAGGATCGACGCCCGCATCGCCGGCTACGAAAGCCCGGTGGAGTTCTACGTCGAGCGCCTGAAGGAAGGCATCGCGACGATCGCCGCTTCGGTGTATCCGAAGCCGGTGATCGTGCGCCTGTCGGACTTCAAGTCCAACGAATACGCCAACCTGCTCGGCGGCTCGAAGTACGAACCGCATGAAGAGAACCCGATGATCGGGTTCCGGGGCGCCTCGCGCTACATCGACCCCAGTTTCAAGGACGCGTTCGCGCTGGAATGCGTCGCGGTCAAGCGCGTACGCGAAGCGATGGGCCTGAACAATGTCTGGGTGATGATCCCGTTCGTTCGCACCCTGGATGAAGGCCGCAGGGTGGTCGAGGAGCTGCGCGAGAACGGCCTGGTGCAGGGCGAGAACGACCTCAAGATCATCATGATGTGCGAGGTGCCCTCGAACGCGCTGCTGGCCGACGAGTTCCTTGAGATCTTCGACGGGTTCAGCATCGGCTCCAACGACATGACCCAGCTCACGCTAGGCCTGGACCGCGACAGCGCCATCGTGGCCGGCCTGTTCGACGAGCGCGATCCGGCGGTCAAGAAGATGCTGTCGATGGCGATCCAGTCGGCGCGCGCCAAGGGCAAGTACGTCGGCATCTGCGGCCAGGGACCCAGCGACCATCCGGACCTCGCCCAGTGGCTGATGGAACAGGGGATCGAGTCGGTGTCGCTGAACCCGGACACCGTGGTCGATACCTGGCTGGCGCTGGCGAAGGCCAAGCACTGACGCGTCGCAGCGCGACCTTGCCCTTGGGGCAAGGTCGACGCTGGACGGGCTTCCGAATGCAGCGGCCTTGGTGTGCCTGCGCGCAGCACGCAGGCCGCTGGGGTCGTGACCTCGACCCTGCGCTGGAAGACATCAAGGCGCGCTGCGCGGCGGAAGGCCGGCGACTTCCGCCTTCTACCTGCACCACCGTCATCACCGGCGCCGTGGAGCGCGTCCGGCCGAAAGGGATGACGTTGGTGGCGATCATGTATAGAAATGGCACCAGCCTGAAATCAGGCGTCGGATCGCCGCACCGATGGTGGGTGGCATGGTCCCCTCCGCGCTGATGACGCTGGTGGTGATCCCGATGATCCATGCACTGGTGAAGCAGCCCTGCCCGGCGCCCACCGACTGATCATGCCGGCAAGCCGCGGGGCACGCTGATCGTGCCTTTGCGGCCTGCACGTTATCCTGAAGGCGCCTGCTGCGATCACATCGCTGCCACACCGCACACACAGGAGCCGAGATGCAGCCCAGCGTTCCCGCCATCACCCCGCAACATGACCAGGCCGCCCGGCTGGCGAACGAGCTGCGTGGCATCGACTGGCTGCAGCTGCTCGAAGCCTGGGGCCTGCGGCTGCTGGCGGCGCTGGCGATCTTCATGGTCGGCCGCTGGTTGGCACGGCGGATGAGCACCGGTCTCGGACGCGTGCTCGGGCGCGCCAACGTGGACGGAACGCTGAGCGGCTTCCTCGGCAACATCGCCTACGCGGTGATGCTCGTGCTGGTGATCATGACCGCGCTGGCCGCCATCGGCATCCCCACTACCTCGATGTTCGCGGTGCTGGGCGCGGCTGGCCTGGCGGTGGGCCTGGCGCTGAAGGACTCGCTGTCCAACATCGCCTCGGGGGTGATGCTGATCGTGCTGCGGCCGTTCCGCGCCGGCGACCACGTGGTGATTGCCGGTCAGGAAGGCACGGTGCTGGAGATCCGGGTGTTCCAGACCAGGCTGCGCGCGTTCGATCACCGCGTGGTGATCCTGCCCAACAGCGAGATCACCACCGCTCCGATCATCAACCATTCGCAGCTGCCGCAGCGCCGCTTCGATGTCACCGTCGGCGTGGGCTACGACGACGACCTGCACAAGGCCCGCACGCTGCTGCTGCAGATCGCCACCAGCGACCCGAAGGTCCTCAAGGACCCGGCGCCGGTGGTGCAGGTGGTCAACCTCGGCGAGAGCAGCGTGGACCTGACCCTGTTCGCCTTCGCCCGCAACGAGGACTTCGGCGATGCGCGCAGCCGGGTCATCGAGGCGATCCGCAACGAGCTGATCGGCAACGGCCTGAACATCCCCTACCCCCAGCGCGACCTGCACGTCTACCATCGCGACGCCGACGGCCGCCCGATCGCCGACATCCTGCTGCGCGGCGTGGCCGATGACGGCGACCTGCCTGCCAGGCGGGAACGCTGAGGTTCCCGGCGTCGGCTCAGCCAGCGATGCGGTTGCGACCGCCCCGCTTCGCTTCGTAAAGCAGGGCATCTGCACGCGCAACCAGATCCTCGATGCGCAGCGTGCCGGCGCGGTCGGCGATGCCGGCGCTGACCGACAGCCGCCAGTCCGGGGCGTAGGCGCTGCAATCGATCCGTTCCACCGCCTGGCGCATCGCCTCGCAGATGTCGCGGGCACGTTCCAGCGGCACCCGCTCGAACAGCACGGCGAACTCCTCGCCGCCCCACCGTGCCAGCATTCCCGCCCCGTCCAGCGCATCACGCAGCGCATGCGCGACGGCGATCAGCGCCTGATCGCCCGCGGCGTGCGAATAGCGGTCGTTGATCTGCTTGAAATTGTCGATGTCGAACAGCGCGAAACACAGCGGCCGGCGATTGCGCAGCGCTCTTCCGAACGCCAGCTGCAGCTCCGCGTCCAGGCTGCGGCGATTGCCCACGCCTGTCAGCGCGTCTTCCAGTGCCATCCGCGCGAACGCTTCCGACTGCTGGCCCAGCCTGTCCAGCAGCACCGATTTCTCGAGATCGGATTCGCGCAGACGTTCCGCATGCAGGCGGAGGTCGCGCGTGCGCTCCGCCACCGTATCTTCCAGCAGCGCTGCACGCCTCCGCAGGCTGCCCACCCGCCAGAGGTAGATGGCGTACACGCAGGCCAGCCCCAGCAGGATCGCGGCGACAATGAAGCCGCGCCGCTGCCAGGGCTGCGGTGCGATCTCGATGGCAACCGAGGTCACTTCGCTGCTCCAGCCCTGGTCCAGGCCGGGGGCGGACACGTTGACGTGGAAGCGGTAGCTGCCCGGGTCGAGGTTGGTGTACTGCGCGCTGCGCAGGTTGCCGCGCTCCACCCAGCCAGGATCGAAGCCCTCCAGCTGGTAGCGGTAACGCAGGAACCGCGGCATCTGGAAGCTCAGCGCGGCGAAACGGAACTCCAGCTTGCGCGTACCCGCCGGCAGCCGCAGCACCTCGTCCAGGTGCACGGGCTTGCCGTCGGCCAGCACCTGTTCAACCACCACCCGTGGCAGGCCGTGCCGGTAGCTCTGCAGTGAGCCCGGGTCCACAGCCGCGGCGCCGCGGGCGGTGGCGATCCAGAGGTTGCCGCGCCCGTCCCGCATTGCCGCTGGCCCGGAGCCGCCGTTGCACTGCGAACTGACCAGTCCGTCCGCTTCGCCGAAGTGGTCGACGGTCAACTGCGCCCGGCGACCGGCCAGCACGGCCTCCGCCTCGGCGCGCGCGATCCGCAGCACGCCACGGTTGGACGTCAGCCACAGGTAACCCCGCCGGTCGTCGAGGATCGAGAACAACGTATCCACGGGCAGTCCGTGTTCAAGACCCAGGCCGCGCAGGCGACCCTGGCTGTAGCGCAGCAGCCCACGGTCCGTGGCCAACCACATCGTGCCATCGGCATCCTCGTGGAAGTCGAAGACATCCTGCGCGCCGCGGACCAGATCCGCATCCAGTGGCACCACCTCGTCATTCACGATCCGCGCCACGCCGTTGCTGGTCCCCACCCAGAGCGTGCCGTCGCGGGCCACATGCAGGGCGATGATGAACTCGCGTGGCAGCCCCTGCGCCACGCCGAACTCGCGGAACTGCCCGCCGCGAAGCCGCGCCAGTCCGCGCGTGGTGCCGATCCAGACGGTGCCATCGTCGCCTTCCGCCAACGCACGGATCTGGTTGCTGCCCGGCATGCCGTCGGCGGAGTCGTAGCGCGCCACCACCTTGCCGTCGCGCAGCCGCAGCACGCCATCGGTGTAGGTGCCGACCAGCAGGCTGCCGTCGCGTGCCTGCAACAGGCTGAGGATGGAATCGCCGGGCAGGCCTTCGGCCTTGGTGTAGCCGGCAACGATGGCATTGTCGCGCCACAGGTTGAGGCCGCGCCCGGTGCCGATCCAGATGCCCCCATCCGGCGCCGGCGCCACCGCTCGCACGTAGTCGTCGGTCAGCCCCTGCTCGCTGTTCCAGGTGGTGAACGGCGCATCGCTCAGGCGCATCAGCCCGGCATTCGTCCCCACCCAGACGCTGCCTTCGCGATCGGCCAGCAGGGACGCCACCCGGTTGTTCGGCAGCTCGCGTCGGCTGGTGAAGTGCTCCACGCCCGAGCCGGACAGCCGGAACAGGCCGTTGTTGATGGTGCCGATCCACAGATGCCCGGCACCGTCCTCGATGAGGCTGGGCACGCCGTCCTCGGGCAGTCTGGGGGACAGCCGCTCGAAGCGCCCGCTGCTGGCATCCCGCCGGTACACCCCGCGTTCGGTGCCCACCAGCAGGACGCCGGCCCGCGTCTGCAGCAGGCGGAACACAGGCGCCTGCGGCAGGCCCGACAATGCGCCCACCCGGATCGCACGGCCGCCCACAACGTGGACCAGGCCAGCCGCGGTGGCGGCCCACATGCTGCCGTCACGGTCTTCCAGCAGGCTGAACACCACGTCGCTGGGCAAGCGTCCGTTCGCCACGTTGAACTGCAGGGCGCGGCCGCCCTCCAGCATGCTCATGCCCATGCTTTCGGTCGCCGCCCACAGGCGGCCGCGGCGATCCAGCACAGCGTCGAGGATCTCGTCCTGCGCCAGGCCATCGGCGCGGGTCCAGGTGCGCCAGCGGTCACCCTGTTTGACGGCCACCCCGCCCCGCGAGGTGCCGACGACCACTGCACCGTCCGCGGCTGCGCGCACCGAGCGCACGCCGTTGTCCTTCAGGGCGGGCGTGTTGCTGCGGTCGAACTGATGGAACTCCAGTCCGTTGTAGCGCACCAAGCCTTCCCAGGTGCCCAGCCACAGGTAGCCGTCAGGCGTCTGGGCGATGGCGTTGATCTGGTTGTGGGGAAGCCCTTGGCGGGTGGTCCAGGTTTCCCGGTAGAAGGCCGAAATCGGCTTCTCCGGACGCGCCGGTGCGGGCGCCTGCACTTGCGTGGCCTGCGTGGCCGCGGTCGCGGGCCGGGGCGCCACCGACCACGCACACGACAGGGCCAGCAGCCCGAAGGCCACCAGCTCCATTGCCTTCCGTACGCCCCCCGCGGACATCAGGCAGCCGTCCGGGTCAGCCCACGGCCGGTCCGGCCATGGTGCCCATGTGTTTGCGATAGTGGCGCAGCTCCTCGATCGAATCGCGCACATCACTCAGTGCAGTGTGCGCGGACGTCTTCTTCACGCCCTCGAGCACCGCCGGCGACCAGCGACGCGCCAATTCCTTGAGCGTGCTGACGTCGAGGTTGCGGTAGTGGAAATGCCGCTCCAGCGCGGGCATCAGTCGATGCATGAAACGCCGGTCCTGGCAGATCGAATTGCCGCACATCGGGGAGGCGTTGGCCGGGACCCATTCCTGCAGGAATGCCAGCGTGCGCGCCTCGGCCTCGGCCAGCGGCACGCCCTCTTCCAGCACCCGGCGCCACAGCCCTGACCCGCCGTGCTGGGTGCGGTTCCACTCGTCCATCGCCTCCAGTGTGGCCAACGGATGGGCAATGGCCAGTTCGGGCCCTTCCGCCAGCACGTTGAGCTGGCCGTCCGTCACCACGGTGGCGATCTCGAGGATGCCATCGCGCTCGGTATCCAGCCCGGTCATTTCCAGGTCGATCCAGATCAGGCGGTCTTGGGTGGGATCGGCAGCCATGGGCTCGCACACGCATTGGGGTGAGGGCATGATAGCCGCTCGCCGACGGGACGCCGCATGCTGCAGACCACCGCCAACGCCATCGGCCACCACGCGATCCTGACCGCGATGCTGGCCCCGGCCTTCTTCCTCACCGCCACCGCCGGCCTGCTGGCCTCTGCCAATACCCGGCTGGCGCGGGTCGTGGACAGACTGCGCGTGCTGATCGCCAGCTGGGAGCACGATGCAACCGACGCCGGCGAGCGCGAGGAGCAGATCCGCCGCCACCGCCAGCGCGCGCACCTGGTGCTGCGGGCCTGCCGTCTGCTGTACGGCGCCCTGGCCAGCTTCGTCGGCACCAGCCTGGCGCTGGCCACCGATGCGCTGGTGGGATTCCGGATGGGGGCACTGCCCACCGCGATGGCGGTACTGGGCGTGTTGTTCCTGCTGGCCGCCAGCATCGCCATGTGGCGCGAGGTCAGCCTGGCGGTGAAAAGCTTCGATCTCGAGCTGGACCACAGCATGGCTGCACCGCGACGCCCGACCGCACCAGAAGACCCCGCGGGCCGCTGACGCGGCGGCGATCGGCTCAGGCGCCGCCCTTGCCCCGGCGAGCGCGGAAATAGGCGGTCAGCATCGGGCCGGCGATATCGGCCAGTACGCCGCCGGCCACCTCGACGCGATGGTTGTGGCGCGGATCGGCCAGCAGGTCGAACACGCTGCCGGCCGCACCCGTCTTGGGATCGAACGCACCAAACACGACACGCGCCACGCGGGCGTGCACCATCGCCATCGCGCACATCGCGCAGGGCTCCAGAGTCACGTACAGCGTGCAGCCGATCAAACGATGATTGCCGAGGGCCGCGCCGGCGCGTCGCATCGCCACGATCTCGGCATGCGCGCTCGGATCGCATTCCGCGATGTTGCGGTTCCAGCCCTCGCCGACGACGTTGCCGTCGGCATCCACAACCACCGCACCGACCGGGATCTCGTCGTCCTCGTCGCGCGCTCGCTCGGCCAGCGCCAGCGCACGGCGCATCCAGCGTTCGTCGATGTCGCTCATTCCCACTCGATCGTCGCCGGCGGCTTGCCGGAGATGTCGTAGACCACGCGCGAGACGCCGCGCAGCTCGTTGATGATGCGGTTGCTGACCGTGCCGAGGAAGTCGTACGGCAGGTGCGCCCAGTGCGCGGTCATGAAGTCGATGGTCTCGACCGCGCGCAGCGCGATCACCCATTCGTAGGCACGGGCATCGCCGACCACGCCCACCGACTTCACCGGCAGGAATACCGCGAACGCCTGCGAAGTCTTGTCGTACAGGCCGGCCTTGCGCAGTTCGTCGATGAAGATCGCATCCGCCTGCGCCAGCAGTTCGGCATATTCCGGCTTCACTTCGCCGAGGATGCGCACGCCCAGGCCGGGGCCCGGGAACGGGTGGCGATAGACCATCTCGCGCGGCAGGCCGAGTTCGACTCCCAGCCTGCGCACTTCGTCCTTGAACAGCTCGCGCAACGGCTCCACCAGCCCGAGCTTCATGTGCTCGGGCAGGCCACCGACGTTGTGGTGGCTCTTGATGACGTGGGCCTTGCCGGTCTTGCCGCCGGCCGACTCGATCACGTCGGGGTAGATCGTGCCCTGCGCCAGCCACCTGGCGTTCTTCAGCTTGTTCGACTCCTCATCGAAGATCTCGACGAACAGGCCGCCGATGATCTTGCGCTTGGCCTCCGGGTCGCTGACACCGGCCAGCGCCTTGAAATAGCGGTCGGCGGCGTTGACGCGGATCACTTTGACGCCCATGTGCTCGGCGAACATCGCCATCACCGCATCGCCCTCCTGCCAGCGCAGCAGGCCGGTATCCACGAACACGCAGGTCAGCTGGTCGCCGATCGCCCGGTGCAACAGCGCCGCGACCACCGAAGAATCCACGCCGCCGGACAGGCCGAGGATCACCTCGTCGGAACCGACCTGCTCGCGCACGCGGGCGATCTGGTCTTCGATGATGTTGGCCGCCGTCCACAGGGTGGCGCAGCCACAGATGTCCACCGCGAAGCGGCGCAGCAGCGCCTCGCCGGCGGCGGTGTGGGTCACTTCCGGATGGAACTGAACGCCATAGATCTTCTTCGCGTCATTGGCGAAGGCGGCGATGCCGAGGCGATCGGTCTGCGCCGTCACCACAAAGCCTTCCGGCGCGCGGGCGACGTGGTCGCCGTGGCTCATCCACACGTTGCGCAGCGCGTCGGTCGTGGCCACCTTCGAGAGCAACGCGTCCTCGGCGATGATCTCCAGCGCGGCATGGCCGAATTCGCGCTGGTTGCCGGCCTCGGTGGCGCCGCCCAGCTGCACCGCCAGCGTCTGCATCCCGTAGCAGATGCCGAGGATCGGCACCCCTGCATCGAACACCTGCGGTGGCGCCGCGGGGCAGCCGGCTTCGGTGGTCGACTCCGGGCCACCCGACAGGATGATGCCCTTGGCGCCGAAGGCCGCGATCTCGGCCGGATCGTGGTCCCACGCCCAGATCTCGCAGTACACCCCGAACTCGCGGATGCGGCGGGCGATCAGCTGGGTGTACTGCGCGCCGAAGTCGAGAATCAGGATCTTGTCGGTGTGGATGTTGGTCATGTGCTGGCAGTTTTTCGGCATTGGATACAACAAAGGGAGTCTTGCGGCTCCCTTTGCGTGGATGGATCACCCGGCCCGGTAGTTCGGCGGTTCCTTGGTGATCTGCACGTCGTGGACGTGGCTCTCGCGCTGGCCCGCGCCGGTCACCTTGACGAATTGCGGCTGGCTGCGCATCTGCTCGACGGTCGCGCAGCCCACGTAGCCCATGGTCGCGCGCAGGCCGCCCATCAGCTGGTGCACCACCCCGGACAGCGGGCCGCGCACGGGGACGCGGCCCTCGATGCCCTCCGGCACCAGCTTGTCGGCGTCGGACGCGTCCTGGAAGTAACGGTCCTTCGAGCCCTTCTCCATCGCGCCCAGACTGCCCATGCCGCGGTAGCTCTTGTAGCTGCGCCCCTGGAACAGCTCGATCTCGCCCGGCGACTCCTCGGTACCGGCGAACAGGCCGCCGATCATCACGCTGGACGCACCCGCGGCCAACGCCTTGCCGATGTCGCCGGAGTAGCGGATGCCGCCGTCTGCGATCAGCGGGATGCGGTCCTGCAGCGCGCTGGCCACGATGTCGATGGCGGTGATCTGCGGCACGCCGACGCCGGCCACGATGCGGGTGGTGCAGATCGATCCGGGGCCGACGCCCACCTTGACCGCATCCGCGCCCGCGTCCATCAGCGCCAGCGCGGCATCGCCGGTGACGATGTTGCCGCCCACCACCTGCACCTGCGGGAAGCGCTTCTTGACCCAGGCCACGCGTTCGATCACGCCTTGCGAATGGCCATGCGCGGTGTCCACCACCACCACGTCCACGCCAGCCGCCACCAGCGCTTCCACGCGCTGCTCGGTGTCGCCGCCCACGCCGACCGCGGCGCCGACCAGCAGCCGCTCGCTGGCGTCGTAGGCGGCGTTGGGGTTGTCGGACTTCTTCTGGATGTCCTTGACGGTGATGAGGCCGCGCAGCTCGAAGTCGTCGTTGACCACCAGCACCTTCTCGATGCGGTGCTTGTGCAGCAGACCCATCACCTCGTCGTCGCTGGCGCCTTCCTTCACCGTGACCAGTTTTTCCTTCTTGGTCATGATGTGGCGGATCGGATCGTCCAGCTTCTTCTCGAAGCGCATGTCACGGCCGGTGACGATGCCGACCAGGTGACCGGACTCGTCGACCACCGGAACTCCGGAAATGTTGCGCGCGCGGGTGAGCTTGAGCACCTCGCCAATGCTGGTGTCGGGCCCCACGGTGAACGGGTCGCGGATCACCCCGGCTTCGAAATTCTTCACCCACGCCACCTGCGAGGCCTGCGCCTGCGCGGTCATGTTCTTGTGGATGATGGAAATGCCACCCAGCTGCGCCATTGCGACGGCAAGGCGCGCTTCACTCACGGTGTCCATTGCCGCCGAAGCGATCGGCAGGCGGATGCGGAGGTCGCGGGTGAGGCGCGTTTCCAGCGAAACGTCCTTGGGCAGGACGACAGAATGCGCGGGGACGAGGGAAACGTCGTCGTACGTCAGTGCTTCAGCCAGGATGCGGAGCATCGGCAGACCCATGAGAAGTGGGGAAGCGCGTCATTGTAACCCTTTTTTCGTTTTCACTCCCGAAAACCGGGCCGGCGCCTCTAGCTGGATCGGCCACGGCCGGCCTCGCAAGCCGCTCCCCGATAGGCCGGCCCGTGGCAGACCCTCCGCACCAGGAGCGCGCATGCAGGAAGAACCTTCAGCCCTTCGCGTCCGCCAGCTCCGCGGCCTCGAGCGTGTTCTGCATCAGCGTGGCGACCGTCATCGGCCCTACCCCGCCCGGCACGGGCGTGATCCAGCTGGCACGCTTGGCCGCCTCTTCATAGCCCACGTCGCCAACCAGCCGGCCATCGTCCAGGCGGTTGATGCCGACGTCGATGACCACCGCGCCTTCTTTCACCCACTCGCCGGGGATCAAGCCGGGCTTGCCGGCGGCCACCACCAGGATGTCGGCGTCGCCGACATGGCGCTTGAGCACGTCCATCGGGGTGAACTTGTGGCAGCTGGTCACCGTGCAGCCGGCGATCAGCAGCTCCTGCCCCATCGGCCGGCCGACGTGATTGGACACGCCGACGATGGTCGCGCTCTGCCCGCGCACGGGCCGGTCGGTCCAGGCCAGCAAGGTGGTAATGCCGCGCGGCGTGCACGGACGCAGGCCGAACTGGCGCAGCGCCAGATGGCCGACGTTCTGCGGGTGGAAGCCGTCCACGTCCTTGTCGGGGTGGATGCGTTCGATCAGCGCGCTGGCGTCGCGGATGCCCGGCAGCGGCAGCTGGATCAGGATGCCGTGCACCCGCGGGTCGGCGTTGAGCCGGTCGATCAGCGCCACCAGCTCGGCTTCGCCGGTGCCCGCGGGCAAGTCGTAGTCGAAGGCCTGGATGCCCACTTTTTCGGCGGCGCGCTTCTTGTTGCGCACGTACACCGATGACGCCGGATCGCTGCCCACCAGCACCACCGCAAGGCCGGGCCGCGACTTGCCGGCGGCCAGGCGCGCGTCCACCTGCGCCTTCAGGCTGTCGAGGAGCGCGTCGGCGATGCGTTTTCCATCAAGGATTCTTGCGGTCATTCGGCGGGGCTGGGTAACGGGCGGATGCGCATTATCGCGCAGCGCGCCCGCCCGGCCTATTCCGAACCCTGCAGCGGCGCGTCCGGCTGTGCCACCTGCGGCACTACCTGGCCAGCGGCGGGGCAGCGCGGCACGCCCGAGCCCACCACGCAGTTCACGCAGCAGGTCGGCGCCACCGGTGCGCTGGGCAGGAAGCTGGGCGGCTCCACCGGGCCGATCTTCGCCAGCTCCATCTGCGGCTTGAGCTTGAGCACCGCCGCCCAGTCCTGCCGGTTGAAGCTGCAGGCGAGCAGCGTCTCCGGCGAGCATTCCACATCGCCATCCGAGCGGCGCGGCAAGCCCCACAGCTGGCCCTGCGCATTGAGGTTGAAGATGCGCATGGTCACCGCCTGCTGCACGTTGCCGCCCACCGCATAGGCCTTGCCGTCGACGGTCGCGACGATCAGGTCGCAATGCATCGGCAGGCTGGTGGTGCTGCCGTCGATCGCCTTCAGCAGACCATCGTGGCCATACACGCGGCCGGTGCGCACGTAGCAGAGCATGTCGCCGGCTTCCAGCTTCGCCGACATCGGTTCCAGAAAGCGGTACGGACTGCCGGCGTCATCCTTGCGCGCCGCGCGCACGTAATCGAAATGGCTGGCCGAGCTGCGGAACCCCGGCACGCCGGCACGCTGCATCACCCAGCTGATGAAGGCGGCGGACCACGGGTTGTCGATGACGAAGCCGCGGCAGCCCAGGCCCGGGTACGAAAGGTTGAGCGCGGCGTAACCGCAATCGCTGGCCCCAGGCTTGAACCCCATCGGCGACAACAGGCCGCTGGCCTGCCAGTAGAACGCCACCCGCCGCCACGGCGAGCCACCATCCTTCAGCCCGTTGGCTTCAGCCTCGTAGGCATTGAGGCTGGCCAGCCTTCCGTCGGCGTCAATGAACGGCCGGTTCCAGCGCAGGTGTTCGTCGCAAGCGATGGCGGCGATACGGGTGGCCACCTGCGGGTCGGACTGGCGCTGCGCCAGCGTCGGGCACTGGTCGGTGGCAAACGCCTGCCCGGCGAACAACAGCAGGCCCGAGGCCAGCAGGCGACGCATCCATGCGAAATCGATCATCAGTCAGCTCCGGCGCACAGCGCCATGTAGTCGGGATAGCCAGTAAAAGCGCGATCCGGCGCGCAAACCGGACACTGCGGGTCGGGCTCCACGCGGAATTCCCGGAAACGCATCGCCAGCGCATCGAACTGCAGCAGCCGGCCCGCCAGCGATTCGCCGATGCCCAGCACCAGCTTGATCGCCTCGGTGGCCTGCAACAGGCCGATCACGCCGGGCAGCACGCCAAGCACGCCGGCTTCGGCACAGTTCGGCGCGGCCTCGGCCGGTGGCGGCTCCGGGAACAGGCAGCGGTAGCACGGTGCCTGCCCGCGTCGCCGCCCGGCATCGAACACGCTGACCTGCCCCTCGAAGCGATGCACCGCGCCATGCACCAGCGGCTTGCCAAGATGCACGCAGGCGTCGTTGAGCAGGTAGCGCACCGGGAAGTTGTCGCCACCGTCGAGCACCACGTCCACGCCTTCGAGCAGGAGTTCGACATTGCCTGCTGCAACCCGTTCGCGCACCGGTTCGATGCGGGTGCGCGGGTTGAGCGCGGACAGCGCGATGGCCGCGGACTCCACCTTCGGCATGCCGATGCGGGCGTCGGCGTGGAGGATCTGCCGTTGCAGGTTGCTGCGGTCCACCACGTCGTCGTCGGCGATGCGCAGGTGGCCGATGCCGGCGGCGGCCAGATAAAACGCCGCCGGCGCGCCCAAGCCGCCTGCGCCCACCAACAGCACGCGCGCGGCTTCGAGCTTTTTCTGCCCGTCCAGCCCGACTTCCGGCAGGCGCAGGTGGCGCGAATAGCGTTCGCCGAAATCGGCGTCGATGTCGGGCTTGCGCATTGGCAGCGCGCCGGCCTCCCAGGCGCGCGTGCCGCCTTCCACCGACGCGAGGTTGCGATAGCCCAGCGCCTGCAGCGCCTGCACGCAGGCCAGCGAACGCGCTCCGGCCTGGCACAACAGCAGGATTTCCGCGTCATGGTCCGGCAGGTGTGCGGCCGGATCCTTCAGCAGATCTTCGCGGACGATGCCCAGCGCGCCCTCGGCCATGCCCAGCGCCTGCTCGTGGGCGGCGCGCACGTCAATCAGCAGCGCACCTGCCTGCTGGCGGGCGTAGGCGGCGGCGGGGGAAAGACTGCGAACGCTCATGCGTGGATTATCGCCCGGACCACGCGGCCCGTCCTCGCGCCGCATTCACTCCGGCGAGCAGCCGGCCGCAACGAGATCGTCGGGGGTATTGAGGTTGCCGAAGCGCCGGCCTTCGTATGCGACCACCGGCAGCGCCAGCGCCGCCTGCATCGCCCGCACCGAATGCTCGCCTCCCGCCAGTGCGGAAGCCAGCGCAGCGCGCAGCGCATCCACGCGATACAGCGCCACCAGCGGCTGCAACCCATCGTCGTCGGCCGCCACCGCGCCCTGCCCGCCCGCGTTCGCCAGCAGTCGCAGCAGATCGGCATCGGTATCCACGATGTCCACCGGCAGGGTGAACAGCCACGGCGTAGTGCAAGCTGCAGCCAGCGCCTCCAGCCCGGCCAGCGGGCCAACATCGGGCCGGCGGTCCGGCACCGCTTCCAGTCCGTGTCGGGCATAGCGCGGCAGATCGCGGTTGGCGCTCACCAGCACGGCCCCGCATTCACCGCCGAACCTGCGCGCGATGCGCAGCACCTGTGGCAGGCCGTCGCGTTCGATCCAGGCCTTGTCGCGCCCGCCCAACCGGCTTGCGCGGCCACCTGCCAGGATGCCCAGGCTCAGCTCCGTCGCCAGCATCAGCCGCCGCGCTTGACGTGTCGCATCAAGCGCCGCTTCTTCTCGATCTGGCGCTCGGTCAGCACGTTCTTCTTGCCTTCGTAGGGATTGCTGTTCTCCCGGAACACGAAGCGGATCGGCGTTCCCACCAGCTTGAAGCGCTTGCGGAAGAAGTTCTCCAGATAGCGCTGGTAGGTGGAGCTGAGCGTCTTCAGGCGGGTGCCATGCACGACGAAGGTGGGCGGCGTGTCGCCACCCGGATGGGCGAAGCGCAGCTTGGCGACATGCCCGCGCACCACCGGCGGCGGGTTGGCGGTGTAGGCCGCCTCGATCGCACGGGTCACGTCGGCGGTGCTGAAGACATGCGTCGCCGACGCGTGGGCGCGGTGGATGGCCTTGAACAGCTCGCGCAGGCCGGAACCGTGCAGCGCGGAAATGCGCACGCGCTCGGCCCAGTCGACGAAGCTCAGTTTGCGCGCCACCAGCGCCTCCGCCTGCTGGCGCTCGTAATCGGTGCGGCCGTCCCATTTATTGAGCACGATCACCAGTGCGCGTCCCGCATCCAGCACGGCACCCAGCACGGTCGCGTCCTGGTCGGTGACGCCTTCGCTGGCGTCCAGCATCAGCACTGCCACCTGGCACTGCTCGATCGCCTGCAGGGTCTTGAACGCGGAGAATTTCTCCACCGCCTCTTCCACCCGCGCGCGCCGGCGCAGGCCGGCGGTATCGATCAGGCGGTACTTGCGGCCATCACGCTCCAGGTCCACCGCGATCGAGTCGCGAGTGGTGCCGGGCACTTCCGAGGCGATCATCCGCTCCTCGCCGAGGATGCGGTTCACCAATGTGGACTTGCCCACGTTCGGGCGGCCGACGAAGGCGATCCGGACGCGGGTCGGGTCGTCGTCCAGCGTCTCGGCGCTGCCAACCTCCGGGAGCAGCGCCGCCGTCCGTGCCAGCAACTGGTCGATGCCGGTGCGGTGCGCGCTGGAGACCGGCAGCACATCGGCAAAGCCGTAGCGCGAAAATTCGGCCTGCGCCGCGCGCTGGTCGATGCCGTCGGTCTTGTTGACGATCAGCAGGGTCGGCTTCGACAGCTTGCGCAGCCAGCGCAGGATGTCGTCATCCAGCGACGACGCGCCTTCGCGACCATCGACCACGAACAGGATCAGGTCGGCCTCTTCGGCGGCGGCGCGCGACTGCTTGGCGGTGGCGCCCGCCAGCCCTTCGTCCTGCCCGGCGATGCCGCCGGTGTCGACCAGCACGAATGGCCGCCCTTCAAGCAGCCGGCACACGCCGTAGTTGCGGTCGCGGGTCACGCCCGGCTCGTCGTGCACCAGCGCGTCGCGGGTGCGCGTCAACGCATTGAAGAGCGTGGACTTTCCGACATTGGGGCGCCCGACCAGGGCTACGAGGGGAAGCATGGATCAGACCTTTGGCGGCGGATGTCCGTCGCATCATTCGATAGGCCCGGCGGGGTCCGGGCGAAACAACAGCGGCCCCGGCAGGGTAGCCGGGGCCGCTCTTATGTGCCAGCCGGAACCGGCTGGCCGGGGTGACTCACTGCAGCGCGAACGCAGCCAGCTTGCCGTCCCTGCTTTGCACCACCAGAATGCCATCGGCGACCACCGGCCTGCCGACAATCGCGTCGCCCATCTTGCTGCGCGCTGCGAACGCACCATCATTGAGCCGCAGCCAGTGCAGCACGCCGTCGAGGTCGCCGACCACCGCATAATCGCCCTGCACCGCCGGTGCGGACACATTGCGGTTGGCCAACCCAGACTGCTGCCACAGGGCGCCGCCGCTGTTCTTGTCCAGGCCGACCACCATGCCGCCCTTGTCGGTCACGACCACCGCCGAGTTACTGACAGCTGCGCCGCGCGCGCCACCGTGGTCGCTGGTCCACATCACCTGCCCGCTGGGACCATCGATGGCGACGGTACGGCCCTTGTAGCTGCTGGCGAAAAGCGTGGTGCCTTCAAGCACCGGCGCCGCATCCACGTCGGCCATGCGCTCGAGCTCGGTCCGGCCGTCAGCCTCGGCGACCGGCGTCGACCACAGCACGTTGCCGTCGTTCATGTTCAGGGCGGTCAGGGTGCCATTGTCGCCACCGACGAACAGGATGCCCGGGCCAAGGGTGATGCCGGCGGTGCCGCGCACGGTCAGCGCCGGTGATTCGACGCTATGGAACCAGCGGCGTGCGCCGGTTCCGGCGTCGAAGGCGGTGACCCGGCCGTCGTTGGAATGCACGAACACCATGCCGCCAGCGATCGCCGGCGCGGACAGGACTTCGTTGCCGACCTTGGCCGTCCACTTCTCCTGGCCATCGGCGGCATTCAGCGCCACGACCTCGCCTTCCAGGCCACCAACCACGACCAGTCCGTCGCCTGCACCGGGGCCGCCCCCCAGGCGCGCCTTCTTGGATTCGTAGTGCCACAGCTGGGCGCCGGTGGAAAGCGCATAGGCGCTGACACCACCGTCAACCGCCGCAGCGTAGACGTGGCCGTCCAGGACCGCCGGCTGCTGGCCGATGCCGAGGAGGTCCTCGCCCTTCCCGACTGACGTCGACCACAGCTTGTTGACGCTGGCGGAAGGGGTGAAGTCGACCAGCTTGGCGGGCTCGCCAGTCTTGTCCTTGTTGCGCCCGCCGAACATGTTCTTGACCGAACTGCAGCCGGAAAGCATCGCCATCGCCAGCGCGGCGACGACCAGAGTGCGCAGGAAACCTCGCTTGTCCATCAACCGTTGCTCCCTGCGTGCGGCGGAGTACCGCCCGCCTCGATCAGTTTCATCGCGATCAACCGGTGCTGCGGATCAGCCACGTCGACCAGCGCCAGCGCCTTGCGATAGGCATCCTGCGCTTTCGCCTTGTCACCCAACGCAAACTGGGCATCGCCGCGCACATCCAGCATTGCCGCGTTGCGTTCGTCCTCCAGCAGCGCCAACGCGTCCTTGGCCTTGCCGGCATCGATCAGCAGGCGCGCCAGCCGCTGCTGCACCACCGGACGCAGGTCGGCATCGACCTTGTCCAGACCGCGCAGCGTCGCAATGGCGTCGTCGCGCTTGCCCGCATCGACCTGCGCCTTGGCCAGCTGCAGCGCCGCCAGGGTGGCGAGCGTCGGATTGCTCTTCTCCAGCCCGGCGACCACGCTCTTGCCCTTGTCGGCCGGGATCTTGCCCGCCTCGAACGCCTCGCTGGCCTGCGCGTAGCTCGCGCTGGCCTGCATGCCGCTCTGCAGCTGCTGGCCCTGCCACCATTGCCAGCCAGCGATCACCGCCAGGCCGAGCCCCACGCCGCCAACCAGTCCAAGCGCGTTGCTGCGCAGCCAGTTGCGTACTTTTTCGCTCTGTTCGTGCTCGTTGAGCAGTTCGTCGATCGCCATGCTGCCTCTCGCCCGTCGTCCTGACGGGGCGTTGTGTTCTTACTGGTTCGGAAGCCCGCGCGGCGAAGCGTTCAGTTCGACGCGACAAGCGAGCCGTCGGAGGATACCTCAAAGCGGGCGACGTTCGCGCGGGCATTGGCCAGCGCATCGACCGGGCGACCACGGCTTTCCAGCGCCACCGCGGAGGCGTTGCCGATGGTCATGCGGCGGACCTGCGACGCGGCATAACGGCGTTCCGCACCCGCCGGCAGCAGCTCCTTGGCCAGCGTGCTGCCGTCAATGGCGACCACTTCCAGCCAAGTCTTGCCGCTGGTCCGCAGCACGATCTCCGCGCCGGGGACAGTGGATACGGCGGCAGCGGGTTGCCCGCTGGCAGCCACGGGAGCCATCGAAGCAACCACGGTGCGCGGAGTGCGATCGATCTCCCGCTCGGCGGGTGCCGCCGGATCCGCCGGTGTATCCAGCGCGGCCACGCCTTCGGCGGTACCGGCCAGATGCTGGCGGGTGGCAACCCAGACAGGAATCACCAGCGAAAGCGTCAGCACGATATAGACCAGCCGCCGGCCGATCTGTTCTGCCCACCACTGCGCTTGGGGGATATGGGTGCGACTGACCAGCTTGGTCGGCTCGATCTGGCCTACCGTCAACGCATCCATCAGCGGCGCGGTGGTGAGGCCGAGCAGCCGCGAATAGCTGCGGACCTGGCCGCGCACGAACACCGGTGCACCGAGTCGCGACCAGTCCTCGTTCTCTAGCGACCGAACCACCCGCGCCGGCATATGCAGGCGGGCCGCGACGTCATCGATGCTCAGCCCGGCCGCCTCGCGCGCAGCGCGCAGGCGTGCGCCGCATCCAGCAAGCGCCTCGTGGGTCAGGTCTGGTTGTTGATTCGCGGTCATTGCGTGCGCGGTGCCGTGGTAGGACCCGGAGAAATCGCCTGCAAACGTGAACGATAACGCGAAGCGGCCACGTTGTCGCCTGTTTTTTCTTCGACCTGCATCGCAAGTTGCAACGCAGCCACATCGTCCGGCGCCACCGCCAGCCAGCGCTCGACGAAAGCTCGCGCTTCGAGGTAATCGCCCTGCGTGAATGCCAGGGATGCCATTCCCGCAAGCGCCTGCATATCGACCGCATCCAGCGCCAGAGCTGCGCGCCAGCTGGCTTCGGCGCGCACGGGCTGCCCCGCCTTGCGGGCGCATTCGCCGGCATTGGCCAGCGCACGCACCGGCGTGGGATAGGCCGGATCCGCCAGTGCGCGGTCGAACCAGTCAAGCGACTCCGCCGCGCGCCCGTTGGCACACAACCAGGTGCCGTAGTTGTTGGCATAGACGCCGTTGCCCGGCGCGGACGCCGCTGCGGCCTGGAAATGCCTGCCGGCAGCCGCGGGGTCGCCACGCGCATCGGCGACCAGTCCAAGCAGGGTGCCGGCATCGCCGGAGCCCGGCTGCAGCTTCTGCGCCTTGCGGGCCATTGCCTCCGCGTCCGCCAGCTCGCCGCGCTGGTACAGCAGCGAAGCCGACGCCAACAGCATGGCCGCATCGCCGCTGTCCTGGCCGTGCTTGCCGCTGACGTCGTAGCGGGGCGCGATCTGGGTGTAACCGCGATGCTGCGCGCTTGGACGGATGAGTGTCAGGCGTTCAAGCTGGCTGCACCCGGCCAGCAACAGGCTGCCAAGGACCACCAGAGCGGCGAACTCACGCCGCATCGCCTGCTCCCGCTGCCTGCAGCCGCTTGCGGTGTTCGGCCGAACGGCGGGTGCGGTCCATCACTTGGCCCTTGAGCTGGCCGCAGGCGGCATCGATGTCGTCGCCGCGGGTGCGTCGCACCGGCGCGATCATGCCGGCGTTGTTCAGCAGCTTCTGGAACGAACGAATGGCCTCATCGCTGGGGCGCTGGAAGCCGGTGCCGGGGAACGGGTTGAAAGGGATCAGGTTGATCTTGGCCGCGCCCTTCATCTGCACGCGGCGGTCGAAATCGCGCAACAGGCCGATCAGCGCGCGCGCGTGCTCGGGCTGGTCGTTGACGTCCCGCATCAAGGTGTATTCAAAGGTGACGGATTCGCCCTTTTTGCGCAGCGCATAGCGCACGCAGGCGTCCAGGAGTTCGGCCAACGGATATTTCTTGTTGATCGGCATCAACTGCGTGCGCAGCTCGTCGAACGGGGCATGCAGCGACACCGCCAGCGATACGTCCGATTCCTGCGCCAGCCGGTCGATCTGCGGCACCATGCCCGCGGTCGAAAGCGTCACGCGCTTGTTGGCCAAGCCGTAGCCGAGGTCGTCGCGCATGATGCTCATTGCGCGCACGACGTTGTCGAAATTGGCCAGCGGCTCGCCCATGCCCATCATCACCACGTTGGTGAGCCGGCGCTGCTGGTGCGGCACGTTGCCGAGGTGGCGCGCGGCGACCCACACCTGACCGATGATCTCGGCGGTGGACAGGTTGCGGTTGAAGCCCTGGGTAGCGGTGGAGCAGAACCCGCAGTTCAGCGCGCAGCCCACCTGCGAGGACACGCACAGGGTGCCGCGCCCCTTGTCGGGGATGTAGACGGTTTCGATGGCGTTCCGGGCGTCCATGCCGAGCAGCCACTTGTGGGTGCCGTCGGTGGAGGCCTTGTCGAACACGACCTGCGGCGCACGCACCACCGCGCGCTCCTCCAGCTTGGCGCGCAGCGCCTTGCCGAGGTCGGTCATGTCCGCGAATTCAGTGGCATAGCGGTGATGGATCCACTTCATCACCTGGTGGGCGCGGAATTTCTTCTCGCCCAGTTCTTCCTCGAAGAAACGCTCCAGGCGGGCGCGATCGAAGTCGAAGATATTGGTGCGAACGTCCACGCCGGTATCCACCGGCGTGGAGGCAGGCGCTACCCCGTCGTCGCCCAGCAGGGCGATCTCGATGGCGGGGATGCGCGCTTCAGTCATGGCGTTCGCTCAGCGCGCGTAGACGTCGGTCGCCGGGAAGAAGTAGGCGATCTCGATCGCGGCATTCTCCAGCGAATCCGAGCCGTGCACGGCATTGGCGTCGATGCTGTCGGCGAAGTCGGCGCGGATGGTGCCGGCAGCCGCTTCCTTCGGGTTGGTGGCGCCCATCAGGTCGCGGTTCTTCAGCACCGCGCCCTCGCCTTCCAGCACCTGCACCATCACCGGGCCGGAGATCATGAACTCGACCAGCGCGCCGAAGAACGGACGCTCGCGGTGGACAGCGTAGAAGCCTTCGGCCTCGGCCTTGGACAGCTGCTTCATCTTCGCGGCGACGACCTTCAGGCCGGCCTTTTCGAAGCGGGAATAGATTTCGCCGATGACGTTCTTGGCGACGGCATCGGGCTTGATGATCGAAAGGGTGCGCTCCAGCGCCATGGGAAAGCTCTCCGGTTGGCGGGCGTCCATGCCGGAATCGCCCGAGGATAACAGAAAAACCCGCGTACTGGCGCGGGTTTGGCCGATATGGCTGCGGACGATTCTACCTGATCGGCGCGCGCTTTTCGCGCTTCCGACGCGTCAGGCAAAGGCGGCGCACACACGATTGACGTACGCCAGCGTACGGCGTACGCTCAAACAAGCGTTTGACTCGAGGGTATCGCATGGGGCTCCAGCACTTCTCGACCAAGGACCGCATCCTCTACGCGGCGGAGGAACTGTTCGCCCAGCAGGGCTTCGCCTCGACCTCGCTGCGCCAGGTCACCAGCCGCGCGGACGTCAACATCGCCGCGGTCAACTACCATTTCGGCAGCAAGGACAACCTGGTCAACGAGGTGTTCCGGCGGCGCATGGACGTGATGAGTTCGCAGCGGCTCGACGCTCTGGCCAAGGCGGTGGCCGCTGCGCCCGGCCAGCTGGAACCGATCTTGGCCGCCTTCGTGGAACCCGCGTTGGCGATGGCCCAGGACCGCCACGGCGGCGGCGCCTTCATCCGGGTGATCGCCCGCGCTTATGCCGAGAGCAACGACAGCCTGCGCAAGTTCCTGTCCGACCAGTACGGCCATGTCCTGCGCGAGTTCGCCAAAGCCATCGCGCCCTGCGTGCCCGCGCTGGGCAAGGAAGACCTGTACTGGCGTCTGGACTTCCTGTCCGGCGCGCTGACTTACGCGATGGCCGATTTCGGCCTGATCAAGCGCCCGGCCGGCGTGACCGAATCCACCCACCGCCAGCGCGCCGCCAAGGCCCTGATCCGATTCGCATCGGCCGGTTTCCACGCCGACGCCACCTGAATTTTCAAGGAGATAGGAAACATGTCTCATAAACTGCTTGTACGTCGTGCCGCGGTTCTGGGCGCTGGCGTGATGGGAGCACAGATCGCCGCCCATCTGACCAATGCCGGCGTCGATACGGTGCTGTTCGATCTCGCCGCCAAGGAGGGTCATCCCGATGGCGTGGTGCTGAAGGCGATTGCCAACCTCGGCAAGCTCAGCCCCGCCCCGCTGGCCAGCAAGACATTGGCCGAGGCGATCACGCCCGCCAACTACGACAGCGGCCTGGACCAGCTCAGGGACTGCGACCTGATCATCGAGGCGATCGCCGAGCGGATGGACTGGAAGCAGGATCTGTACCGCAAGATCGCGCCGTTCGTGCCGGCGCACGCCGTGCTGGCCTCCAACACCTCCGGCCTGGGCATCAATGCGCTGGCCTCGGTGCTGCCGGAGGAAATGCGCCACCGCTTCTGCGGCGTGCACTTCTTCAACCCCCCGCGCTACATGCATCTGGCCGAGCTGATCCCGGCCAACACCACTGACGCAGCCGTGCTGGAAGGCCTGGAAACCTTCCTGGTCACCCAGCTCGGCAAGGGCGTGGTGTATGCCAAGGACACCCCGAACTTCATCGGCAACCGCATCGGCGTGTTCTCGATCCTGTCGGTGATCCACCACACCGCCGCGTTCAAGCTCGGCTTCGACGAAGTGGACGCGCTGACCGGCCCCCTGCTGGGCCGGCCGAAGTCGGCCACCTACCGCACTTCCGACGTGGTCGGCCTGGACACGATGGCCCACGTCATCAAGACCATGGCCGACACCCTGCCCGATGACCCGTGGCACGGCTTCTTCCAGTCGCCGGCGTGGCTGTCCGCGCTGATCGGCAAGGGCGCGCTGGGTCAGAAGACCGGCGCCGGCATTTTCCGCAAGGTCGGCAAGGACATCGTCGTCCTCGACCTGGAAAAGCAGGACTACCGCGTCGCCGATCGCGCCGCTGCGCCGGAAGTGGTGGAAATCCTCAAGCTGAAGAACCCGGTGGAGAAGTTCGCCCGGCTGCGCGCCAGCGAGCATCCGCAGGCGCAGTTCCTCTGGGCCTGCTTCCGCGACCTGTTCCATTACAGCGCCTACCACCTGGCCGATATCGCCAATACCGCGCGCGACGTCGACCTGGCCATCCGCTGGGGTTACGGCTGGGCGCAGGGGCCGTTCGAAACCTGGCAGTCGGCCGGCTGGCAGCAGGTGGCGGCATGGATCGTTGATGACATCGCGGCCGGCAAGAGCATGAGCACTGCCGCGCTGCCGGCGTGGGTGCTCGATGGCCGCAGCGGCGTGCACGCGGCGGAAGGCAGCTACAGCCCGTCGCAGGGCGCAATGCAGCCGCGCTCCGCCCTGCCCGTCTACCAGCGCCAGCGCTTCCCCGATCCGCTGTTGGGCGAGAGGTTCGCGCCCGGCACCACCGTGTTCGAGAACGACGGCCTGCGGATGTGGCACGACGGTGACGACGTGGCCGTGGTCAGCTTCAAGACCAAGATGCACACCGTCTCCGACGCGGTATTGGATGGCCTGCAGGAAGCGGTTTCGCGCGCCGAGCGCGATTTCGCCGGCATGGTGATCTGGCAGCCGAAGGAGCCGTTCTCCGCCGGCGCCGATCTGGCCGGCGCACTGGGCGCCCTGCAGGCTGGCAAACTCGCCGAGTTCGAGGCGATGGTGGAGAATTTCCAGCGCACCAGCCAGCGCATCAAGTATTCGCTGGTGCCGGTGGTGGCCGCGGTACGCGGGCTCGCGCTGGGCGGCGGCTGCGAGTTCCAGATGCACAGCGCCAAGACCGTGGCGCACCTGGAGAGCTACATCGGCCTGGTCGAAGCCGGCGTCGGCCTGCTGCCGGCCGGTGGCGGGCTGAAGGAGTTCGCGGTGCGCGCCTCCGCGGCGGCAGGCCCCGGCGGCGACGTTTTCGCCGAGCTGAAGAAGATCTTCGAAACCGTGGCGATGGCCAAGGCGTCGAACTCCGCGGTCAACGCCAAGGAACTGGGCCTGCTGCGCGCCGGCGACAAGGTCGTCTTCAACGCCTTCGAGCTGCTGCACATCGCCAAGGCCGAAGCGCGCGGGCTGGCCGAGGGCGGCTACCGCCCGCCGCTGCCGGCGCGGCGCATCCAGGTGGCCGGCGACGTCGGCATCGCCACCTTCAAGATGCTGCTGGTCAACATGCTGGAGGGCCGCTTCGTCAGCCCCTACGACTACGAGATCGCCGAACGCATCGCCATCGTCCTGTGTGGCGGCAAGGTCGATCGCGGCGCGCTGGTGGACGAGGAATGGCTGCTCAAGCTCGAGCGCCAGCACTTCGTCGAGCTGGCCCAGCAGGAGAAGACCCAGGCCCGCATCGGCCACATGCTGAAGACCGGCAAACCGCTGCGGAACTGAGCCCCTCGCCCGCCTTCGGCACCTTCTCCCCCGCGAAGCCGGGAAGAAGGAAAACCAAATTTTCGGAGTCATTCGAATGAGCAAGCAGATCCAGGACGCCTACATCATCGCCGCCACCCGCACGCCGGTCGGCAAGGCGCCCAAGGGCATGTTCCGCAACACCCGACCCGACGACATGCTGGCGCACGTGCTGCGCAGCGTGGTGGCGCAGGCGCCGGGCATCGACGTCAACCGCATCGACGACGCCATCATCGGCTGCGCCATGCCCGAGGGCGAGCAAGGCATGAACGTGGCGCGCATCGGCGTGCTGCTGGCCGGCCTGCCCAACACCATCGCCGCGCAGACCATCAACCGCTTCTGTTCCTCTGGCCTGCAGGCGGTGGCGCTGGCGGCCGACCAGATCCGGCTGGGCCATGCCGACCTGATGCTGGCTGGCGGCACCGAGTCGATGAGCATGGTGCCGATGATGGGCCACAAGGTGGCGATGGCGCCGTCGGTGTTCGACAACGACCACGTCAACATCGCCTACGGCATGGGCATTACCGCCGAAAAGGTGGCCGAGGAATGGAAGATCTCGCGCGAGGCGCAGGACGCCTTCGCGCTGGCCTCGCACCAGAAGGCGCTGGCGGCGCAGGCGGCCGGCGAGTTCGGGGACGAGATCAGCCCGTACGAGATCGTCAGCCACCAGCCGGACCTGGCCGATGGCAGCCGCATCCTGACCCGCAACAAGCTGGCCGAGCACGATGAAGGCCCGCGCCCGGACACCACGCTGGAAGGACTGGCGAAGCTGCGCCCGGTGTTCCGCAACGGCCAGTTCGGTGGCAGCGTGACCGCCGGCAATTCCTCGCAAATGAGCGACGGCGCCGGCGCGGTGCTGCTGGCGTCGGCGCAGGCGATCAAGGACTACGGCCTGACCCCGCT
>JAANMY010000769.1_pt1 | contig 41480 bp, 46 predicted proteins | sample 7279691 | NCBI WGS metagenome assembly JAANMY01 (sample SAMN14094543, study PRJNA606508) | bioreactor metagenome | isolation source: A lab-scale SPAN reactor treating ammonium-rich wastewater day 388 | place: Ireland: Galway | collected 2018-02-07 | reverse complement strand
ACATCGGCTGCGCGATCGGCGCGGTGCAGTCGCTGCCGGAAGGCGTGTACATCGCCATGAACGGCCGCATCTGGTCGCCGGACAGGGTGCGCAAGAACGTGGCCGCCAATCGGTTCGAAGAAGCGAACTGACGCCGTCCCGCGCTGCGCGCAACGCCCCGAACGAAAAGACCCCGGCCAAGGCCGGGGTCTTCGTTTCACCCGAGTGCGTCGGAAGCTGCGCCGCGATGCGGCGCAGCCCCGGGCAGGCTCAGTTGGTGCCGTAGGTCAGGGTGACCCCGGAGAACGACGAGTACGCACGCACCTTGATGTAGTAGGTGGTGGCGCTGGTCGGGGTCAGCGTGCAAGTTTCGGCATTGCCGGTCTTGTACGGGCGGCAGGTGTAGCTGCTGGTGGTCGGCTCGGCGCCGGCACGGACGTACAGGTCGGCGTCACCGGTGCCACCGGCGATGCTGATCGTCGCGGTCTTGCCTGCTGCGACCGCCAGCGTGTAGGTGCTCGACCAGCTGCCCGACGCCACCGACGGCAGGTTCACCGTGGTGGTGCCACCGCCGCCACCGCCACCGGTGCTGTAGTCACCCTTCAGGCTGACGCCGGAGAACGCGGAGTAAGCCTTCAGTCGGACGTAGTAGGTGCCGGCCGACGGCGTGGCGATGGTGCAGCTTTCGGCATTGCCGGACTTGTACGGACGGCAGTCATAGGAACTGTCGGTCGGCTTGCTGCCGAACTTCACGTACATGTCGGCATCGCCGGTGCCACCGGACATGGTGAACACCAGGTTGCTCGCACCCGAGGGCACCTGCAGGGTGTAGACCACTTCGCCGCCGGTGCTGGCCGACAGGCCGGTGACCGTCACGCCCTTGGTCAGGACGCCGCCGGTGCTGCCACCACCGCCGCCGCCCGAGCAGGACACGCCCACCGCGGTGAAGGCGGCGGTCACGTCGGCCTTGGTGTAGCCAAGGTCGGTGGCCGCGGTCTCGACGCCGCAAGCTCCCTGGTTGAAGGTGCTGCTGGCGGTCCAGTAGTCGCGGTTGGCGCGCGCGAAGACCTGGAAGGCCTTCATCGTGTTCCAGCCGGTCTTCTTGGCCAGGGTGCAGAACGCCTTGTTGTAAACGCCCGAGCTGTAGTGCACGTCCATGCTGCTGGTGAAGTCGGCGGCATTGTCGATGGAGCTGCCGTCCTGGGTCGGGTTGCACATGTAGCGCAGTGCACCGCTGCCCTTGAAGATGTCCGCGCCCACCAGCCAGTCGTTGCTGCCGCGATCGAAGTACTCGGCCGCTTCGCCCGCCATGTCGGAGAAAGCTTCGTTCATGCCGCCCGACTGGCCCGAATAGGTCAGGTTGGACTGCTGTTCGGTGAAGCCGTGCGAGACCTCGTGGCTGGACACGTCCAGGCTGACCAGCGGATAGAAGGTGCTGGCACCATCGCCGAAGGTCATGGCGGTGCCGTCCCAGAACGCGTTCTCGTAGTTGGTCTTGTAGTGGACCTTCATGACCAGCTGGAAGGTCAGCGGCGCCATGCCCAGATAGGACTGGTACATGTCGAAGATCACGCCGCCGAAGTGGTGGGCGTCGTTCAGCGGCGAGTAGGCGCCGTTGATCGACTTTACCGTGTTGCGCGGGCAGGTGTACGAGAACGCCGTGGAACCCGTGGTGCCGCCATTGAGGTTGACGGTCTTCACGTTGGTGTTGCTCATGGTGCAGGTGGTGCCACTCTGCGTCACGTTCAGGTAGCCATAGTCGGTACCGTACTCGTACTGGCCGGTCTTCTGGTTGCCGCCGGGGCCGGTGCCGACCAGCGCGTGCTGCAGGTTCTCCCAGCGCTTGATGACCTTGCCGCTGATGGCATCCAGCACGATCACCGGGCGGGTGGGCCCGGCCGCTGCCGAATCGGCGACGAAGGTCACCGCGTACGCCAGATGGCCCTGGCCGGCGTCGTCGATGTAAACGACCAGGTCCGTCTTCTCGTCACGGGTCAGCATCCCCGCGATGCCATTGCCCAGTGCGAGGCGCTTGGCAGCCACCAGCGCGGCGGCCTTGCCGAACTTCGGGGTGGTCGAGGCGATGTCGGCCTCGAGGCCGGAGACCAGGTTGCCGAACATGGTCCGGACGTTGCCGTTGCGATCCTCGCTGACGACCACGCCCTGGCCGAACACCGGGATGCCACGCCATGCCTGGTCGTAGCGGTAGTTGCGGACGCCTCGGTCCTGGCGGGTGGCGCGCATCAGCAGGGTGCTGTTGGCGTCGGTGCGCATGAACTGCGCATGGCGGCGGTTCGCCATCGGGGCGACGCCCTGGGTCGCGGTGAGCGACTGGTACTGCTGGCGCAGCTGGTTGACGTTGCGCTGGTGCAGGTCGGCCCGCTGCGCCGCGTTGGCGCCGGAAGCGGCGAGCGCGAACAAGATGGCGGTACCGAGGAGGTTGGTAGTGCGGAAACGGTTCACTGGCGATTATCCCTGGGTTGTTGGTTGAGTGGCCGCGATCGCGGCGACGGACGAACAACTTCACAGCCCACCTGCGTGCTTCTGGCGTGGACCGCCATGTGGTTGCGGCGCCGGTGTCGCTACGGAACCTGAACAGATACCGAAGCGATCGCCGACCGTCGGACCAACCGGACGGCTCGACAAAGAAGGATGGGGAATGGCGGTATAACCAGAAATTATCGAACGTCAGAAACCAAGCAGCGGCAAGGTTTCAGCTGTTACGATGAGCCCGCTGCGCCGCAGCAAACCAACCCGGGAATCGCGCGTGTCCGGAGTTTTTGCGGCACTGCATCACACTCTTGCGCTGCCGCAATGCGTCACATTACGACCCTGAATGACTAGCCCGATAGTCATAGCCGGCGCGCGGACGCGAGTCCACGCCACCCGCGAAATCAGAACATCCCGGTCTCGAGGCGGGCCACGTCCGACATCATGGTCTGGTTCCACGGCGGGTCGAACACCAGTTCTATATCGGTCGCGACCACGGTCGGGATCTTTTCCAGCTTGCTGCGCACGTCATCCACGAGGATGTCGCCCATGCCGCAACCGGGCGCCGTCAACGTCATCCGCACCCTGACCCCGCGGCCGCCTTCCTCCGGCGGGTACAGCTCGGCCAGATACACCAGGCCCAGGTCGACGATGTTGACCGGGATTTCCGGATCGAAGCAGGTCCGCAGCTGGTCCCACACCACCCGTTCGACATCGGCATCGGTGGCGCCCTCGGGCAGTTCCAGCGGCTCGGCCGGCTGCTTGCCGATGGCGTCGCCATCCTCGCCGGCGATGCGCATCAGGTTGCCTTCCACAAACACCGTCCAGCTGCCGCCCAGCGCCTGGGTGATATAGCCCACGGTGCCGGCAGGCAGGGTGACCTCGTCGCCCTGGGGGACGAGAACTGCGGCGCAATCGCGCTCGAAACGGACGGGTTCGCTGCTGCGGGAGTACATGGCGGAAAGAATGGCCGGATCGAATCCGTACCATTCTAGTCCCAATCGAATTGCCCGTCTGCGTTCGCGATGGGATCATCGCCGGCCATTTGATCTCGATCAGCCCGCATGCCCGACCACGCCACCTCGACGCCCCGCTGGTACGCCCTGCCCCTGCTGGCACTGGGTGCAGCCGGGTTTGCCGCCGCCTGGATGCTGCTGGCGCTGGCGCTTGACCGGCAGTGCAGCTGGCTGGCGCCGCTGGCCGCGCTGGACATGGCGCTGTTGCTCAAGCTGGCGAAATGGCCGGCCGCGGGCTCCCGGCGCGCGCTGGCGGTGGCGGCCAGCGTCGCCGTCATCGGCGCCGCGAATGCGCTGATCGTGGCCGGACAGATCGGCCAGAGCTTCGGCCTGCGGCCCTGGGAATCCGCACTGAAACTGGGGCCATCCTACGCATGGCTGCTGGCCGGCATGGCCAACGGCGGGATCGACCTGCTGTTTTACGCCGCCGCACTGCTGGTGGCGTGGTGGGCCGCGCGCTGAGGAGCGAGCCGCCTTCGCCGGTCGTCAGTGCCCGCCGTCCAGCGCCTTCAGTTCACTGACCAGCGCATTCGCCATCTCGCTGCCGTCGCCATACAGCATGCGGGTGTTGTCGGCGTAGAACAGCGCATTCTCGATGCCGGCGAAACCGGTGCCCTTGCCGCGCTTGATCACGATGGTGTTCTTCGAATTGACCACGTCGAGGATCGGCATGCCGTAGATCGGGCTGGCCGGGTCGGTCTTGGCCACCGGGTTGACCACGTCGTTGGCGCCGATCACCAGCGATACATCGGTATTGGCGAACTCCGGGTTGATGTCGTCCATGTCGGCGATCAGGTCGTACGGCACGCCAGCCTCGGCCAGCAGCACGTTCATGTGCCCCGGCATGCGCCCGGCGACCGGATGGATGGCGAACTTCACCTTCACCCCACGCTCCTGCAGGCGCTGGGTCAATTCCCAGATCTTGTGCTGGGCCTGCGCCACCGCCAAGCCATAGCCGGGCACGATCACCACGCGCTCGGCGAAAGCCATCATCGCCGCCACATCGGCCGCCTCGATCGGCTTCATCGAGCCGCCGATTTCCTGCATCGCCGCGCCGCCGCCACCGAAGTTGGAGAACAGCACGTTGCCGATCCTGCGGTTCATCGCCTTCGCCATCAGCCGGGTCAGCAGCATGCCGGCCGCACCGACCATGGTGCCGGCGATGATCAGCGCCTCGTTGCCCAGCACGTAACCCTCGAACGCCACGGCAAGGCCGGTGAAGGCGTTGTACAGCGAGATCACCACCGGCATGTCGGCGCCGCCGATCGGTAGCGTCATCAGCACGCCCAGCGCCAGCGACAGCACGAAGAAGGCGACGATCCACGGCATCGCCAGGGTCTGCAGCGCCATCACGCCACAGGCCACCGCCGCCAGCGCGACCAGCGCGTTGAACCACTGCTGGCCCGGAAAGGTGTAGCGCTTGTCCATGCGCCCGTCCAGCTTGGCCCAGGCGATGATCGAGCCGGTCAGCGACACCGCACCGATCAGCGCACCGACCACGGCAAGCGACAGGGTGAACGTGGAGGGCGCCGGGGCGCCGGACGAATACCGAACCAGCTCCACCGCGCCGATCGCGGCCGCGCTGCCGCCACCCATGCCGTTGAACAGCGCAACCATCTGCGGCATGTCGGTGATCGCGACCTTGCGACCCCAGGCCCAGTTCAGGCCGACGCCGATCACGATCGCCGCCAGCATCAGGCCGATGTTGTGCAGCCCTGGCAGGAACAGGGTGGCGACGGTGGCGATCAGCATGCCCGCGCCGGCCCACTGGATGCCGCTGCGCGCGGTCTTCGGGCTGGCCATGCGCTGCAGGCCCAGCAGGAACAGGGTGGCGGCGACGAAGTAGCTCAGCTTGACCAGGGTCAGCACGCTCACTTGGCGCCCCCCGTCTTGCTGGCCTTGAACATTTCCAGCATGCGCTCGGTCACCACGTAGCCGCCGGCGGCATTGCCTGCGCCCAGCAGCACCGCGACGAAGCCCAGCGCCTTTTCCAGCGTGGTATCGGCGTGCCCGAGCACCACCATCGCACCGATCAGCACGATGCCGTGGATGAAGTTGGAACCCGACATCAGCGGGGTGTGCAGGATCACCGGCACCCGCGAGATGATGACGTGGCCGGCGATCGCCGCCAGCATGAAGATGTACAGCGCCACGAACCCGTCGCCCACAGCCCACCTCCCCGGTTGCCTGTCCGCATCATAACGATATGTCTGGCCTCTGCGCCCCACGGCCACGCGCCATGTCAACCACGGCCGGGGCCGTGCGTTTCCCTGCACATGGCCGGCGCAATCCCGCGCCGGCCCGCCATCTGGGCCACCATGCTGCTGCTCGCCCCCGCTAAGCTTGGACCGGTGAACGCCGAAGTCCCGCCGCCCTCGCCCGAGCCGGTCACGCTGGAAGCGTTCCTGCGCGGGATCGACGCGCGCGCCTTCCGCTTTGCCGAGCTGGGCCTGCGCCACCGCGAGGATGCGCTGGATGCGGTGCAGGACGCGATGCTGAAGATGCTGGCCTACCGCGACCGACCGGCTTCGGAATGGAGCCCGTTGTTCTGGAGCATCCTGCGCAACCGCATGGTGGACATGCAGCGACGCGGCCTGCTGCGGATGCGCTGGCTGCTGCCCGGCAGTACCGACAGGGACGGCGAAGCGCTGGACTGGGCGGACGATGCGCCCGACCCCTCGCGCAGCCATGACGGCCGCGAAGCGTGGGAGCGCATCGGCGCCGCCCTGCGCAAGTTGCCGGCGCGCCAGCGCGAGGCGTTCACCCTGCGGGTGCTGGAGGAGCTGGACGTGGCCGACACCGCACGCGTGATGGACTGCAGCGAAGGCTCGGTAAAGACGCACCTGTCGCGCGCGCGCGCGGCGCTGCAGAAGCAACTGGAGGATTTCCGATGAACACCCACCCGTCCGACCACGGCCTGATGGACGCCGACGCCCGCTTCGACGCCGCCCTGCGCGCCCGCCACGCCGCTGCACTGGCGCAGCTGTCACCGCAGGTGCGCGCGCAACTGGCGCAGCGCCGGGGTGCCGCGTTACGCGGGCAGCGACCCGCTCCGCGCCAGCACCGGCTGCGCTTTGCCATGGCCGGTTTCGCTGCGCTGTGCGCGCTGGCGCTGGGCGTGCGCCTGTACCCGCAGGGGGGGCCGTCAACCCCCGCCGCCGCGCCATCGGCGCAGCTTGCAAGCAGCACCGGCGGCAGCCTGCCGCTGGACGAGGATCCCGATTTCTATGCCTGGCTGGGTTCGGCGGATGCCCCCCGGCTGGCAATGGAGTAAGCCATGTATCGCCACTTCGCCCCCCTGCTCCTACTCGCCAGCCTTGCGCTGGCGCCCACCACGGCCCTCGCACAGGAGGCCAAGGCCGACGCCATGCCGGCGTGGGACCAGCTCACCCCCGCCCAGCGCGAGCTGCTGATCGCACCGGTGCGCGACCGCTGGAACCGCGAACCTGAAAAGCGCGAACGCTTCATGGAATACGCCAAGCGCTGGAAGGCGATGCCGCAGCCGCAGCGTGAGCGCGCACGCCACGGCATGCAGCGCTGGGAAGGGATGACGCCCGAGCAGCGCGAGCAGGCGCGCGCCCTGTTCCAGGCGGTGCGCGGCCTGGACAAGGACGCGCGTGGCGAGTTCATGGAGAAGTGGCGGCAGATGACGCCGCAGCAGCGCACCGATTGGGTTAAGACACACCCGGCGCCGGAGCGCCGAGATCCGGATTGATCAGCCGGCCGGCGGCGTCCGCTCCGGCCAGACCGTCTTCGCCAGCAGCTCATCGCCCCAGTCGAACGCCAGGGCGCCGTCCTTGAGCAGCAGGCTGACGAAATTGAACACGTTGCGGGCGTACATCTCACTGGCGTGCTGGGCGCCCATCGACGCCAGGTTGAGTGGGCCGGCGATGGTGACGCCGCCACTCTCCACGTTTTCACCGGGGCGGGTCAGCTCGCAGTTGCCGCCGGTTTCCGCGGCCAGGTCCACGATCACGCTGCCCGGCTTCATCCCCGCCACCATCGCCGCCGACACGATCTTCGGCGCCGGTCGCCCCGGCACCGCAGCGGTGCACACCACCACGTCGATGTTCTTCAGGTGTTCGGCCAGCCGGCGCTGCTGCTCGGCGCGCTCCTCGTCGGTCAGCGCACGCGCATAGCCGCCCTCGCCCGCGGCGCTGACGCCGAGGTCGAGGAACTTGCCGCCCAGTGACTCGATCTGCTCGCGGGTTTCCGGCCTGACGTCGAAGCCTTCCACCTGTGCGCCCAGCCGCTTGGCGGTGGCGATCGCCTGCAGGCCGGCCACGCCGGCGCCGACGATCAACACCTTCGAAGGACGGATGGTGCCGGCCGCGGTGGTCAGCATCGGGAAGAACCGCGGCGCCAGCTGGGCCGCGATCAGCACTGCCTTGTAGCCGGCCATGCCGGCCTGCGAGCTGAGCACATCCATCGCCTGCGCGCGGGTGGTGCGCGGCAGCCGCTCCAGCGGGAATGCGACGATGCCGCGCGCGCGCAGCGCTTCGCCGCGCTCCACGTCGGCCTGCGGATGCAGGCTGCCCACCAGCACCGCACCCGGCTTCAACGCGGCGATGGCCGCATTCGACGGCGGCTGCACGCAGGCCACCAGATCGGCGTCGGCAGTGGCGTCTTCGGCCAGCTGCGCACCGGCGGCGACATAGGCCTCGTCGGGAAAGAACGCGCCAGCACCAATCCCCGGCTGTACCCGCACCGTGGCGCCCGCCGCCACCAGCTTCCTGCAGGTTTCCGGGCTCAGCGCCACCCGGCGCTCACCCGCCGCCGTTTCACGCGCCACGCCCACGATTACCGCTGTCGCCGCCATCGCCCGCTCCGCGTCAGATTGGATTCCGCATCCTACCGTTACCATGGCCCTCCCCCGCAAGCAGGCCCGCCATGCTGACTCTGGACGCCCTCGACAGCCGCCGCTCCACGCCCACCCGCCAGCTGGGCGAGCCCGGCCCCGACGAGGCGCGACTGCTGCGCATGCTTCGGACTGCGGTGCGCGTGCCCGACCACGGCAAGCGGGTGCCGTTCCGGTTCCTGCGCATTGCCGGCGACGCCCGCACCGCGCTGGCCGATGCCGCCGCGGCCCGCCTGCTGGTCCGCGAGCCGGAGGCAGGCGACGCGGTCGTGGAAAAATTGCGAACCCGCTTCACCCTGCCGCCGGTCACCGTGGCGGTGATCGCGCGGCTGGGCGAAGACGCCCAGATCCCTGCTTCCGAGCGCTTTTCCACGGTCTCGTGCGTCTGCCTGCTGCTGCTGCAGGCCGCGCAGGCCGAAGGCTACGGCGCGCAGTGGCTGACCGGGTGGCCTGCCTACGACCGCGAATTCCTCGAAACCACGCTGGGGCTTGCAGCCGACGAACAGCTGGTGGGCACGATTGCGATCGGCACGCCCGCGCTGGAGGCGCCCGAACGCGAGCGGCCCGACCCGACGGCTCTGCTACGCGATTGGCATCGGTAGGTCGCCATGTCGCAACCCACGCTCCACCTCGTCGACGCCTCGCTGTATGTGTTCCGCGCCTGGCATTCGATGCCGGACGAGTTCCACGATGCCGACGGCTGGCCGACCAACGCGGTGCACGGCTTCGCCCGCTTCCTGCTGGAGTTGCTGGAGCGCGAGCGCCCCGGGCACGTCGTCGTGGCCTTCGACGAGGCACTGGATTCGTGCTTCCGCAACGCGATCTATCCGGCCTACAAGGCCAACCGCGATCCCGCCCCGCCCGAGCTGCGCCGCCAGTTCGCCTGGTGCAAGGCGCTGTGCCAGGCGCTGGGCCTGGCCACGCTGGCGCATGCCGACTACGAGGCCGACGACCTGATCGGCAGCGCCGTGCACCGCGCGCGCGGCCAGGGCTTCCGCAGCGTCATTGTTTCCGCCGACAAGGACCTGTCGCAGCTGCTGCAGGATCTTGATGAGCAGTACGACTTCGCCAAGGGCCAGCGCTGGGGCGCGGATGGCGTCAAGGCGCGCCACGGCGTGCACGCGCACCAGATTGCCGACTACCTCGCGCTGACCGGCGATGCGGTGGACAACATCCCCGGCGTCACCGGCATCGGCCCGAAGTCGGCGGCGGTGCTGCTGGCGCACTTCGAATCGCTGGACGCGCTGCTGGAACGCATCGACGAGGTGCCGTTCCTGCGCCTGCGCGGCGCAGCCACGCTGGCCACGCGGCTGCGCGAGCAGCGCGAACACGCCCTGCTGTGGCGCCGGCTGACCACCATCGCGCTGGATGCGCCGCTGCCCGAACACGGCTTCGCGCGCGGCCGGGGCGATGTCGACGAGCTGGCCGCGCTGGCGGACTGGGTGAAATTCGGTCCGATGACGCGCAAGCGGCTGGTCGACGCGGCGGGGTTGTAGCGCGGCGAGGCGCCCCGGTTTTTCCGACACGCGCCTGCGCTAGCATCGGCGCATGAGCAACCTCAAACAGACCCTGTACGAAGGCCAGTGGCTGCGGTTGGTGCGGATCGGCCACTGGGAGTCCTGCGAGCGCACCCATGCGCAGGGCATGGCGGTGATCGTGATCGCGGTGACGCCCGCCGACGAGGTGCTGTTCGTCGAGCAGTTCCGCGTGCCGCTGGGCGCGCGCACCATCGAGATGCCGGCCGGGCTGGTCGGCGACGACCACGCCGAGGACACCCTGGTGGATGCCGCGCGGCGCGAGCTGATCGAGGAAACAGGATGGGCGGCGGGCCGCGTGGAGGTGCTGCTGACCGGCCCCACCAGTTCCGGCATGAGCAACGAGCGCATCGCTTTCGTGCGTGCCCGCGAGCTGGTGCGGGTGGGCGAAGGCGGCGGCGTGGACGACGAGGACATCATCGTCCATGCGGTGCCGCGGGCGCAGGCGCCGGCCTGGCTGATGCGCAAGCGCGCAGAAGGCTTCGAGCTGGACCTCAAGCTGTGGGCCGGGCTGTGGATGATCGACCACAACCCGGACGGCAGCCCGGCGGACTGAAGGCTCAGCCGCCAGCGAACCGATCGGTTGCTTCCACGAGGGCCGCGGCGTTCTCCGCCTCGAACGCTGAGTGGCCGGAACCGGGGCTGACGATGAGCTCGGCCTTCGGCCAGGCCTTGTGCAGGTCGAACGCGTTCTGGATCGGGCAGACCACGTCGTAGCGGCCGTGCACGATCACGCCGGGGATGTCGGCGATCTTGTGCGCGTCGCGCAGCAATTGGTCCTCCACTTCGAAGAAGCCACCGTTTACGAAGTAGTGGTTTTCGATCCGCGCGAACGCCAGCGCGAATTCGGCGTCGCCGTGGGTATCCGCGTAGTCGGCCGGGATCTGCAGGTAGCTGGTGCCGCCCTCCCATATCGCCCACGCGCGCGCCGCCGCCAGCCGCACCTGCGCGTCGTCGGACGTGAGTCGACGGTGGAAGGCGGAGATCAGGTCGTGGCGCTCGACCGGCGGGATGGCGTCGATGTAGTGCTGCCATGCATCCGGGAACAGCCGCGAGGCGCCCTCCTGGTAGAACCATTCCAGCTCCCAGCGGCGCAGCATGAAGATGCCGCGCAGCACCAGCTCGGTGACCCGCTGCGGGTGGGCCTGCGCATAGGCCAGCGCCAGCGTGGAACCCCAGCTGCCGCCGAACACCTGCCAGCGCTCGATACCCAGCCGCTCGCGCAGCTTCTCGATGTCGGCGACGAGATCGCCGGTGGTGTTGTCGACGAGGTCGGCATGCGGCGTGCTGCGGCCGGCACCGCGCTGGTCGAACAGCACGATGCGGTACTTCGCCGGGTCGTGGAAACGGCGCATGTTGTCGCTGCAGCCGGCACCCGGGCCACCGTGTAGCAGGACTACCGGCTTGCCGTTCGGGTTGCCGCACTGCTCCCAGTACAGGGCGTGGCGGTCGTCGACCTGCAGGGTGCCGGTTTCGTAGGGGGCGATCTCGGGATACAGCGTGCGCATGGCGGAAACCCGTGCGAGGTGGGGGCGCACATTGTAGTGCGTCGCCCGCACCGCAACCCTGCGCAGGCCTGCGCTACGAGCGACGCCCGAGGGAGATGCGGTCGCGGTGCTCGAGGTCGCGCTCGGTGCCGACCTCGACGAAACCCGCCTCGACCAGCAGCGCGCGCACCGCGTCGCCCTGCTCCCAGCCGTGCTCCAGCAACAGCCAACCACCGGGCTGCAGGCAGGCCGGGGCATCGCGCACGATGATGCGGATGGCGTCCAGCCCGTCCGGCCCGCAGGACAGCGCCATCGCCGGCTCGAAGCGCAGGTCGCCGCGGGCTAGGTGCAGGTCGCCATCGGCGATGTAGGGCGGGTTGCTGGCGATCAGGTCGAAGCATTCGCCCGCCAATGGGGCCAGCCAGCTGCCCAGGCGGAATGCCACGTTGCCGATGCCGTTGCGCACCGCGTTGCCGCGGGCCACCTCCAGCGCCTCGGGGCTGGCATCGGTGGCCACCACCTGCGCCCGCGGCCGCTCCTTGGCCAGGGCCAGCGCAATCGCGCCGCTGCCGGTGCCAAGATCGGCCACCCGCACGGGCGCAACGGCGGGCAGCCGCGCCAGCGCCAGCTCCACCAGCAGTTCGGTTTCCGGGCGCGGCACCAGCGTGGCCGGGGTGACCGTCAGTTCTAGCGTCCAGAATCCGCGCGAGCCGGTCAGATAGGCCACCGGCTCGCCCGCGGCCCGACGGGCCAGCAGGCCGTCGAACCGCATGGCTTCCGCCTCGCCCAAGGCATCGTCTGCGTGCGCGAACAGCCAGCTGCGCGGCTTGCCCAGCGCATGCGCCAACAGCAGCGCGGCATCGGCGGGATCGATCAGGTCGCGGGCCCGGGCCAGCAGGCGCGCAACGGTGGAAACGTCCGGAGTCATCGTCAGATGGTAGCCAGCGCACACGTTGACGCCAAAGAAAGGTGCCGCCGCGCAGCATGGAAAAGCCAAAAGCGATAGTCTTAAACTATCAATTGAATGGCAATAATCAATTTCCAATATTGATTGCCGGCACCTATGCTGGCCTCCGTTCCAGAACACTCCACCCCAACCCTCCGAGGAGCATCCATGTCCCTGATCAATACCCAGGTCCAGCCGTTCAAGGCCAACGCGTTCAAGAACGGCCAGTTCATCGAAGTGACCGAAAAGGATCTGCAGGGCAAGTGGTCGGTCCTGATCTTCATGCCGGCCGCCTTCACCTTCAACTGCCCGACCGAGATCGAAGACGCCGCCGAGCATTACGAAGAGTTCCAGAAGGCCGGCGCCGAGGTCTACATCGTCACCACCGATACCCACTTCAGCCACAAGGTGTGGCACGAAACCTCGCCGGCCGTCGGCAAGGCCAAGTTCCCGCTGGTCGGCGACCCCACCCACGCGCTGACCAACGCCTTCGGCGTGCACATCCCGGAAGAGGGCCTGGCCCTGCGTGGCACCTTCGTGATCGATCCGAGCGGCACCATCAAGACGATGGAGATCCACGACAACGCCATCGCCCGCGACGTCAGCGAAACCGTGCGCAAGCTCAAGGCCGCCCAGTTCGTCGCCAGCCATCCGAACGAGGTCTGCCCGGCCAAGTGGAAGGAAGGCGCCAAGACCATCACCCCGTCGCTGGACCTGGTCGGCAAGATCTGACCCCGGCACGCGCGCCCTCTTCCGCAAGGGAGAGGGTTGCGCGAAACCGATGCCACGCGCCGGTTTCGCGCAACCCTTTCTTCTTCACCGATCCGCGCCCGCAACCCCGCGCGCGTCGGCAACGCCTACCCGAATCCCGAACCCCCGCAGGAGACAGCCATGTTGGATGCCGCCCTCAAGACCCAGCTCGCCGCCTATCTGGAAAAACTGCAGCAGCCGATCGAACTGGTCGCCTCGCTGGATAACTCCGAGGCCGCGCGCGAACTCGACGAACTGCTGGGCGAAATCGCCGCGCTGTCGCCGAAGATCACCCGCGCCAGCGGCGACGACGCGCGCAAGCCGTCGTTCCTGATCCGCCGCCCCGGCAGCGATGTGCAGGTCGGCTTCGCTGCGATCCCGCTGGGCCACGAGTTCACTTCGCTGGTGCTGGCGCTGCTGCAGGTGGGCGGGCACCCGGTGAAGATCGACGACGCGCTCGCCGAGCAGGTGCGCAACCTGCCGGGCGACTACGCCTTCGAAACCTACATGTCGCTGCACTGCCAGAGCTGCCCGGACACGGTGCAGGCGCTGAACGCGATGAGCGTGCTCAACCCGCGGATCAAGCACGTGGCCATCGACGGCGCGCTGTTCCAGGCCGAAGTCGAGGCCAAGCAGATCCTGTCGGTGCCCACGATCTACATGAACGGCGAGGAGTTCGACGCCGGCCGCATGAGCATCGAGCAGGTGCTGGCCAAGCTCGACACCGGCGCCGCGGCGCGCGCGGCCGAGGCATTGAAGGAGCGGGAACCCTATGAAGTGCTGATCGTCGGCGGCGGCCCGGCAGGCGCGGCGGCGGCGATCTACGCCGCGCGCAAGGGCATCCGCACCGGGCTGGTGGCGGAGCGCTTCGGCGGCCAGGTGCTGGACACCATGTCGATCGAGAACTTCCCGTCGGTGGAATACACCGAAGGCCCGAAGCTGGCGGCCTCGCTGGAGGCACACGTGCGCAGCTACGGCGTCGACGTGATCACCGCGCAGCGTGCCAAGGCGCTGCATCCGGCCAGTGCGACAGGCGAACTGGCCGGCGTCGAGCTGGAGAGCGGCGCCACCCTGCGCTCCCGCACCGTCATCCTCGCCCCCGGCGCGCGCTGGCGGCAGACCGGCGTGCCCGGCGAAGCCGACTACCGCACCAAGGGCGTGACCTATTGCCCGCACTGCGACGGCCCGCTGTTCAAGGGCAAGAAGGTGGCGGTGATCGGCGGCGGCAACTCCGGCATCGAGGCCGCGATCGATCTGGCCGGCGTGGTCGAGCACGTCACCGTGCTGGAGTTCGACAGCAAGCTGCGCGCCGATGACGTGCTGCAGCGCAAGCTGCGCAGCCTGCCGAACACCGCCGTGCACCTGAACGCGCAGACCACCGAGATGGTCGGCGACGGCGGCAAGCTGACCGGCTTGCGCTTCACCGACCGCACCAGCGGCCAGGTGAACGACCTGGACCTGGCCGGCGTGTTCGTGCAGATCGGCCTGCTGCCCAATACCGAATGGCTGAAGGGCGCGGTGGCGCTGTCCCCGCGAGGCGAGATCGTGGTCGACGACCGCGGCCAGACCAGCGTGCCGGGCGTCTTCGCCGCCGGCGACGCCACCACCGAGGCGTACAAGCAGATCGTCATCGCGATGGGCTCGGGTTCCACCGCCGCGCTGTCCGCGTTCGACTTCCTGATCCGCCACTCGGCCCCGGCAGCCGAGGCCAAGGCGGCCTGAACGATGGCCGCCCGCCCGTTCGACGTGCAGCGCCTCGACCACGTGGTGCTGCGCGTGCGCGACCTGGATCGCAGCGAAGCTTTCTATCGCGCGCTGCTGGGCTGCGAGGTGGCGCGCCGCCGCGACGACCTCGGCCTGCGCCACCTGCGCGCCGGCGCATCGATGATCGACCTGGTCGCGGTGGACGGGAAACTGGGCCGGCGCGGCGGCGCGGCGGCGGGCACGGAGGGCCGCAACCTCGACCATCTGTGCCTGCGCGTCGAACCGTTTGACGAGGCCGCCATCGTCGCCCATCTTGCCCGGCATGGCGTTGCGCCGCAGGGACCCGCGGCCACCAACTTCGGCGCGGAAGGCGATGGCCTTTCGCTCTATTTCGACGATCCCGACGGCAACACCGTCGAACTCAAGGGCCCCTCCGCTTGAACCTGCGCGATCTCCGTTACCTCGTCGCCCTGGCCGACCTGCGCCATTTCGGCCGCGCCGCGGATGCCTGCTTCGTCAGCCAGCCCACCCTGTCCACCCAGATCCGCAAGCTGGAGGAAGAGCTGGGCGTGGTGCTGATCGAGCGCGCCCCGCGCAAGGTCATGCTGACCGCGGCCGGCCAGGACGCCGTGCAGCGCGCGCGCCGGATCGTGGCGGAAGTGGACGAACTGAAGGAATCCGCCCGGCGCAGCCGCGACCCTGCCTCGGGCGCGCTGCGACTGGGCGTGTTCCCCACCCTTGGCCCCTACCTGCTGCCGCACGTGGTGCCGCAGCTGCGCGAGCGCTTCCCGCAGCTGGAGCTGCTGCTGACCGAGGAGAAGAGCGACGTGCTGCTGGCGCGCCTGCGCGAAGGCAAGCTGGACGCCGCCCTGCTGGCACTGCCGGTCCACGACGAGCAGCTGCATGCGCAGTTCCTGTTCGAGGAGCCATTCCTGCTGGCCACGCCGCAGCAGCACCCGCTGGCGCAGGCCAAGGGGCTGCGCGTCGATGCGCTGGGCGACGAAACCCTGCTGCTGCTGGAAGACGGCCACTGCCTGCGCGACCAGGCGCTGGACGTGTGCCGGCTGTCCGGCGCGCAGGAGAAGACCGGCTTCCGCGCCACCAGCCTGGAAACGCTGCGGCAGATGGTGGCCGCGGGCGTGGGCGTGACCCTGCTGCCGGCGCTGTCGGTGCACGACCCGATCGTGCAGCCGGCCGGCATCCGCCTGGTGCGATTCGCCGACCCGGCTCCCAGCCGCCAGATCGCGCTGGTCTGGCGCAAGTCCTCCGCGCTGGACGGCTTCCTGCAGCAGCTTGCGGAAGTGATCGGCACGCAGGCACGGGCACAATTGGCGCAGGGCTGAAGGCGGCGCAAAAGGGACAAGGTCGATGCGGATTCGCGGCGGAGTGCTCGCGGCGGTCGTCGCCTGCCTGTTGGCGGGCTGGTGGCTGGCGCATCCGGCGTCCACCCTGCCGCCTCCCGACCCGGCCACGATCCCCGCATGCCCCCTGCCGCCGCGCGTCGCGCGCGGGGAGCCGCCGCTGCAGTCGGACACCCCACGCAGCCTCGCCCTGCCCGCGATCGGCGACGGCACGCTTTCGCCGCTGGCCGGCTTCAGCGTAGAGGCGCGGGTGCTGGGCCGCGAGGACTACCACATGGGCCGCGAGGCCACGTTTTCGCCCACCGACCTCGCGCTGGGCTGGGGCCGCATGGCCGACGAGGCCGTGCTGGCGCAGCTGGAAATCAGCCAGGGCGGCCGCTGGTACCGCTACCGCTGGCGGGACCAGCCACCGATCCCGACGGACGAGATCATCCGCAGCAGCGCCAACATGCATGTCGTGCCCGCCGATGAAGCCGTGGCCGGCGCGTTGGGCAGGATCAAGGCGGGCCAGTACGTGCGCATCGACGGCTGGCTGGTCCGGATCGACGCCGCCGACGGCCGCTGGCACTGGCGCAGCTCGCTCAGCCGCGAAGACAGCGGCGACGGCGCCTGCGAACTGGTCTATGCCTGCGCGATCACCGTCCTTCGGCCGGAGCGTGAAGCCGCGCAGTGATCAGGCATGATCGGCGTATGAAACGACTCCTGCTGCCGCTGCTGCTCGCGCCCTGCCTGACCCAAGCCGCCACTCCTGCGCGTGAGGTGTCCATCGTCTTTGTCGGCGACGTCATGGTCGCCGAACGGCCCGGCGAGCTGATCGCCGCTGGCACGGATCCCCTGGCCCCTTTCCAGCCGCTGCTGGCGCGGCACGATCTCCGTATCGGCAACCTGGAATGCGTGGTCGCGACCGGGGGCAGCGCCCTGGCCAAGCCCTATACCTTCCGCGCCGATCCACGCGTCCTGCCGGTGCTGAAACGCCATTTCGACGCGATGTCGCTGGCCAACAACCATTCGGGCGACTTCGGCAAGGCCGCATTTGCCGAACAGCTGGGACTGATGCGGCAGGCGGGACTTCCGTATTTCGGCGGCGGGCACGATCTGGCCGAAGCGCACGCGCCGCTGATCCTGGAACGCAACGGCCTGCGCATCGCACTGCTGGGCTACGTGGAATTCAAACCGCGCTCGTTCGAAGCCGATGCGACCCGGCCGGGCGTCGCCTGGAGCGGGGAGGACGAGCAGGTGCTGCAAGACGTGATCGACGCCCGCCGCATCCATCGCGCCGACATCGTGATCCCGTTCATGCACTGGGGCTGGGAAGAGGAGGCGCAGCCCAGCCCGCGCCTGCGCGCGTTGGCCCGGCGCCTGATCGATGCAGGTGCCGACATGGTGGTGGGCGGTCACCCGCACGTCACCCAGGGTGCCGACGTCTACAAGGGCAAACCGATCATCTACAGCCTGGGCAATTTCCTCTTCAACGGTTTCGAAACCGAAGCCACCACCACCGGCTGGGTGCTGTCGGCCACGCTCGGGCCCGACGGCGTGCGCGAGTGGCGGACCCACGTGGCCCACCTCGACGCCGATGGCGTGCCGCATCCGGCGCCAGCGGCCAGCAGCCCCTGCGGGCGCGCCGGGGACGGCGCCGTCCGCGAATGCGTGGAGACGCCATGAAGGCCTCGATCGCCATTGCCTCCATCACGCTGCTGGGCAGCCTTGCCAGTGCCGGCACGCAGGCCGGGGAGGTTCGCTGCCACGTGATCTACGGCGGGGAGGAATGGATCGTCGACGCCGCCCCTACGGCGACGCCTTACAAGGTCGCCAACCGGAAGATCGGGCGCTATTTCGAGTTCAAGGTCGTGCAGGCCGAACTGCCATCCGCCGGCCGGTTCGTCCGGATCTACACCTACGGCATCAGCACCGGCGACCCCGTGCTGATCCACCAGGCCAGCTTCCGCCCGCCGTTTGACCGGCGTGCGGGCGATTGGGGTTTCACCGGCTTCCAGTACGTCTACGAACCGAGCAAAAGCAGCGAACTGCAGTACTGGTGCCGGATGCTGCCCTGATCCGGCGGCGCATCGCCGGCGAGGGTCGGCAGGCGCGCACGCCGGGCCAGCGCAGGGGCTTCACGGCTCCTGCGCGGCACGGTCCTGGCGGGACTTCATCCCGGCCACGAAGATCCCGGCCAGGCTGACCGCCAGCCCCAGCCATTGCCGTGGCGAGATGCTGATGTCGAGGAACACCACGTCCAGCAGGTAGGCCACGATCGGCTGCGCCAGCAGCAGCAGGCCGGCCAGCGCCACCGGCAGCACGCCCATCGCGTGCGAGATCAGCACCCAGCTCAGGCAGTGGCCGAACGCCGCCAGCGCCAACAGCACGCCCCAGCTGCGCAGCGACGGCGGCGCAAACGCCTCGCCCTCGGCCCAGCCGATCAACCCCAGGCACAGCGCGCTGCCGAACGCGGCGCAGCACAGCACCTGCTCCACCGGCACCCGCGCACGGCCGGCGCCGGCCTCCGCCTGCGAACGCTTGATGCCGACGTTGTAGGCGGCGTAGCACACGCCCGCGCCCAGCCCCAACCAGACCCCCCAGCGGTACTGCGCCGGCAACGTGGCCCAGTCGGCGCCCAGCAGCAGCCACAGGCCGAAGAACGCCAGCAGCACCCCGGCGACGAAGCGCGCGTTCAACCGCTCGCCGAACAGCACCACCCCGGCGATGGCCATGAAGAACACCTGCGCATTGGCCAGCAGGGTGGACAGCCCCGGCCCCACCAGCAGGATGCTCTTGTGCCACATCCACAGGTCGACCGCGAAGGCGACCACCGGCACCGCCAGCCACCACCACGCCTTGCGCGGCAGCCGCTGCCAGCCGTGGCGCGCGCTCACCAGCGCGGCCAGCATCACGCCCGCCAGCAGCATCCGCCAGAACGCCACCGCGGTCGGCGGCATCGCCGCCATCCGCACCATCAGGCCGTTGCTGCCGATGATCGCCGCCCCGGCCAGCAGCTGCAGGCCGGCCGCACGCTGCAAGTGCGCCGCGCTCATGCGGGCTGCGCGCCAGGAAATTCCTCGTCGTCCACCAGCGCCTGTTCGCCCAGCTGCAGCGCCGCCACCACGTCGCGCGCCTGCGGCCAGGCGACATCGGGCACCATCACCCCCACCAGCCCGAACACGCCCAGTTCGCCGATCCCGCCGGTCAGCGCTTCGCCGCGCACGAACGCGGGAATGCCCTCGGCCTCCAGCGCCTGCCGGACCAGGTGGGCATCGATCAGGTTGGCGGCTTCGTACACGCTGCGCATCGGGGCTCCTTGTTGCGGCCAGCGTACCCCCCGCCGTGCTGCGGCGAAACCCTTGCGCGACGTGGCTCGGATAAACTACCGGACTACCCAGCAAGCCCTTGAAGCCGTGTCCTCGACTCCCGCCCCGTCCGCCGCCGACGCTCCCGTCCGCACCGACTTCATCCGCCAGATCGTCCGCGACGATCTGGCCTCCGGCAAGCACAGCGCGATCAAGACGCGCTTTCCGCCGGAACCCAACGGTTACCTGCACATCGGCCACGCCAAGGCGATCTGCCTGGACTTCGGCGTCGCGCAGGAGTTCGGCGGCGTCTGCAACCTGCGCCTGGACGACACCAACCCGGCGCGCGAAAACCCCGAATACGTGCGCGCCATCCAGGACGACGTGCGCTGGCTGGGCTTCGACTGGCACAGCCTGCGCCATGCCTCGGACTACTTCGGCGTGTACTACCTCGCCGCCGAGAAGCTCATCCGCGACGGCAAGGCCTTCGTCTGCGACCTGTCAGCCGACGAGGTGCGCGAATACCGCGGCAGCCTGGTCGAGCCGGGCCGCAATTCGCCGTTCCGGGAGCGCAGCGTCGAGGAGAACCTGGAGCTGTTCCGGCGCATGCGCGCGGGCGAGTTCCCGGACGGCGCGCGTACCCTGCGCGCGAAGATCGACATGGCCAGCGGCAACATCAACCTGCGCGACCCGGCGCTGTACCGGATCAAGCACGTGGAGCACCAGAACACCGGCAACGAGTGGCCGATCTACCCGATGTACGACTTCGCCCACGCGCTGGGCGACGCCGTCGAGGGCATCACCCATTCGCTGTGCACGCTGGAGTTCGAGGACCACCGCCCGCTGTACGACTGGTGCGTGGACCACGTGGACCTGGCCGGCAACCCCGAGCTACTGGAACCACTGCTAGCCAAAGGCCTGCCGAAGGAAGCCGGCAAGCCGCGCCAGATCGAATTCTCGCGACTGAACTTCAACTACCTCGTCATGAGCAAGCGCAAGCTGATGGCGCTGGTCACCGACAGGCTGGTGGATGGCTGGGACGACCCGCGCATGCCCACCCTGCAGGGCATCCGCCGCCGCGGCTACACGCCGTCCGCGCTGAAGCTGATGGTGGAGCGCGTGGGCATCAGCAAGCAGAACTCACTGCTGGACATCTCCATCCTGGAAGGCGCGCTGCGCGACGACCTCGATGCGCACGCGCCGCGGCGGATGGCGGTGATCGATCCGCTGAAGCTCGTGCTGACCAACCTCGACGCAGGCCACGAGGAAATGCTGAGCTTCGCCAACCACCCCAAGGACGAAGCGCAGGGCGAACGCAGCATCCCGTTCTCGCGCGAGCTGTGGATCGAGCGCGAGGATTTCGAGGAAGTGCCGCCGAAGGGTTTCAAGCGCCTCACCCCGGGTGGTGAAGTGCGCCTGCGCGGCGCCGGCATCGTCCGTTGCGATGAGGTCATCAAGGACGCCGATGGCCAAGTGGTGGAACTGCGCTGCACGCTGGACCCGGAATCGCGTCCCGGCATGGAAGGCGCCAACCGCAAGGTCAAGGGCACCATCCACTGGGTCAGCGCCAAGCACGCGGTGGCGGCGGAAGTGCGCCTGTACGACCGCCTGTTCACCGTCGCCGATCCCGACAACGACGAAGGCGGCAAGACCTACGTCGATTACCTCAACCCCGATTCGCGCAAGGTGGTGACGGGTTACGTGGAGCCGGCGGCGGCGCAGGCGGCAAACGAGCAGGGCTTCCAGTTCGAGCGCCTGGGCTATTTCGTCGCCGACCGCTATGACCACGCGCCCGGCAAGCCGGTGTTCAACCGCAGCGTGACCCTGCGCGACACCTGGGCGCAGAAGGCCTGACATGGCGATGCCGCTTCCCGCGCAGCTGCACATCACCCTGCCGATCTGGGTGCTGGAGCTGGACGTGGCCGGGCGCGACTTCTCCAGCGACGAGGCCAAGGTCGCCTTCGCCATCGAACTGTCGAAATACAACGTGGAGCGCCAGAGCGGCGGCCCGTTCGGCGCTGCGGTGTTCAGCCCCCGGCACCAGCTGGTCGCGGTGGGCGTGAACCGGGTGGTGCGCCAGAGCTGCTCGCTGGCGCATGCGGAAACCATGGCCTACATGCTGGCGCAGCAGCGCCTGCAGCAGTTCCGCCTCAACGAACTCGGCGGCCCGGTCACCCTGGCCACCTCCGCGCAACCCTGCTGCCAGTGCTACGGCGCCACCATGTGGGCCGGCATCGACCGCCTGCTGATCGGTGCCCGCGCCGAGGACGTCATGGCGCTGACCGCCTTCGACGAAGGCCCGCTGCCGGCGGACTGGGTGGGCGAACTCAACAGGCGCGGCATTGAAGTCGTGCGCGACGTGCAGCGCGACGCCGCCTGCGCGGTGCTGAAAACCTACGGCGAACTGGGCGGGCCGAATTATTGACGGGTTGCTGTGCTACTGCCGCCAGGGCTTCGAACCGGAGCTGGCCGGCGAGCTGACCGAACGCGCCGCGCAGGCCGGCATCGCCGGCTATGCGCGCACCGAGCGCGACAGCGGCTACGTGGTGTTTTTCTGCGAAGACGGCGAAGCGCTGGACCAGGCGCTGCCGTTTTCGCAGCTGATTTTCGCGCGGCAGAAATTGCGTCTGCTGGCCGAGTTGGAAGGCCTCGACCCGACCGACCGCATCGCGCCGATGCTGGCGGCGCTGCCCCCTGCCCGCACCGCGGGACAAGCGCCGCTGTACGGCGAGCTGGTGATGGAGCATCCGGACAGCGATGCCGGCAAGCCGCTGGCGGGCCTGGCGCGCAGCCTGGGCAACGCGCTGCGCCCTACCCTGCGCAAGAGCTACCTGCTCAGTGCGCAGGACAGCCGCCGGCTGCCGCGCCTGCACGTCTGCTTCGCCGCTGGCGACCACGCCTTCCTCGCCACCAGCACGCCCGCCGACAGCGCGCCGTGGCCGCTGGGCATCCCCCGCCTGAAGACGCACAAGGACGCGCCCTCGCGTTCCGCGCTCAAGCTGGAGGAAGCGCTGCTGGTGCTGCTGGATGAAGAAGAGCGCACGCGCCTGCTGAAGGAGGGCATGGTGGCCGCCGACCTCGGCGCCGCCCCCGGCGGCTGGACCTGGGTGCTGGTCCGCAACCGCCTGCGGGTGTCGGCCATCGACAACGGCCCGCTGCGCCAGCACGTGCTGGATACCGGCATGGTCACCCACCTGCGCGCCGACGGATTTTCCTGGCAGCCGCCCTACCCGCTGGACTGGATGGTCTGCGACATGGTGGAACAGCCGCGACGCGTGGCCGAGCGCATGGCCACCTGGCTGCACGAGGGCTGGTGCCGGCACGCGATCTTCAACTTGAAGCTGCCGATGAAGAAGCGCTGGCAGGAAACCCGGCTGTGTCTGGACCTGTTCGCGCAGCAGGCCGGCAAGCCGCTGACGATCCGCGCCAAGCAGCTCTACCACGACCGCGAAGAGATCACCGTGTTCGCCAGCGCCACGGTTGATCGCCCGCGCGGCTGACTAGGGGCCTTCCAGCGCGCGATCGATCGCCTGCTGGGCCAGCGGCTGCATCACCGCATAACCCGCCGGCGACGGATGCACGCCGTCACCGGCCAGTTCCGCGTCCAAGCCGCCTTCGGCATTGGCCATCGCCGCGTGGTAGTCCAGGTACACCGCACCGGCCTCGCGCGCATACGCTTCGATCCGCTGGTTGAGCGCGCGGATCTTCGCCGCCGGCCGGTAGCCGGGCCGCCACCAGTAGCTGCTGGCTGGCAGCACCGACGCCAGCACCACGCGGATGCCATTGGCCTGCGCCAACTGGGTCATCGAACGCAGGTTGTCCTCGATCATCCCCAGCGTGGCTGCGCCGGTATTGCCGGCGATGTCATTGGTGCCGGCCAGGATCACCACCACCGCCGGGTGCAAGGCGATCACGTCCTGGCGGAAACGCACCAGCATCTGCGCGGTGGCCTGGCCCGAGATGCCGCGGTTGACGTAGGGCTTGCCGGGGAAGAACACCGTGCCCTCGCTGCGACCCCAGCCGTCGGTGATGGAGTCCCCGAAGAACACCACCCGGCCGGGCTCGCGCGCCGGCAGGGCTGCGTTGTCCTGGCGATAGCGGGACAGCTGCGGCCAGTCCAGCAGGCGCTGCTGCAGGGCTTCGATTCGATCCGCCGACAACGAGGCCGGTGGCGCAAGGTATTCCGGATCGACCGCAGGCGGCTGCGCTGCGTCCTGTGCCGCCGCGGGAAGCACCGCCAACGCAGTGCACAGCCCGGCCGCGCAGGCCAGCCAGCGCGTGCGCACGGCACCGGTGCCAACGCGGCTCTTCCTAGTCCAGCAGGTCATCGATGTATTCCGGATTGGGTGGCCAATGCAGCAGCTCCGTACCTACCGTCCCGCCGCATGCCGCCACAGCGCGCGCACCAGCGGTGGCATGCGGCCGGCCAGCCCCAGCGCATGCCCGCGCAGCAGGGTCGGCAGCAGGGCGTCGTTGCTGAAGACGCGGTTGATGGCGCCGAAGGCGTGCGCGCCCAGCGCATTGTCGCTGCGGCGCGCGCGCGCCCAGCGCGCCAGCCGCGCCGGCGATGCGATGTCACCGCCCTTGGCCTGCGCGTCGCGCAGCATCGCCCGCAGCGCGGAGACATCGCGCAGGCCGTGGTTCACGCCCTGCCCGGCCAGCGGGTGCATCACGTGGGCGGCATCGCCGACCAGCAGCACCCGGCCCTCGACCTGCCGCTGCGCCAATTGCCGGCGCAGCGGGAACGTCGCGCGCTGCGACTGCAAGGTGAAGCCGCCCAGCTCGCCCCCGAAGGCCGCCGACAGCTCGCGCTCGAACTGCGCCTGCGGCGCGTCCAGCAGGCGCTGCGCCTCGGTTTCCGGCAGCGTCCACACGATCGAGCCGAGGTGGCCATGCAGTTGCGCATCACCATCGTCATTGAACGGCAGCAGCGCCACTGGCCCGGTGGGCAGGAAGCGTTGCCAGCAGGCGTCGCGGTGCGGCGCCTCGGTGGCGACAAAGGCCACCAGCCCGCGCTGGTGGTAGTCGTGCACTGGGGCCTCGATGCGGGCCAGCCGGCGCAGCGCCGAGTGGCCGCCGTCGGCGGCGATCGCCAGCCGCGCCTCCAGTACCAGTCCATCGTCCAAACCCACGCGCACGCCGCTGGCGTCCTGGGCCAGCGTTTCCACTTTCGCCGGGCAGTGCAGGCGCACGCCAGCCGCCGGCAGCGCGTTCCACAACGCATCCACCAGCAGGCCGTTCTCGACGATCCAGCCGAGCTGCGGTTCGCCCAGCGCGTCGGCATCGAAGGCCAGCGGCGCACCGCCAGCCGCATCCCACACGCGCATGCCGCGATACGGCTGCACGCGCGCCGCTTCGACCTGCGCCCACACGCCCAGATCGGCCAGCAGCGCGGCGTTGTCGGGTGCAAAGGCGAACACCCGCAGGTCGCGCGTTTCGCGCCGCCACGGCTCCGGCTGGCGCGCCTCCACCAGCGCCACCTGCAGGCCTTCCCGCGCCAGCATCAGGGCGCTGGCCGCGCCGACCACGCCGCCACCGACGACCACCGCGTCCAGCGTGCCGCGCCGGTTCATGCGGCCACCTTGCGGCACAGCGCCGGCACGTCGCCGCGATACCCCATCGCGCCGCCCACCAGCCAGCCCTGCAGCCAGCCGAAGGCATCGCCCGCCACCAGCCCGGCGCTGCGCAACGGGCGCAGCAGCGGCGCGTTGTTGGCGGTCAGTTTCGCCAGCCCGTCGGAGAACGCGATGGTGCGGTTGCGATCCTCTTCGCGACGCGCGGCGTGACGGCGCAGCACGTCGTCATCGCCGGGATCGCCGGCATGTCCGGCAATGCATTCGGCCAGCGTCAGCGCATCGCGCAGGCCGAGATTGAAACCCTGCGCGCCGAGCGGATGGATCGACTGCGCGGCGTTGCCGACCAGCACCGCGCGCGGTGCGACCAGCGCGTCCGCCACGCAACCCAGCATCGGGTAGCTGCTGCGTTCGCCGACCGAGAGGAAGCGGCCGGCACGCCAGCCGAAGGCATCCTGCACGCGCGCCAGGAAAGCCGCATCGTCGAGCGCGGCCACGGCCTCCGCGTCCTCGCGCGGCACCCCGTGGACCAGGCCGTAATGGCCATCGCCGCGCGGCAGCAGCGCGGTCGGCCCGTGGTCGGTGAGTCGCTCGTAGGCGGTGCCGTCGGGCGCGCGCTGCGTGCGCAGGCGGGCGACGAACAGGGTCTGGCCGTAGTCGTGTTCGCGGGTGGTGATGCCCAGTACCTCGCGCAGCGCGCTGCGGGCGCCGTCGGCGGCCACCAGCAGCCTCGCGCGAAGAGTGCGCTCACCATTCGCGTCGGCGATGCGGACATGGCGCAGGCCATCGTCACCTTCACCAAGGCCGACGAAGCGCGCGGGCCGGTAGCGGGTCAGGTGCTGCAACTGCAGCAGCCGTGCCTCCAGGGCCTCGCCGAAATCGCGCGCCACCACCACCCGGCCGAACTCGCCGCGCCCGTAGGCCTGCGCGTCCAGCAGCATGCGCCCGAAGTCGCCGCGGCGGCTGACGTGGATGCGCCGGATCGGGCCGGTGGGCGCGCGCATCAGCGGCAGCACCCCCAGCGCCTGCAGCGCGTTGAGGGTGGCCTCGGCGAAGCTGAGGTTGCGTTGGTCGAACACCGGCGGCAGCGCGCCGGCCGGTGCGGCCTCGACCATGCCGACGTCCAGCCCCTGCGCATCCAGCGCGATCGCGAGGCTGGCACCTACCAGGCCGCCGCCGACGATCAGCACGTCATGCACGGGGCCGTTTCCAGGGGCTTGAGTGGACATTGCGCTATGCTAACGGCTCCGCAGTCCAGCCGTCCCAATGCCATGAATCGCCCCGCCTCGACGCTCCCCGCCGGCCCGCTGCTGCTCACCGCGCTGATCTTCGTCGCGGCGCTGAGCCGGGTCATCCCGCACCCGCCGAATTTCTCGCCGATCGAGGCGGTGGCGCTGTTCGGCGGCGCCTATTTCGCTAAGCGCCAGTGGGCGCTGGTCGTGCCGCTGGTGGCGATGTTCGCCTCCGACCTGGTGCTGGGCCTGGTCAATGGCGGCATCTACTGGAGCTACTTCGCCAGCGCCGGCTACCTGATGGTGTATGCCTGCATCGCCCTGTCCACCGTGCTGGGCTTCGGCTTGCGCGGCAAGGTCGGCGCCGGCCGCGTACTGGGCTATTCGCTGGCCGGCTCGCTGCTGTTCTTCGTGCTGACCAACGCCGGCGTGTGGGCGTTCGGTGCGATGTATCCGCACAACGCTGCCGGCCTGGCTGCCGCCTTCATCGCCGGCGTGCCGTTCTTCCAGTGGACCGTGCTGGGCACGCTGTTCTACGCGGCGCTGCTGTTCGGCGGCTTCGAGCTGCTGCGCCGGCAGGTTCCGGCGCTGCGCGCGCAGACGGCGTAACAGTCCCCCTCCCGCCTTCGAACGCTTCTCCCGCAAACGGAAGAAGGAAAGCAGGAATCCATGGGCAATCGCCTCAGCAAGATCTATACCCGCACCGGCGATGACGGCAGCACCGGCCTCGGCGACGGTTCGCGCGTCGGCAAGGATTCGGCTCGGGTGGAGGCCTATGGCACCGTCGACGAGGCCAATTCGTGCATCGGCGTGCTGCTGGCGGCAGAGCTGCCGGACGACGTGCGCGAACTGCTGGTACGCATCCAGCACCAGCTGTTCGATCTTGGCGGCGAGCTGTGCATTCCCGGCCATTCGGCCATCTTCGATGCCGACATCGAAGCGCTGGAAGCACAGGTGGACCACTACAACCATGACCTGCCGCCGCTGAAGGAATTCATCCTGCCTGGCGGCGGGATCGCTGCGGCGCGCTGCCACGTCGCCCGCACGGTGGTGCGCCGTGCCGAGCGCCGCACGGTGGAACTGGCGCGGCTGGAAAGCGTGCGCCCGCAGCCGGTGCATTATCTGAATCGCCTTTCCGACCTGCTGTTCGTGCTGTGCCGCGTACTGGCCCGCGCCAGCGGCCACGGCGAAGTGCTGTGGAAGCACGAGCGCCGCAGGTAGAACCCGGACGGAGGGACGGCAGGTGATGCAGATCTACACCCACGCTGCCTGCCTGGCGCACGACACCGGCCCCGACCACCCCGAGCGCCCGGCACGGCTGCGCGCGGTGCTGCATGCACTGGAAGCCGCGCACCCCGACCTGGATTGGCAGCAGGCGCCGCCCGCCAGCCGCGGCCAGCTGCTGCGCGTACACGATGCGCATCTGCTCGACGCGGTGCTGGAAACCGCGCCGCGCGAACTGCAGCCGCTGGATCCCGACACCCTCCTGTCGCCGCAGTCCGCCGAGGCCGCGCTGCGCGCCGCCGGTGCCGGCGTGGCGGCGGTGGATGCGGTGCTGGCGGGACGCACCCGCCATGCGTTCTGCGCGGTGCGGCCGCCCGGCCACCATGCCACCGCGGCGGCGGCGATGGGCTTCTGCCTGTTCAACAACGTGGCGGTTGCGGCGCGGCATGCGATCGACCGGCACGGCCTGGAGCGGGTGGCGATCGTCGATTTCGACGTCCATCACGGCAACGGCACCCAGGCGATCTTCGAGCGCGACCCCCGCGTGCTCTACGCCAGCTCGCACCAGTGGCCGTTGTATCCGGAATCGGGCGCACGCAATGAAACGGGCTGCGGCAACATCTTCAATGCGCCGCTGGCGAAGGGCGCCGACGGCGTGGACTTCCGCGCCGCCTGGCGCGAGGAATTGCTGCCGGCGGTGGACCTGTTCAAGCCGCAGCTGCTGCTGGTATCCGCCGGCTTCGACGGCCACCGCCGCGACCCGTTGGCCGGACTGCTGCTGGATACCGCCGATTTCGCCTGGCTGACCCGCGAGCTGGTCGCCATCGCCGATCGTCACGCCGACGGCAGGATCGTCTCGACGCTGGAAGGTGGCTACGACCTTGCAACCCTGGCCGAATGCGTGGTGGCGCACATCGACACGCTGCGTTTTTGAGCGCGCGGCTGAAGGCAACGCAAACGTACCGCATGTGCCGCGTTTGCCGCTGCTGGCCGCTTCCGGCAAGCTAACGATCCGTTTTTCGCCCCGGATCGCCCGTGCGTCCCGTCCTGCGTCTGCTTCCCCTGTCCCTGTGCGTCGCGCTCTGCCTGCAGGCGCGTGCCGCCGACGACCCGCCGCAGAACTGGCGGCTGTGCCCGATCGGTGACGTGGTGCCGCCCTTCGCCGACGCCATCCGCGCGCCGGAGGGACTGAATATCGACCCCACCGGGGAAACCCCCACCGACATCGAGGGCGACCTGCTGTCCGGCACGGACGCCAACCCGGTGTTCCAGGGCAATGTGACCATGCGCAGGGGCAACCAGTTCATGGGCGCGGACCAGCTCACCTTCGACAAGGAGGCGGGCCAGTACGCGGCAGAAGGCAGCGTGCGCTTCCAGGCCCGCGGCCTGCGCCTGCGCGCGGCGCGCGCCGAGGGCGACCAGGGCAGTGACACCCACACCATGGAAGACCTGCAGTACCAGCTGCTGTCGCGGCGCGGCAACGGCAAGGCGGACAGCCTGAACCTGGTCGGGGAGCTCGGCAGCCTGCGCGGCGCGACCTTCTCCACCTGCCCGCCGGAGCAGCGCCACTGGGAAGTGAGCGCGCGCCGGATCGATATCGACACCGATTCCGGCATGGCGGTGGCCCGCGGGGCCAGCCTGCGGGTCGGCAAGGTACCGGTGCTCTACATGCCGTGGTTCATGTTCCCCACCGATGAGCGCCGGCGCACCGGCCTGCTGTATCCGTCGATCTCCAACTCCGGCCGCAACGGCTTCGACTGGCGCCAGCCGGTCTACCTGAACCTGGCGCCTAACTACGACGCCACCCTCAGTCCGCGCTGGATGAGCAAGCGCGGCGCGCTGCTGGGCGCCCAGTTCCGTTACCTGCTGGAGAACGGCGAAGGCACGCTGGACGGCGTCTGGATGCCGAATGACGACCTGCGCGACCGCAGCCGCGGGCTGGCCCACTTCGAAGGGGTGCACAACCTGGCGCCGGACTGGCAGGCGCGCGCCAGCCTCAACTGGATCAGCGACCCGCGCTACTACGAAGACTTCAGCAGCAGCATCGACGGCCTGTCGCAGGCCACGTCCTACAGCGCGCTGGGCGTCTACGGCCGCGGCCGCGACTGGACCGCCGGCGTGGTTGCCGATCACTGGCAGCTGGCGGACTACACCCTGACCGACGCGGTGCTGCCTTATGACCGCCTGCCGCGCGCCTACCTGAACTGGGAACGCCGCGTCGGCGGCCTGCTGCGCGCAGGCGTGGATGCCGAGGCGGTGCGCTTCCATCACCCGATCTACGCCGCCGGCTCGCGCGTGGACCTGCGCCCGTGGATCGGCGCCCCGCTGGAAGGCGACGCCTGGTTCCTGCGCCCCACCCTCGCCTGGCGCTACACCGGCTATTCGCTCGACCGCGCACTGGGACAGGCGCTGGGCGGGGAATCGCCATCACGCGCGCAATCCATCTTCAGCGTCGACACCGGCCTGTTCTTCGATCGCGAAACCCAGGTCAAGGGCAAGCGTTACCTGCAGACCATCGAACCGCGCCTGTTCTACCTGAACGTGCCCTACGAGGACCAGGGCGACATGCCGGTGTTCGACACCCAACCGCTGACCTTCAGCTGGAGCCAGCTGTTCCGCGAGAACCGCTATTCCGGCGCCGACCGCCAGGCCGATGCCAACCAGATCACGCTGGCGGTCAGCTCGCGCATGATCCGCCAGGCGGATGGCTTCGAACGCTTCTCCGCCAGCCTCGGACAGATCCGCTACCTCAAGGAATCGCTGGTGCGGCTGCCCAACGAGCCGGTGACGGAGAAGGGGCGCTCGGCGTGGGTGGCCGACGTCAACTACGCGCCCACCGACCGCTGGACCATCGGCGCTTCCTACCAGCGCGACCCGAAATTCAAGCGCACCGACCTCGCCAGCCTGCGCGCGCGCTACCTGCTGCCCGACGAAGGCGTGTTCAATCTCGCCTACCGCTACCGTCGCGCGCTGCTGGAACAGGTGGACGTCTCCTTCCTGTACCCGCTGAACGCCAGCTGGAGCCTGGTCGGTCGCGGCTACTACTCGCTGCGCGACCGCAAGGCGCTGGAAAGCCTGGCCGGGGTGCAGTGGGACAGCTGCTGCGTGGCGATGCGCCTGGTCGCCCGCCGCTACGTGCACAACCGTGCGGGCGAGCTGAGCAACGCATTGATGTTCGAGATCGAACTCAAGGGGCTCGGCTCCGCCGGCCAGGATGCGCGGCGCGCCTTGCGCCGGTCCATCCTCGGCTACAATCGCGACGACCTTTATCTGGTGCCGCCGCAGACCGCCACGGGCCAGCCTTCCCCGCCCGACAACGCGAACGCCAATCCATGACCTTCATCCATCGCCTGCGTGCTCCCCGCTACCTCGCCGCGCTGCTGCCCGTGCTGCTGCTTGCCGGGGGCGCGACCGCGCAGGACGCCGCGTCCCTCCAGCCGGTCGACCGGATCGCCGCCGTGGTCAACGAGGACGTGATCCTGCGCAGCGAGCTGGACCGCGCGATCGCCAACATCCGCGCCCAGTACGCCGGCCAGGCCAACCAGCTGCCGCCGGCCGACGTGCTGGAGCGGCAGGTGCTGGAGCGGCTGGTGCTGCTGCGCCTGCAGCTTGCGCGCGCCACCGACGCCGGCATCACCGCCAGCGACCAGGACCTGGAGCGCGCGGTGCAGGGCGTTGCCCAGCAGAACAGCATGAGCGTCGACCAGCTGCGCGCGCGGCTGGCGCAGGACGGCATGTCGTTCACCGATTTCCGCAACAGCCTGCGCGACGAGATCATCACCCAGAAGCTGCGCCAGAGCTTTGCCCAGGGGCGGATCAACGTCAGCGAGGGCGAGGTCGACGCGGCGATGGCCAATGCCTCCGCCACCGCCAGCCAGCAGTTCCACCTCGCCCACATCCTGGTGGGCACGCCGGAAGCGGCCAGTCCCGAACAGATCGCCACCGCGCAGAAGAAGATCGAGGGCGTGAAGGGCCTGATCGATCGCGGCGAGATGACCTTCGCCGCCGCGGCGGTACGCTATTCCGACAGCCCCAACGCGCTGGAAGGCGGCGACTTGGGCTGGCGCGGCCTCAACGAGATCCCGCCGTCGTTCGCATCGGTCATCCAGCAGATGCAGGACGGCCAGGTGATCGGCCCGATCCGCGGCCCCAGCGGCTTCCAGCTGCTGCAGCTGGTCGGCACCCGCACCCAGGCCGCCGCCGGTGGCGAGAAGGTCACCCAGTTCTCGGCCCGCCAGATCCTGGTGAAGGTCGACGACAAGACCGATGATGCCGCCGCCAAGGCGAAGATCGACACGCTGGCGGCGCGATTGGCCGGCGGTGCGGATTTCGCCAAGCTGGCCAGCGAGGATTCCGACGACGCCACCACCCGCCGCCGCGGCGGCGACCTCGGCTGGTTCGGCGCCGATACCTACGGCACCGCCTTCGGCATGCAGGTGGCCGCGCTGTCGGACGGGCAGACCTCGGCGCCGTTCAAGACCGACGCCGGCTGGGTGATCGTGCAGCGCAGCGGCAGCCGCGAGATCGCCGCCGGCGACGAGAACCTGCGCGCGCAGGTGCGCGAGACCATCGGCCGGCGCAAGCTGGAAGAAGAATGGGACCGCTTCCTGCGCGAAATGCGCGGGGAAGCCTATGTGGACGTGCGCAACGAGGAGGGCAAGTCCAGCCGCCCGGAGCTGCCGGAAACGGAGAAGGAAAAGCACAAGGTCACGCCGCTCGAGCGTCCCGAGGGTAGCCGCGCGGTCTTCTGAGGCGCGCATGCGTCCCCTGCTTGCGCTGGTTCCCGGCGAGCCCGCGGGCATCGGCCCCGAGCTCGTCGTGCAGGCGGCCCAGCGCGACTGGGACGCGGATCTGGTCGTGTTCGGCGACGCCGACAGCTTGGTGCGCGCGGCCGCAGCCATGTCGTTGCCGCTGGCCCTGCATCGCGGTGGCGAAGCCCCGCGCGTACCGCATAGCCTGGAAATCGTGGACGTCCCGCACCCCGTCCTGGCCGCGTTCGGCAGGCCGGAGCCGGTCAACGCTGCCTCGGTGGTGACCGCGCTGACCAGCGCCGCGCAGGCCTGCCTCGAAGGGCGGCTGCACGGTCTGGTCACCGGCCCCGTGCACAAGGCGGCGATCAACGAGGGGGGCATCCACTACACCGGCACCACCGGCCTGCTGGCGGCGCACGCCGGCACTGAAGTGGTGATGATGCTGGCCAATCCCGCCATGCGGGTGGCCCTGCAGACCGTGCACCTGCCGCTGCGCGAGGTGGCCGACCGGATCACCCCTGGCGCGCTGGAGCGCACGCTGCGGATCGTCGATGGGGCCCTGCGCACCCAGTTCGGCATCGCCGCGCCGACCATCGCCGTGCTCGGCCTGAACCCGCATGCGGGCGAAGACGGCCACTTGGGGCGCGAGGAACTGGACGTCATCATTCCGACGCTGGAGCGCCTGCGCCTTGATGGCCTGCGCCTGGTCGGCCCGCTGCCGGCCGATACCGCCTTCCTGCCCGCCAAGCTGCACGGCTTCGACGCAGTGCTGGCGATGTACCACGACCAAGGCCTGCCGGTGCTCAAGCACGCCGACTTCGCCAACGCGGTGAACATCACCCTTGGCCTGCCCTACCCGCGGGTGGCGGTGGACCACGGCACTGCGCTCGACCTCGCCGGCACCGGCAGCGCCGATCCGTCCAGCCTGTTCGCCGCCATCCGCTGCTGCACCCGGCTGGCGACGCGGCGCACGGGTGCGTGATGGATACGATCGGCTTCGATGACTTCCTGAAGGTCGAGCTGCGCGTCGGCCGGGTACTCTCCGCCGAACCGTTCGCGCAGGCACGCAAACCGGCCTACGTGCTGCGTGTCGACTTCGGCCCAGAGCTGGGTGTGCGCAAGTCCAGCGCGCAGCTCACCGTGCACTATCGCCCCGAAGACCTCGTCGGCCGGCTGGTGGTCGCCGTGGTCAACTTCCCCACCAAACAGATCGGCCCGCTGATGTCCGAATGCCTGGTCACCGGTTTCCACGACGCCGACGGCGCGGTGGCGCTGTGCGTGCCGGACCGCGACGTGCCGCTGGGCGCGCGCCTGCTATGAGCCCGCCTGCGATGAGCCTCCTGTCATGACCACTGGTTTCACCGAACCGGCCAAGAAGCATCTCGGCCAGAACTTCCTGCACGAGAAAGGCGTGATCGAGAAGATCGTGCAGGCGATCGACCCACGGCCGGGCGATGTGATCGTCGAGATCGGCCCCGGCCAGGGCGCGCTGACCTTCCCGCTGCTGAAAAAGCATGGCGAGGTCACCGCCATCGAGTTCGACCGCGACCTGCACGCGCCGCTGCAGGCCGCCGCGCGCGAACACGGCACGCTGCACCTGATCGAGGGCGACGTGCTGGGCGTGGATTTCACCGCGCTGGCCGCACAGCGTGGCGACGGCCACGGCCAGATCCGGCTGGTCGGCAACCTGCCCTACAACCTCAGCTCGCCGATCCTGTTCCATGCGCTGGACCACGCCGCGGCGATCCGCGACATGCATTTCATGCTGCAGAAAGAGGTGGTGGAACGCATGGCGGCCGGCCCCGGCAGCAAGGTATACGGCCGCCTCAGCGTGATGCTGCAGGCGTACTGCGCGGTGACCCCGCTGTTCGTGGTCCCGCCGGGTGCGTTCCGGCCGGCGCCCAAGGTGGACTCGGCGGTGGTGCGGCTGGTGCCGAAGCCGGCGGAGCGCATCGAGGTGCGGGACCGCGCGGTATTCGCCAATGTCGTCCGCGCCGCCTTCGGCCAGCGCCGCAAGACCCTGCGCAACGCGCTCAATGGCGTCGCCGATGGTGCCGCCATCGAAGCTGCCGGCCTGCGCGCGGAAGCGCGCGCGGAGCAGGTTGAAGTCGCTGGCTTCGTGCGCCTGGCGAACCTGCTGGCCGGCGCCTGAACGGAGCCGGCGCGGCGCGCCACGCGCCGCTAGAATGTCGGCATGAGCAGCAACGATTACCAGTTCGACATCGATGTCGACACCCGCTTCCTCGACGAACAGTCCGCGCCCGAGGAAGACCGCTACGTGTTCGCGTACACCATCCACATCCGCAACCTGGGCAAGATCCCCGCGCGACTGCTGGGCCGCCACTGGCTGATCACCGACGGCAACGGCAAGGTCCGCGAAGTGGTGGGTGAAGGGGTGGTGGGCGAGCAGCCGTGGCTGCAGCCAGGCGAAGGCTTCGAATACACCTCGGGCGCGGTGCTGGAGACCGACATCGGCACCATGCGCGGCAGCTACGACGTGCTGGCCGATGATGGCACCCGCTTCGCCGCGCCGATCCCGGCGTTCACCCTGTCCATCCCGCGCACCCTGCACTGAGATGGCCGTCTGGGCAATCGGCGACCTGCAGGGTTGCTACGACGTCACCCAGCGCCTGCTGGAGAAGATCAACTTCGACCCGGCGGCCGACCGGCTGTGGTTCTGCGGCGATCTGGTCAACCGCGGTGGGCAATCGATCGAAACCCTGCGGCTGGTGCATTCGCTGCGCGAGCAATGCGAGGCGGTGCTGGGCAACCACGATCTGTCGCTGCTGGCGGTGGCCGAGCGCACCCCGGACGAACAGCGCCGGGTGAACCCGGACCTGCAGGGCGTGCTGTTCGCGGAGGATGCGCCGGAGCTGCTGGCCTGGCTGCGCGGACGCCCGCTGGTCCACGTGGATCGCAAGCTGGGCTGGATGATGGTGCACGCCGGGCTGGCGCCGAAATGGACCACCCACTTGGCCGAGAAGCACGCCCGCGAGGTCGAAGCCCGGCTGCGCGGCGACGGCTACCGCAAGCTGCTGAAGAACATGTACGGAGACGGCCCGGACTGGTCGCCGCGACTGCAGGGCAGCGACCGTGACCGCGCCATCATCAACATCTTCACCCGCATGCGCTATTGCAGTCCGCGTGGGCGCATCGCGTTCGAACACAAGGGCGCGCCGGGCACCCAGCCACCCGGCCTGTACCCCTGGTTCTCGGTCCCCGGCCATGCGCCGCGCGACCTGAAGATCGTCTGCGGCCACTGGAGCACGCTCGGCCTGTTCATCGGCCACGGCGTACACGCCATCGACACCGGCGCGGTCTGGAGCGGCAAGCTGACCGCGCTGCGGCTGGATGGCGAGGACTTCCAGCTGGTGCAGGTGCCCGGCCGCGACGTGCCGGCGCCGGCGCCGAGGCAGCGCCCACCTCGCCACGGCAACAAGCCGCATGGCAACCACGGCCCGCGCCGCCACGAGGGCGGCCGCGCGCCCGAAGGCCAGGGTCAGGCGCGCTCGTAGTCGACGAAATCGAACGCGAACAGGTGCTCCGCATCCGCCGGATGGTGGATGCGCGCGGCTTCCCGCCAGCGCTGCGCGTCCAGGCGCGGGAAGAACGCGTCGGCGCCCTCGACCGCGGTATCGACATGGGTCAGGTGCAGGTGGGTGGCCTGCGGCAGCGCCAGCGCATAGACCTCGCCGCCACCGATCACGCACAGCTCGTCGCATTCCTCCGCCGCCAGCGCAAAGGCCGCTGCCAGGGAAGCCACCGCCTGCATCCCGGCGAACGGCACCGCGCCACCGCGGGTCAACACCAGGTTGGTCCGCTTCGGCAGCGCGCGGCCCAGCGACTGCGCCGTCCTGCGTCCCATCAGCACGGGTTTGCCCAGGGTCAGCGTCTTGAAGCGCCGGAGGTCGTCGGGCAGGTGCCAGGGCAGCGCGTTGCCGCGCCCGATGGCATGATTGCGATCCAGCGCGGCGATCAGCGAAACGCGCATGGCCGGCTCAAACCGCGACCGGCGCCTTGATCGCCGGCAGCGGGTCGTAGCCTTCGATGGCGATGTCCTCGAAACGGAAGCCGAAGATGTCTTTCACGTCGGGGTTGAGCTTCAGCGCCGGCAGCGCGCGCGGCGTGCGCGAGAGCTGCTCGCGCGCCTGCTCGAAGTGGTTGGCGTACAGGTGCGCATCGCCCAGCGTGTGCACGAAATCGCCCACGCCCAGCCCGCAGACCTGCGCCACCATGTGGGTCAGCAGCGCGTAGCTGGCGATGTTGAACGGCACGCCAAGGAAGATGTCACCGCTGCGCTGGTACAGCTGGCAGCTCAATTTCCCGTCCGCCACGTAGAACTGGAACAGGCTGTGGCAGGGCATCAGCGCCATCTTCGGCAGGTCGGCCACGTTCCACGCCGACACGATCAACCGGCGCGAATCCGGATTGCGGCGGATCTCGTCCACCACCCAGCGGATCTGGTCGTGGGTCTGGCCATCCGCGCCTTCCCAGCTGCGCCACTGCTTGCCGTAGACCGGGCCGAGTTCGCCATTGGCATCGGCCCATTCGTCCCAGATCGAAACCTTGTTGTCCTTCAGGTAGGCGATGTTGGTGCTGCCCTGCAGGAACCACAGCAGCTCGTGGATGATCGAGCGCAGGTGCAATTTCTTGGTGGTCACCAGCGGGAAGCCTTCGCCGAGGGCGAAGCGCATCTGCCAGCCGAACACGCTGCGGGTGCCGGTGCCGGTGCGGTCGGCCTTGTCGCTGCCGTGCTCCAGCACGTGCCGGAGCAGTTCCAGATACTGCCGCATCAGCGCGGCTCCGGCTGCAGCGTGGGTGCGCTGCGCGAGCGCCACAGCCAGAACAGGCCCAACAGGATCAGCGGCGTGCTCAGCACCTGCCCCATCGTCAGCCAGCCGAACGCCAGGTAGCCAAGCTGCGCGTCCGGCTCGCGCACGAATTCCACCAGGAAGCGGAAGCTGCCGTACAGCAGCGCGAACAGCCCGGCCACCGCGTAGCGCGGACGCGGCCGGCGCGAATACCAGACCAGCGCCGCGAACATCACCAGCCCTTCCAGCGTGGCCTGGTACAGCTGGGACGGGTGGCGCGTGAACGTATCCAGGATTCCGCTGTCGAACTGGGCCCGCAGCGTCGCGGCATCCATCGAGGCGAACGGTTCCGGCAGCGCGTGCGGGAACACCACGCCCCAGCCTTCAAACGCCGTGCCTTGGGTGGGCTTGCCCCACAACTCGCCGCCGATGTAGTTGCCGAGACGCCCGAAGCCGAGCCCCGCCGGCACCAGCGGGGCAACGAAATCGACAGTGTCGAAGAAGTGCAGCCGCTGCCGGCGCGACCACCATGCACCCGCGACCAACACGCCCAGCAGGCCACCGTGGAAGCTCATCCCGCCTTCCCACACCTTGAACAGCATCAGCGGGTCCCGCAGGAACGTGCCGATGTCGTAGAACAGCACGTAGCCGATGCGCCCACCCAGGACCACGCCCAGCATGGCGTAGAACATCAGGTCGCCAAAGCCGTTGTCGTCGACCCCGGGCAGACGGCCGGCGCGCACGCGGCGACGGCCCAGCCACCAGGCCACCCCGAAGCCGAGCAGGTACATCAGCCCGTACCAGTGGATCTTCAGCGGCCCCAGCGCAACGGCGACGGGATCGATCTGGTGCAGGATGGGCATGCGGCTGCGGCTCCGGAAGGGCGGTCAGTTCGGGACGGTTACCACTCGCCTGCGCCAGGCACCCTGTGCGCGACCGCCTTGCGGCGCATCAGCAGGTTCAGCCACTCCACCAGCACGGAGAAGCCCATCGCGAAGTAGATGTAGGGCTTCGGCACGTGCACCTCGAAGCCATCCAGGATCAGCACTGCGCCGACCAGCAGGATGAAGGTCAGCGCCAGCATCTTCACGGTCGGGTTTTCGTCGATGAAGCGGCCCAGCGGATTGGCCGCCAGCAGCATGATCGCCACCGCGGTGAGGATCGCGAACACCATGATCGGGATGTGTTCGGCAATCCCGACGGCGGTGATCACCGAGTCCAGCGAGAACACGATGTCGATCACCGCGATCTGCGCGATCACCAGCCCGAACACCGCCGAGGCCTTGGTGGTGCGCGGATCTTCGTCCTCGCCGCCGGTGATCATGTCACGGACTTCCTGCAGGCCCTTCACCAGCAGGAAGGCGCCGCCGAGGATCAGCACCAGGTCACGGATCGAGATCCCTTGCCCGAACAGCGCGAACAGGTCCTGCGACATCCGCGCCAGATGCGCCAGGGTCACCAGCAGCAGGATCCGGGTGATGCAGGCCACCGCGATGCCCAGCTTGCGCGCGAACGGCTTGCGGTGCTCGGGCAGGCGGCTCACCGCGATGGAGATGAACACCAGGTTGTCGATACCCAGCACGATTTCCAGGGCGCTCAGCGTCACCAGGGTGAGCCAGGCGTCCGGGGATGCGAGAAAACTCAGGTCCATTCTTTACTCTTCATGTCGCGCGGGAGCGCGGTTTACAGATAGCGCGGCAACAGTAGCAGCGCCCACACCAGTACCACGTTGATCATCAGCACGAACACCGCGGCGGAGCCCATGTCCTTGGCCCGCCCGGCGAGCTCGTGCCGTTCGGAGCTGAAACGTTCGATTACCGCTTCCATCGACGAGTTCATCAGTTCCATCGCCAGCACCAGCAGGCAGCTGCCGATCAGCAGCACCTGCTCCACCGGTGTGGCGCCCAGCCACCAGCCCAGTGGGCCGAGCACGGCGAACAGGCAGACTTCCAGGCGGAACGAGGATTCGTGCAGCCAGGCGGCGCGCAGGCCAAGCAGCGACCAGCGGGTGGCGCGCAGCACCCCGGCGGGGCCGCGCGGCAGGTGTCCATAGAGGTCAGCCATGTCGGTGCATCCGGGCACTGGCAGGCATGGCAGGAAGGCGGGCTGGCATCGGGCAGCGGACGTCGACGGTCGAATTCGCCATTTTGCCACAGGCCCCACTTCGGGCTTCGTTAAGCGACGCCCGCCCGGCCCCGCCGGTCGCCAGGCCGCAAGCCCGGGGGGTCGCACAGGCCTCTTTCCGCCAAGCGGAAAGAGGCGCCGCCGGCGCTATTGCGCGCGCAGCGCCTCGATTGGATCCAGCAGCGATGCCTTGCGCGCCGGGTAATAGCCGAAGAACAGCCCCGTGCTGATCGAGAACGCCGCCGCCAGCAGCACCACCCTGGCATTCAATTCCACCGGCAGGTTGCCGAACTTTCCGACCAGCAGCGCGCCGACCACGCCTATCCCGATCCCGATCACCCCGCCGATCAGCGAAATCAGCATCGCCTCGGCCAGGAACTGGCGGCGCACGTCGCGCGGCCCCGCCCCCACCGCCATGCGCAGGCCGATTTCCTTGATCCGCTCGGTGACCGACACCAGCATGATGTTCATGATGCCGATGCCGCCGATGATCAGGCAGATGCCGGCGACCGCACCCAGCAGCTTGGACATCAGGTTGGTGGTGGCGGTGCGGGTGGCGACGATCTGGCTGATGTTGCGCACCGCGAAGTCGTCGTCGGCGCCGGGCTCGATCTTGTGGCGCTGGCGCAGCAGGCCCTCGATCTCGGCCTGCGCGCTGGCCAGGTTGCGCGGGTCGTCGACGCCGACCGCAATGCTCTGCACCGCGCCCGGCGGCATGCCCTGTGCGCTCGACAGCCGGCGCCGCGCGGCTTCCAGCGGCACGACGACGATGTCGTCCTGGTCCTGACCGAAACCGCCCTGGCCCTTCGAGCCCAGCACGCCCACCACGGTGAACGGCACCCGGCCCAGCCGCACGGTCTGCCCGATGCCATCCTCGTCGTCGCCGAACAGAGCCTTGCGCACGGTTTCGCCGAGGATCACCGGCTTGGCGCCGCCGCCGTAATCGCCCGCGTCGAAGCCCTGCCCCTTGGCGACCTGCCAGTCGTTGATCGCGAACCAGTCCGCCTGCACGCCCTGCCACTGGGTGGAGGCGTTGTTCTCGGCGAACACCACTTGGGTGCCACCGCGCAGCGACCCGGCGACGTACTGCACGCTCGGCACCTCGCCGCGGATGGCCTCCACGTCGCCTTCGCTCAGGCTCCAGCGGCTGCCCTGCGCCATGCGCGCGCCACCCGCGCCCATGCCGCCGGCGCTGCCGATGTCGAGCCGCTGCGAACCCAGCCCGGACACCATCTTGTCGATCTCGGCCTGGGTGCCCTGGCCGATCGACACCATCACGATCACCGCGGCGATACCGATGATGACGCCCAGCGAAGTCAGTGCGCTGCGCATCCAGTTGCCGCGCAGGGCGAAGAACGCGGTGCGCAGGATGTCGAGGAAACTCATGCGGCCTCCGCTGCGGCCTGCTCGTGCAGCTCGCCGTCGCGCATCACGTAGGTGCGGTCGGCGTGGGCGGCAACATGGGCATCGTGGGTGATCAGGATGACGGTGTGGCCGTCGTCGCGCAGGCGCTTGAACAGCGCCAGGATCTCCTCGCCGGTCTTGCTGTCCAGCGCACCGGTGGGTTCGTCGGCCAGCAGGATCGGCGGCTGGTTGACCAGCGCGCGGGCGATCGCCACGCGCTGCTGCTGGCCCCCGGACAGCTCGTTGGGGAAATGCGCGGCGCGCGCGCCCAGGCCCACCGCCTCCAGCGCCGCCACTGCACGACGCCGGCGCTCGGCAGGCGGGATCTGCGCATAGCCCATCGGCATCGCCACGTTGTCGGTGGCGTTCATCCGCGGCAGCAGGTGGAAGCCCTGGAACACGAATCCGATCTTGTCGCGGCGCAGCGCCGCCAGCGCCTCGGCGTCCAGCGTCGCCACGTCCACCCCGTCGCACTCATAGGATCCGCTGGTGGGCGTGTCCAGGCAGCCGATCAGGTTCATCAGGGTGGACTTGCCGGAGCCGGACGGCCCCATGATCGCGACGAACTCGCCGCGGTCGATGCGCATGTCCACCCCGCGCAGCGCGACCACTTCGGCCTCGGTGCCGGCCGAGTACACCTTGCCCAAGCCATGGGTGAGGATGACCGGGACCGCATCCGTGGCCACCATCACTTGGTCTCCGCCGCCGAACGCTCGCCGGAGATGATCAGATCGCCTTCCTTGATGTCGCGGCCGGAGATCTCGGTGCTGCTGCCGTCGCTGGCGCCGACCTTGAGCATCAACGGCTGCGGCTTGCCGCCGACCAGCTTGTACGCCAGCACGCGCTTGGCGCTGAGCTGGGCCTCCAGGCCGGCATTCCATTTGCCGCGCTGGGCATCGTCGAGGGTGGATACGAACGCCCCGAACTGCTGGTTCAGGCGGTCGCGCA
>JAANMY010000768.1_pt1 | contig 41506 bp, 40 predicted proteins | sample 7279691 | NCBI WGS metagenome assembly JAANMY01 (sample SAMN14094543, study PRJNA606508) | bioreactor metagenome | isolation source: A lab-scale SPAN reactor treating ammonium-rich wastewater day 388 | place: Ireland: Galway | collected 2018-02-07 | reverse complement strand
GCCGGTGACGGTGAGCTTGGCTTCGTCGCGCGAGAAGGCGATGCCGGAGATGACGGGTTGTTCCATTTTCTTGTCTTCCTCAACGGTGATGAGCGTGCCCTCGCCTTCGCGATCTTCGAAACTGGAGAGGACGCGCAGCTTGACCTTGTACTTGCCGGCAAACTCGACTGAGCGGATCTGCAGGACCTTCGAGCCGAGGCTGGCCATCTCCAGCATCTCTTCGAAGGTGATGGTGTCGAGCTTACGGGCTTCGGGGACGATGCGCGGATCGGTGGTGTAAACACCATCGACGTCGGTGTAGATCTGGCACTCGTCGGCCTTCAGCGCAGCGGCGAGCGCGACGCCGGTGGTGTCCGAGCCGCCACGGCCGAGCGTGGTGATGTTGCCGTGCTCGTCCACACCCTGGAAGCCGGCGACCACCACGACCTTGCCCTCGTCGAGGTCGCGGCGCATCGGGGCGTCATCGATATCGAGGATGCGCGCCTTGGTGTGCAGAGAATCCGTCAGGATCTTGACCTGGCTACCGGTGTAGCTCCTGGCCGGCACGCCAATGTCCTCAAGCGCCATGCACAACAGGCCGATCGTGACCTGCTCGCCGGTCGACACGACGACGTCGAGTTCACGCGGACTGGGGCTGGCTGCCACTTCCTTCGTCAGCGCGATCAGGCGGTTGGTCTCGCCGCTCATCGCCGACACCACGACCACCACCTGATGGCCCGCGGCACGGAACTTCGCAACCTTGCGCGCGACGTTCTTGATGCGATCGGGGCTACCCACCGAGGTGCCGCCGTACTTCTGAACTATCAGTGCCATTGTCGTATCCAAGCGCTAGTGGATAAAGCGCATGATTCTATCCAAAGGCGCGACTTTTTGCGCGCTCGGCACAGGGTAAAACGAGGCGATAGAGATTTACGCAAATTTTTAACAAAATCGACATAATCAACATTGTATGTTGAAAGAATAGTGACCTATACTCCCTTCGTCTTATGACTTTGGTCATAGGTGAACGTCAATGCAATGCGGGAATCCTGGCGAGCGGAGCGCCGGTTCTGTTCAACGATGAGGATAGCCTTATGAAAGCCACCGAGAAACTGGATGTTCGTGAAATCCGCCGCAAGCTTGGACTGAACCAGTCGCAGTTCTGGTCCAAGATCGGCGTCACGCAAAGTGGCGGTTCGCGCTATGAGAGTGGACGCAACATTCCGCGTCCGGTCCAGGCGTTGCTCCGCCTCGTGCATGTCGAGCAGATCGACATCAACAAGGTCAAGCGCGACGACGTGGATGTGGCCGAGTACCTCAAGGCCAGCAATCCCGAGCTTTACAAGACGCTAAAGAAGGAAGCCCGCGCCAAGCGCAAGGAACGCTGAGCGCATGGCGCGCACGGTCAAGGGCTGACGCGAACCGTCAGCCCTTTTTTTCGCATGTACGCGGCGATCGACTCGAGTTCATCGACGCTCAGCGGCGCCAGCCGGACGGCTTCGGGCTGCATCGACGGGCGTGCGATTCCGTACAGCAGCACGCCCTGCAGCGCAGCGATGCCGGCGGCCTCCAGCACTGCAAGGTAGGCATCGAGATCGGTGACCGACGGCGCCTCGCCGTCCCAGCGGAACATGCAGGTCTGCACCCAGGTCGGGCACAGTTGCGCACAGCGCGCGAGATTGCGCGCGACCGATTCGGGCTCGAGGCGCACGCCATTGATGCGCTCGATCGCCTCGGCCGTGCCGCCATCGACCTTGAACCACACCTCTCCGCCCGCTTCGCCGAGCAGGCGCACGCCCTGCTGCACGCGCGCCTGCGCCATCAGGCTGCCGTTGGTGATCAGGCGCAACGGCACCGCGGCCGGAGACAGGCCGAATTCGGCCCGCAAGCGCAGCGCCAGCGCCACCGCTTCGGGAAATACGTCCGCACTGGTCGGCTCGCCGTTACCCGAGAACGCGATGTCGCGGATCACGCGCAGACCTTCGGGCACGAAGCGCGCCATCCATTCCCCATGCACCAGGTCGCCAAGAAAACCGCGCAGTTCGTCCTCGAGTTGCGCGAGATCGATCACGGGTGCCTTGCCGCGCACGAGGTCGGGAACCTGGCAATAGACGCAGTGCCAGTTGCAGGCGTTGTTGGGATTGAGGTTGATGCCCACCGACACCCCACCCGCGCGGCGCGACAGCACCGGGTAGACGTAGGTTAGCCCGGCGAGATCGCGATCATGATTGCGCACGGTCAGTGCCGCGCCACTGCCGGCAGCACGCGAAACAGAAGAATTCATCGTTTGCTCAGATACTTGCGGAAACCACCGGGGAGGCCACGGGGCCTGCCGGTGCTATAATCCGCGACCATTTCAGAGAGACCCGCCATGCGCATCACCCGCCGCCTCGAATTCGACGCTGGTCACCGGATTCCCGATCACGCCAGCCAGTGCCGACACCTTCACGGTCACCGCTATGCGCTCGAAGTGACCTTGTCCGGCGAGATCATCAAGGCCGACGGCCTTGCGGTCAATGGCATGGTGATGGATTTCGCCGACGTCAAGCGCATCGCCAACGAGCTCGTGGTCAACCAGTGGGACCACGCCTTCCTCGTCTATCGCGGCGACACGCTGGTCACCGACTTTCTCGCCGCGGTGCCGGGGCACAAGACCGTGGTGCTCGACGTGGTGCCCACCGCCGAGAACCTCGCGGCCGAGGCCTTCCGAATTCTCGATCCAGCCTACCGCGACAGCTACGGCAACCACCTCCGGCTCGAGCGCGTGCGCCTTTACGAAACGCCGAACTGCTGGGCGGACGCGGTTCGCGCCTGAGTACGCCGCGCCCGCCTCCCGCCCCTGGCAACCGTCCAGGCCAGGCGCGGAGGCCGCACCGGTTGGCACCACGCGCGCCGATCAGGCCCGGCGTGAAGGCCAGGACGGGAGCTTCCATCCGAACGCAACCGCCAGCAGCCGCGAACCCGTCGCCGTGCAGATGCCGGCCACCATCGACACTTGCGTTGCAAAACCGAGCGCGTGCATTCCCAGGAGCACCGCGCAACCGACGACCGCACACAGGGTATAGGGCCGATGGTCGCGATAGACCTTCGGGATCTGGTTGCACAGCACATCGCGCGACACCCCGCCGAATACGGCCGTGATCGCCCCCATCAGGATCGCCACCAGGGGCGGCATGCCGGCCGCGGTCGCAATCGAGGCCCCCGAAATGGCGAACAGCCCCATTCCGCAGGCATCGGCAAACTCCATCGCGTTTTCCGTCAGTCGATGACGGAAGGTCTTCAGCCACAGGGGTGCCGTCAGTGCCAGCGCGATCACGAGCCAGACATATTCCTGATTCTGGATCCAGAACAAGGGCCGGCGATCGAGCAGCACGTCGCGCACCGTACCGCCACCAAAGGCGCTGACGAAGGCCACCGAAAACACGCCGACGATGTCCATCCGCTTGCGGATCGCCTCGAGCAGGCCGGACAGGGCAAACGCCAGCGTGCCGCCGACCTCGATGACCAGCAGGATCGTTTCAAACTTCATCTGTTCAGCACCGGAAAAGCGATCGCGCGCCCTCAGGAAGCGCGGTAAGAAATTTGGCAAAGGCTGACTGTGTGCACAGCACTCATGATCCACGCACGAAAAAGCGGCACGCCCCGCATTGCGAAGCGTGCCGCCCGTCCTTATACAGGACTTACTTCAGGAAGTGCTCGGTCACTGCCACCCAGTAGGCAGCCCCAACGGAAAGGTTGCGATCGTCGAAGTCATACATCGGGTGGTGCACCATCGGCGTGTCGCCGTTGCCGATGAAGCAGTAGGTGCCCGGCTTGTGCTGTGCAAGGTAGGCAAAGTCCTCGCTGCCCATGAAGGTGGGGCCGGGCATCACCACCTGATCGTCCCCGAGCAGGGTTCTCGCGACCTCCGCACATTCGAGCGTCTGATCGGGGTGATTGACCAGCACGGCGCCGGGCGCCCCTTCACGAATCTCGTGGGTCACGCCGAAGGACAAGGCCTGGGCCGCCGTGATTGCCTTGACCTTCTCCAGCACCAGCTTGCGGGTTTCCGGCGCGCTGCTGCGGATGCTCAGGCGCAGGGTCGCCGTCTGCGGAATCACGTTGCCTGCGTCGCCGGCGAGGAAGGCCCCCACCGACACCACCGCGGAGTCCTTCGCCGCCACGTTGCGCGACACGATGGTCTGCAGCGCCATCACCAGTGACGCACCCGCCACCACCGGATCAATGCTCTTTTCGGGCATCGATCCATGGCTGCCCTTGCCAGTGAGGACGATTTCCCAGTTGTCCACCGCGGCCATGATCGGACCGCCGGTGAAGTAGAGCTTGCCGCGCTCGAGCGTCGGCATGTTGTGCATGCCGAACACCGCGTCCATCGGGAAACGCTCGAACAGCCCGTCCTTGATCATCGCCACCGCGCCGCCCATGATCTCTTCCGCGGGCTGGAAGATCAGGTTGACGGTGCCGTTGAAAGCCCGGGTGCGCGCCAGGTACTGCGCCGCGCCGAGCAACATCGCGCTGTGACCGTCGTGCCCGCAGGTGTGCGACTTTCCTTCGATGGTGCTCTTGTGTTCGCCGTCGATCATCTCCTGCACGGCGAGCGCATCGGTGTCGGCGCGCAGGCCGATCGACTTCTTGCCGTCGCCGCAGCGCAACCGGGCGACGACGCCGGTCTTGCCCACGCCTTCGACAACCTCGTAACCCCAGCCGCGGAGCAGATCGGCGATGTAGCGCGCGGTGTTGTGTTCGTCGAAGGCAACTTCCGGGTGGCGGTGCATGTGATGCCGCCACGCCTTCATCTGTTCCTGATCGGCCGACAGCGCATTCAAAAGGGTGTCCATGATGACTCCTGATCGAAACCTGAAACGTTGTGCAGGGACGCCCGGGCCCGGCGGACTGAGCGCACTCAGCCCAGGCGTCGTTTTCTTTGGTGCTGCCGCGGTGCGCGGCGTACGGCGGGCGCGGTGTGTTGCGTGGCCGGGCCCGTGGTCCGTAGCGGGTGCTGCCTGGCTTAGCGCGCCTGCTTCGGCGTAGCCTTGGGGACGGTGAGCATGATCGACACGATTGCCACCACCACCATGAAGACGTTGAACATCAGGGCGATGATCGCGGCCTCGCGCACGGCCAGGTTGTCCTGACGGCCTTCGAAGGTGATCACGCCGGCGAGCCAGGACACGCTCTCCGGGTTGGCGCTGAGCGCGGTGAAGATCGCCGCCGAGATCGCCACGCCGAAGGCAGCACCGAGCGAAGAGGCCATCTTGTAGATGCCTGCACCCGAACCCGCCTGGGCGGCCGGCAGGCTGGAGAGCGCGGCGTCGGTGGAGGGCGTGGCGTAGAAGGCGAGGCCGACACCGAACAGCGTGTAACCGATCATGGCGAGGATCTTGTAGTCATCGAGCAGCACGTTGGCCGGCGACAGCAGCAGGATCGCCAGACCGGTGATCAGGCAGCCCCAGATCATCGGCCGGCGGGCACCGAAGCGCTGCAGCAGCTTCTCGCCGACGCGGATGAAGGCGATGATCGCCACCGCATAACCCAGGGTCAGCGTGCCCGCCTGCTGGGCGCTCATGTTGCCGCCGAGTTGCACCAGTTGCAGCGAGACCAGCAGCGTGCCGGCAACGCCGTTGAGCAGGAAGTTGGAGATGGTGGCGCCGGTGTAGGTCGGGTTGCGGAACAGCTTGAAATCGACGAAGGGCTGACCCGAGGTGTTCTCGATGCGGAAGAAGAGCGCACCGAACACGATCACGGCGGCGATCAGGCTGAGGATCAGCGGGCTGGTCCAGCCCATCTTGTTACCCTGGGTGACGACGATCTGCAGCGCCACCATGGCGATCAGGAAGGTCAGTACGCCGGCCAGATCGAACTTGTAGGCGCCCTTGGTCTCGGCCTTGCTTTCCGGGGTGCCCTTCATCATCAGCAGGCCGATGATGGCAACGACGATCGAGGCGAAGAAGATGTAGCGCCAGCCGATGTTGTCGGCCATCAGGCCGCCGAACAGCGAGCACACGCCCGAGCCGCCCCAGGAACCGATCGACCACAGGCTCACCGCACGCTGGCGCGCCGGACCGTCCCAGTAGGTCTTCACCAGCGCGAGGCTCGCCGGCATGATGCACGCCGCCGACACGCCCTGGAGCGCCCGCCCGACCAGCAGGAAGGCCGTCGCCATGCTGCCCGTGGGGGCGATGGCGATGAGCAGCGAACCGATGATGCTGAGATAGAAACCGATCTGCACGGTCTTGACCCGGCCGATGCGGTCGGCGAGGCCACCGATGACGACGATGAAGATGCCTGAGAACAGTGCCGTGATGGCGACGGCGATGTTCATCATGCTGGCGTCGAGGCCGAGGTCCTTCTGCATCGCCGGGGCGATGTTCAGCGTCGTCTGCGCAAAGAGCCAGAAGGTGATGACGCCCAAGATGATGCCGTAGAGAAGCTTGTCATTACCTTGGTAGGTGGTGGGTGTACCCGCAGCAGCTGTCATGGCGATCTCCTAAAGGAAGCGGGTTGAACAATTGCAACGACGCCATCCTAGAGATACCCACACAAAAAGTGAGGCATTGCATTGTCCGCGGTGACCACCAACTGGAATCACCCCCGGGGCGGCGTATGCCGCAACCGCTAGAATCCGTTGAGTCCGCCTGCGGAAGGCGTTACCTTGCGCAAGCGACAACCCGAGGCGAATGCCGGACGGCCCCCATGAAAGACCATCAACTTCGCGCGCTGGTGCACGTGGCCGAATCCAGTTCGATCCGCGCGGCCGCGCGCGCCATGAACCTGAGCCAGAGCGCGCTCACCAAGGCCTTGCGCGAGCTGGAAGAGGACGTCGGCGCCGAACTCCTGACCCGCAGCTACAAGGGCATCGAGTTCACGCCGGCCGGATCGCTGCTGCTCACCCACGCCCGGCTGGCCCTGTCGATCCTGGACAAGGCGGTCGAGGAAGTGCGGCTGCTGCATGGCGGCCCCGGTTCGCGCGTGGTCATCGCCGTCACGCCCATGGTCGGGGCAACGGTGCTGCCGCGGGTGTTGCGCGAATACGAGCGCCTGCAGCCGGACACCGAGGTCCACCTCACCGAAGGGCTGCTGACCCAGGTACTGCCCGACCTGATCGAGGGGCGGCTCGACTTCGCGATTGCCGTCGCCGACGCCGCCGACCTGCCCTACGAGATCACCTTCGAGGCGCTGGGGCCCGCCGAAGCCGTACTCGCCGCACGCGAAGGCCATCCGCTCGCAGCAGCGACGACCTGGGCGGAACTGAAGGAGGCGAAATGGGTGATGAACCTGAGCCCCGGCAGCCTCGGACGCAGCCTGTTCGCCTGGCTGGGCGAACAAGGCCTGCCGCCGCCCAGGCACATGATTCGCTGCGCGTCGACGATGCTGATGCTGGAACTCATGCAGCGCACGGACTGCATCGGGATCGGCCCCGAGCGCCTGTTCAAGGACAGGCTGGTGGGACACGGCATCCAGTGCCTCAAGGTCGCGCCGCTGCCGCCACCGATGAACTTCGGCCTGCTGCGCCTGCGCGGGGTGCCGCTCTCGACCGCGGCGAAACCGATGGCCACGCTGTTCGAGCGTTACCTCGCCTCGTGATCGGCGGCCTGCGACGGATCGATACCCGTCAACCGGCGACCCCGGCGGTCGACATACGCGCCGGAATCGCCGATCAGCCTCACACGGCGTAGCGCCGCAGACGCTGCGAGAACTCCTGCAACTGGCGGATGCCGCTCTGCTCTGCGCGCGCCGTCCAGTCCTGCAACTGGGCGAGCAGTTGCTCGCGGCTCGCATTCGAACGCGCCCACAGCCCGGCGAGTTCCTCGCGCATCGACAGCGCAGTACTCAGCGCCGGGCTCGTCTTCACCACCACTGCGAGCTGTTGCTTCTGCTCGGCCGCAAGCGGAGCCGACTCGCCCGCGAGCACCCAGCGCCGCAAGGCACGCACATCGAGCGTCGATCCGTGCGCGGCCTTCAGACGTCGGGTCTCTTCGGCGCACAACTGCTTGAGCGAGCGCATGTAGCGCGTCATCACGTCGTAGCGATGGGTGACGATGGCCTGCAGGGTATCGAGATCGGCCACCGCCTTCGCTTCGCCGAACTTCGGCTGCGGGATGGTCTTCTTGACCTTGGCGAGGCCGAGCATTTCCAGCATGCGGATGTACATCCAGCCGATGTCGAACTCGTACCACTTCGAGGACAGCTTGGCCGAGGTGGCGAAGCTGTGGTGGTTGTTGTGCAGCTCCTCGCCGCCGATCAGGATGCCCCAGGGCGAGATGTTGCGCGACGCATCGACGCAGTCGTAATTGCGGTAGCCCCAGTAGTGGCCGATGCCGTTGACGACCCCGGCGGCCCACAGCGGAATCCACGCCATCTGCACCGCCCAGACCGTCAGCCCGAGCGCGCCGAACGCGATCACGTCGATCACCAGCATGATCGACACCCCCAGCACCGAGCGGCGATAGACATTGCGCTCGAGCCAATCGTCGGGCGTGCCGTGCCCGTAGCGCTGCAGCGTCTCCTGGTTCTTGGCCTCGGCGCGATATAGCTCAGCGCCTTCCCACATCACCTTGCGGATACCGCGCGTCTGCGGGCTGTGCGGGTCCTCTTCGGTCTCGCACTTGGCGTGGTGCTTGCGGTGGATCGCCGCCCATTCCCTGGTCACCATGCCGGTGGTGAGCCACAACCAGAGGCGGAAGAAATGGCTGGGAATCGGGTGCAGATCGAGCGCCCGATGCGCCTGGTGGCGATGCAGGAAGATCGTCACCGCGGCGATCGTGACATGGGTGAGAACGAGGGCCACGACGACGTAGCCCCACCAGGGGAGTTCGAACAACCCGTTGTACATGCGGATCAACATCCTTGTAAGAGAAAGCCCGACGATTCTACGCCTTCCCAGGGATCAGGCCCGCGGGAGCTTGCAGGGCAGTATCCGCCACGGACGGCCGCCAGATGCCACCCCGGGCGGGATGACACATTGTCATCGGACTCGGTATTGCACCCGGCGTTCAACGCCGGGCCGAGATTCTCAGGGGCGCCACGGCAAGGACTGCACAGGCGTGGCCTCGGCGCGATGGCGCTGCCAGTTGTCGCGGTAGCTGCGGGCGAGCGCACAGTGGCCGCGCACGACCAGCAGGTTCTCGGCGTTGCGGTTTTCCGCCGACCAGGTGAAGTTGTACGACCCGGTGAGCACCGCACAGCCCGGTCCTTCGGCATCGACGATCAGCACCTTGTTGTGCGCGGCGTTATAGCGCGTCTCGAAGGCCACCGGCACGCCGCCGGCCAGCAGGCGCGGGATCGCGTTGCCCTTCTCGCGCCGGTTCATGTGCGCGTCGGCGAGCACCTCGACCTTCACCCCGCGCCGGTGCGCGGCCACCATCGCATCCGCAATCTTGCGGCTGGTGAAGACGTAGGCGTGCACCTTCAGGCTCTTGCGTGCGCTGCGGATGAGATCGATCAACACCTGCTCGGTGTCGTCGCGCGGCGAAAACGCCACTTCGATCTCGCCCGCGGCCGGAAAACGCTGGCTGGCGTGCGCCGCGTGGACAGACAGCGCCAGACCGGCGAGCAGCGCGGCCCCGCTCAGCAGTGCGCGACCTGCCGCCACGCCCGGCGTGCGCGCGCCAGTCTCGCGCTCAGGCACGCTCCATCACCGCTGCGAAGAAGCCGTCGGTGTCGTGCACGTGCGGCAGCATGCGCAGGCGCTCGCCGGTCTCCAGGCTCACCCCCTGCTTGTCGAGGATCTCCTGCGCCGACAGCGGCCGGAACTCGGGATGGGCGGCGAGGAAGGCGTCGACGATGGCGTCGTTTTCTTCCGCGAGCGGGCTGCAGGTCGCATACACCAGGCGGCCTCCCGGTCGCACCAGGCGCGCCGCCGCGGCCAGGATCGCACCCTGCTTGGCGACCATCTCCTCGACCGCTGCCGGCGACTGGCGCCACTTCAGGTCGGGGTTGCGCCGCAGCGTGCCCAGACCGGTGCACGGCGCATCGACCAGTACGCGGTCGGCCTTGCCCGCCAGGCGCTTGACCTTGGCGTCGGCCTCATGGGCGATCAGCACCGGATGCACGTTCGACAGCCCGGCGCGCGCCATGCGCGGCTTGAGCTTGGCCAGCCGCTTCTCCGACACGTCGAAGGCATACAGCCGCCCGGTCGAGCGCATCATCGCCCCCAGCTGCAGCGTCTTGCCGCCCGCGCCGGCGCAGAAGTCCACTACCAGCTCGCCGCGCTTGGGCTGCACCAGCAGGCCGAGCAACTGGCTGCCCTCGTCCTGCACCTCGAAGCTGCCGTCGAGGAAAAGCGGATGCTTCTGCAGCGCCGGCTTGCCGGCAAGGCGGATCGCCTGCGGTGACAGCTTTCCGGCCGCGGCGCCGATGCCGTCTTCCTGCAGGCGGGCGAGCACCGCGTCGCGGTCGGCCTTGAGCAGATTCACGCGCAGGTCGAGCGGCGCCGCACGGTTCAGGCCGTGGGCCAGCGCCAGCACCTCGGCCTCGTCCATCTGCGCGAGCAGGCGCTCGGCCAGCCAGTCGGGCAGGTCGGCGCGTTCGGCCAGCGTCAGCTCGCCCGGATCGGCGGCCTTGATCGACGCCACCCAGTCGCGCTCGGTGGCGCTCACCAGGCCTTCGAAGTTGCGCATCGGCCAGCCCTCGCCGCGTGCGAACCAGGCCAGCAGCAGCATGCGCGGGGTGGCCTCGTCGCCCGCCAGCCGGCGCAACCAGCGCAAGCGGCGCAGCACGCCATACACGGCCTCGGCGATGAAACCGCGGTCGCGGTGGCCGAGTTCGCGGTTGTCGCGGAAGTGGCGCGACAACACCGCGTCGGCGGGAAAATCGAAGGCAAGCACCGCGCTGAGCGCCTGCGTGGCCTGGATGAAGAGCAGGCGGGACACGGCGCCCTCGGGCGCCTTCGGTGCATCGGCAGCCGTCTTGCCCTCGGCGGGCTTGCCTGCGGCCGGCCGGCCTTCGCTGCGCTTGCCCGAGAAGGACTTGCCTGAGGATGACTTACCCGAAGTAGCCTTGCCTGCAGCGGATTTGTTTGTCTTGTTGTTCATGTCAGTTCTGCCTGGATTCCTGTTTGGCTGCCGCCGCGGGCGCGCCGAGTTCGATGCGCGAGGCGCGCTGGTCGAGTACCCCGCCCTTCTCGTCCTCGATGCGGATGCGAACCGGCAGCAGCCCATGCTGCTGCGACAGCCAGATTTCGATGTCGAGCTCGCCTTCCTCCGCCCAGGCTCGCACGCGCAGCGTGTCGACCTGGCCGAAGGCGAGCTTGAGGGTTTCGGTGCCACTGGGTTCGAGAGTCGCCTGCTTGACGCTCTTGTTGGTGACCACGGTGAGCTTCACCGCCTTGCCACTGTCGGCGACCCGTCGCGCCTGATGCCACAGGCTGAGCAGATCCTGATCGCCGGGCTGGATCATGCCGCTGCGGCGCTCGTTGCCGTCGCGGCGAATGCTCACCCGCCCCGCCTGCCAGTCGAACTCCGCGCTCTCGAGCTTGCGGCCGCGCTGGTCGACGGTGAAGCGCTCGGGGCGCATGCCCTTTGCATCCACCGTGCCGACGCTGCGCTGTTCGTACTGCAGGCCGAACAAGCCGGCCAGCCCCTTGGCCTCCAGGTTCAGGCTCATCTCGTACTTTGTCCCGGCAACGCGCCAGTCGTGACGAGCCTCGCCGATCTTGAGACCTTGCGAGCCGTAATGGACATCGAAATAGATGCTACCCACGGGCGCCACCCTGCCCGCCGTGGCCGCCATCGTCGGCGCAGACAGCATCGCGAACGCCAGAACCAGTCCCGCCAGCACCTTGCGCATCAGTCGTCTCCTGCACCAGACGGGTCGGGCGCCGGCGAGATCCACGCCGCACCGTCCTCGATGCGCGCATCGCGCACCAGCGCACGCCCCCTCGCGTCGAACGCCAGCCGGCCCTCGGCGAACCAGCGCACCGCCTGCGGATAGATCACGTGTTCCTGCGCCAGCACGCGCGCGGCCAGCGCCGCCTCGTCGTCGTCTGCGCGCACCGGCACCGCGGCCTGGACCACGATCGGGCCGTCGTCGAGTTCGGCAGTCACGAAGTGCACCGTCGCGCCATGCAGCTTCACCCCGGCCTCGAGCGCGCGCCGGTGCGTGTGCAGCCCGGTGAACGCCGGCAACAACGAGGGATGGATGTTGATCAGGCGCCCCTCGTAGCGGCGCACGAAACCATCGGTCAGCACGCGCATGAAACCCGCGAGCACGACCAGATCGGGCGCATGGGCGTCGATGCACTCAGCCAGTGCAGCGTCGAAGCTGGCGCGGTCGGTGTGCGCGGTGTGATCGACCACGGCCGTGGCGATCCCGTGCGAGCGTGCAAAGGCGAGCCCTTCGGCACCCGGACGATTGCTGATCACCGCCGCGATGCGGACGCCCGGGATGCGTGCGCGCACGATGGCTTCCATGTTGGTGCCACGACCCGAGATGAGAATGACGATGGACTTCATGAACAAACCGCTGGATTGAAAGGAAATCCGGACAGACGTTGCGTCCGGCTGTGGTCAATAGACCGGCAGGAAGACGGCCGTGGTGAGATTCTGGACCACCCGCGTCACCGTGCGTTCGGTCTCGTCCTCGACGATGTCGGCGAGCGCGTCGAGCAGCCCGATGACACGGCCGAACTCGCGCTCGAAGCTCAGGTTGCTGACCTCGCCGATCTCGTTGGAAAGCAGCAGCAGGCTGCCCGTGCCGTCACGCGTGCTCGCCAGCTTCCAGGCCACGATCTCGACGTTGCGGGCCGCATTGTAGAGGTGCTGCGGCTCCAGATCATCCAGCATGTAAAAAACTTCGCGGTCGCCCAGGGCCGACTGCACCATGCTCGCCAGCCCGACGATCAGCGCCTGCACGCGATCACCGCGAAAATCCGGATGCAACGCGATGCGCATGGCCTCCAGGTCGCGGCGCTGACCGAGCGACGCGAAGCGCCAGCGATGCTTCTCGTCGAAAATGCGCGAGACCGCCGCCTCGGCGCTCGGCGCGCCGCCCTTGCGCCACTCCGCCGGGTTGCGCCGGTAGAGCTTGTCGGCCAGCCGCCGCAGGCTGGCGAACACGTGCTGCTGATGGGTCTCGGCGACGCGATTGATGTCGGTCTTGACCAGTTGGCCGAGATCGAAACCGCCCCTGCCCCGCGCCGCGGGTGCAGTGCCCGGCGCCGAGCACGCCGACAAGGCCAGTATACAGGCCGCGACGACGATGAGCGCCGCAGCACGCATGCCCGGGGCCCCCGCACCTGCGCGCTCTCCCATCCGTCGCCCTCCCCTTGTACGTGCATGCCGGCTTCGATCATAACCGAGCGGGAACGCCTTCCCGCCCCTCACCGAGCACACCTGCCGGACATGCTTCCCGCGCCCGCCTCCCGGTCCCGCCTGCGTGCCCTTGTATAATGCCGGCTTTGCCGAGCGCCGCCCCCATGCCCCACATCCATCGCCTGCCCGACCTGCTGGTCAACCAGATCGCTGCCGGCGAGGTCGTGGAGCGTCCCGCCTCGGTGCTCAAGGAAGTGCTGGAGAATGCGATCGATGCCGGCGCACAGACGATCGAGGTGCAACTCGAGCAGGGTGGCGTGCGCCGCATCCGGGTGGCGGACGACGGCTGCGGCATCGCGCGCGACGAGCTTGCGCTCGCCCTCGAACGCCACGCCACCAGCAAGATCGCCACCCTGGACGACCTCGAGCGCGTGGGCACGATGGGCTTTCGCGGCGAGGCGCTGGCCGCGATCGCCGCAGTGGCGCGCACCAGCATCACCAGCCGTGCCCAGGACGCAAGCCACGCCTGGCGCATCGAGGCCGACAGCGAGCCGGCGCCCGCCGCGCTCAACCAGGGCACCGTCGTCGACGTTGCCGACCTGTATTACAACACCCCGGCGCGACGCAAATTCCTCAAGACCGAAGGCACCGAATACGCGCACTGCGACGACATGTTCCGCCGCGTCGCGCTGGCCCGGCCGGACATCGGCCTGCAGCTCACCCACAACGGTCGCGTGATCCACCGCCTGCCGCCGGGCCCTGCGGTGGCGCGTGTCGGCGCGCTGATGGGCGACGATTTCGTGCAGCACGCCCGCGAAGTGCAGGCCGATGCCGGCGTGCTGCGGCTCGCGGGCTTCGCCTCCCTGCCCGCGTACTCCCGTGCCAGCCGCGACGCGCAGTACTTCTTCGTGAACGGGCGCTTCGTCCGCGACAAGCTGCTCACCCACGCCGTGCGCGAAGCCTACGCCGACATCCTCCACGGCAGCCGCCATCCGGCCTACGTGCTGTTCCTGGAACTCGACCCCGCTGGCGTGGACGTCAATGTGCACCCGGCCAAGATCGAGGTGCGCTTTCGCGAAGCGCGCGCCGTGCATCAGTTCGTCTATCACGCGCTCAGGCGCGTGCTCGCCGAGAGCGGTGCGGCGCGCGGCGAACACGGCACGCAAGTGCCGCCCGCGACCGTTGAGGCGCAGCCCGGCGCAGGCGCTTCGCAGAATGCGGCGGCCGTCTCGCGCTGGCCAGCGGCAGCCCCGGCTCACACCGCTGGCCGCATCTGGCCGGCGCACGTCCCCCAGCAAGGCCGGCTGGCGATGGAATCGGCGAGCCGCTCGTACTTCGACTTTGCGGCCAGTGCACGCCCCGCACACGGTGGCGACGGGTCCGCGGCCAGCTTTGACGCACCGGCACAGGGCGTCTCACCGCGCCCCGCACCCTTCCCGCCGCACAGCCATCCCGCCGGTGACGGCACCCCACCGCTCGGCTTTGCGCTCGCCCAGCTGCACGGCGTGTACATCCTGGCCCAGAACGCCGCGGGCCTCGTGCTGGTGGACATGCACGCCGCGCACGAGCGCATCCTCTACGAGAAACTCAAGACCGTTCTCGACGGCCGCCCGGCGGTGCAGCGCCTGCTCATTCCAGCGGTGTTCTCGGTGGGCGCGAAGGACATGGCTGCGGCCGAGGACTGCGCCGACGTGCTCGCCGCCATGGGCTTCGAGGTCGGCGTCGCGGGCCCGCAGGAGCTGGCGGTGCGCAGCGTCCCCGCCCTGCTGGCGAGCGCGCCGGTGGCCGACCTGATGCGCCAGTTGCTGCAGGAGCTGCGCGAGTTCCCCGCCACCGAGGTGGTCACCGCCCGCCGCAACGAGCTGCTGGCGACCATGGCCTGCCACGGCGCGGTGCGCGCCAACCGCCAGCTCACGCTTCCCGAGATGAACGCGCTGCTGCGCGACATGGAGGCCACCGAACGCGCCGACCAGTGCAACCATGGCCGCCCCACGTGGACCCAGCTCAGCATGGCCGACCTCGACCGCTTCTTCATGCGCGGACAGTGAGCCACGCCGGCGAGTCGCGCCCGGGTCAGGCGCGATAGATCAGGACCCCCACTACCACCGCGGCCACGGTCGCCCACCCCAGGCGATCGACGTACTTGCGCAACACCGCCTCCATGCGCGGCCCCCCCCAGGCCATCAGCCCGGCGACGAGGAAGAAACGCCCGCCGCGGCCGACGATCGAGGCCAGCGTAAACGGCAGCAGCGCCATGTGCGCCACGCCGGCGGCGATCGTGAACACCTTGTAGGGAATCGGCGAGAAGCCCGCCACGAAGATCGCCCAGAAACCCCACGCATCGAACCAGGCGACCGCCTGCTCGTAGGCCCCCCAGTAGCTGCTGCCACGCAACCAGCCCTCGATCAGATCGAAGGCGAAATAGCCGATCAGATAGCCGAACAGTCCGCCCGCCACCGACGTCAGCGTGGTGAGCAGCGCGAACCACCAGGCGCGGCGCGGATTGGCCAGGCTCATCGGTGCGAGCATGACGTCGGGCGGAATCGGGAAAAAGGACGACTCGGCAAAGCTGAGCACACCCAGGAACCACGGCGCGCGCGGATGCCGCGACCAGGCCATTGCCCGCACATAGAGCGGCGAAAAGATCTTCAAGACGAGCCCTCATTGAAGGATGTCGGACACCCGGTCCGAACTTCGAGGGCGCCATGATACCCGCTCGGCCACGACGACGACGGGCTGTCAGCCACAGGTCTCGCCACCTTCACGCGCGCATCACCATTTCATGTTGCTGCGCAGCGAGCCACGGGCGACAATCCGGCCTCAGTCCCCCGCACGCCTACCCGAACGCGAGCCCGGCATGTCGCTCTTTCGCTCCCAGAAGCTGCCCTTGCGGCTCGTGCTGATCGTTCCCTACGTCGTCCTGGTCGTGGGTCTGGCGCTCGCGCTCGGCGTACTTTCATACAGTGCGGGCAGCAATGCGATATCGACGGTCTCGTCGCAGTTGCTGCTCGAGGTGGTCGGGCGAATCTCGCAGGCGGTCGACCGCCATGTGGTGGGCTCCAGCGCCGTGCTCGAGACCGCCTTCCCCGAGGGCATGCCGGCCCCGAAGAACATCGAGGACGACTTCCACGAACTGCGCAACCGCTTCTGGGTGGCCACCGCCATCCACACCGACCCCAATAACTACGTCTATTACGGCAACGAAGCCGGCCAGGGCCTGGGCCTGTTCCGCCACTCCGACGAGGAAGTGGAACTGCGCATGAAATTCAACGCCGACGAACACCGCGCCATCTACCGCGTGACCGGACTCGACGGCCCGCTCAGCTTCGTGCGCCGTGAAGGCAGCCTGTTCGATCCGCGCCAGCGCCCTTGGTACGCCGACGGCCGCAAGGCCAGCGGCCACACCTGGACCTCGGTGTATATCGACTTCGGCACGCTGCAACTCGTGGCCACGCGGGCGCGGCGGGTGCTCGCCCCGGGCGGCGCGTTCGCCGGCGTGGTCGCCACCGACGTCTCGCTGAAGGCGCTCAACGATTTCGTCAGCAAGCTCGAGGTGTCGCCCAACGGCGTCGCCTTCATCATCGAACCCGACGGCAACCTGATTGCGTCCTCGGCGAGCGCAAACGTCGTCACCCTGCCCGATGGACGCCACGGGCGCATCTCCGCGAGCGCCAGCGACCACCCGCTGCTCAAGACCACCTACGAGATGGTGCGCGAACGCATCGCCACGCGCGCCGACGAGCGCCTGCCGCGCGTGTTCGAGTTCGAGGACGCCGGTGGCAACCTGATCCACGCGGCATTCGACCGCATCCGCGACCAGGCCGGCCTGGACTGGATCACCGTCGTCACCATGCCGGCCAGCGACTACCTTGGCGGCGTCATCGACAACGTGCGCCGCACCATCGTGCTCGCCGCGCTCGCGGTGCTGGTTGCGATTGCCATCGGGCTCGGCATCATCGGCTGGGTCGCCCGCGACCTGCGCCGGCTGGCTGCGGCTGCGGGACGTATCGGCGATGGCGACCTCGACACCCCGGTCGGGTTGTCGCGCCGCGACGAGATCGGCGAACTCGCGCGCAGCTTCGAACGCATGCAGGCCCGGCTGCGCACCGACCGCCTCACCGGCCTGGCCAACCGCGAAGCCCTGACGCAACAGCTCGCGCGCCGCATCGAACATGCGCGCGCCGATCGCCGCCAGCCGTGCCTCGGCGTGCTGTTCATCGACCTCAACCGCTTCAAGTACATCAACGACTCCCTCGGTCACGACGCCGGCGACCGCGTGCTGCAGGAAATCGCCGAGCGCCTGCGCCGCAGCGTGCGCAGCGAGGACTTCGTGGCGCGTTATGCCGGGGACGAATTCGTGATCCTGGTCGACCCGATCGCCGACCGCGACGCGCTGGAACAGGTGCGCCTGCACGTCGAGGACGTGCTGGCCAAGCCGATCGCAATCGCAGTAGCGGGTGCGATCGATCTCACCGCCGGCGGCGCCATCGGCTGCGCCCTGTTCCCCGACGACGGCGACAACCCGGAAAGCCTGCTGCGCCATGCCGACCACGCCATGTATGCGCGCAAGCAGCGCGCCACCGCCCCCGCTGCCGACACCGTCGTGCGTTTTCCCCAGCGCCCGTGAGCAGTGCATGGGACAAGCTGTGGATAAGCGTCGCAAGCACTTGTAACGACAGGCTTATCGGCTGCTGCTCAATAATCGAGCAGTACACCGACGCGGAACTATGTCTCACTCGCCGGCAGGCTGTATTTGAGCAAATACGGGCCTTCTGTTAGCTTCGACTCCGTTTCGGCATACGCCGTTTCAATTCCCGATCAAGCCTGCGTCATTCTCTGACCATGACAAGGGCGATTCCGATGCAGAGATCCCGCTCAATGAACAAAAGCCTCATGACGGCTGCAGCCGCAGCCTTGCTGGCGGCGGCCTGCGCCACGCCCCACGCCCCTGCGCCGCTCGCCACCAACTTCGAAACCAGCAAGCAGCACAAGCTCCAGGCGGCCGCGCACTGGAACACCATCGCCCAGGACGTCGCCGCCAAGCTGTCCGCCCGCGTGCCGCAGAACACCGCGCTGTTCATCAACCAGCACGCCGACGCCTCGCCCTTCGAGCGCGCCTTCACCGGCCAGTTGATCACGGCCATGATCGAAGCCGGCCACCCGGTGTTGCGCACGCCCGAAGGCGCCCTGCGCGTGGGCGTCGACACCCAGGCCGTGCCCTTCGCCGCCGACCGTCCGCAATACCGCCACGCCGGCAAGGCCACCGCGCTCGGTGCCGGCCTGTGGGCGCTCTAAGACATCGTCGAATACGCCTCGAACGGCCCGGCCAAGGCCGCGCTGCTCGCGGTCGGCGCCGCCGATGCCTACGCCTGGTTCGACTCCGAGTTCGCAGGTGGCGGGACGCCAGCAATGGAGATCATCGTCAACACCAGCGTCACCGATGCGAACCGCTACATCGCCCGCAACACCAGCGTGTATTACGTCGCCGACGCCGACCAGCGCCTGTACACCGCACGATCGGCGTCGCAGCCCGAGACGCGTGTGCGCAACTTCCAGGTCGTGGGAGGCGAATGATGCCGTTGAAGAAGACGCTCCTCGCCGCCCTCGCCGGCGCCCTCGTCCTCGGCGTGTCCGGCTGCGCCACCGAAACGGCCAGCACGCGCGCGGAGCCGACCTATGAGCAGGCCGCGGCGAATCCGCTGATCCCGGCAAACTACGCTGCGGCGACCAGTCTGCTGACCCGACTTCAGGGGCAACTCGCCGCAGGACAGCCCCTGATCGTCGCCACCGTGGTCAACATCGACGCGCTCGAGCGCTCGTCGACGCTCGGCCGCCTCATCTCCGAGCAGGTCGCCGCCCGCTTCACGCTCGCCGGCCACCGCATGATCGAGATGAAGTTGCGCAACAACGTCTACATGGCGCGCGACCAGGGCGAACTGATGCTCACCCGCGAAATCCGCGACATCGCCAGCGCGCACAGCGCCCAGGCGGTGATCGTCGGCACCTACGCCCAGAGCAGCGACCTGGTGTTCGTGAACCTGAAGGTGATCCAGCCCGAGACCAACGTCGTGCTCGCGGTGCACGACTACGCCCTGCCGCTCGACAACATGACGCGCTCGATGCTGCGCGCCAATCGCTGAAGGCAGGAGGGGGCCCGTCTTGCGGACCTCCCACCCGAGGCAGCAGGCAAAAGGGGGCAGCACGCAAGAGGGCACAAGGGAAGGGGCACAACGAAGGCGATGATCGGCGACGATCATCGCCTTTTACCTGCAGCCTCGAGCTGGGGGATAATCAGCGCCATTCCCGTCGGCCGGCGGCACTGCCGGCCTCCACGCCTGCCAGCCTGTCGTCCACTGTCCTGCGCGCTGCCGCAGGCCTTGATCAAAGCGCCTTGCCCCCCGGATTCCTTGCACACCGCCTCCGCTTGACTGCCCCCTCCCCCCCGCTTCCCCCTGCCCTGCTCCTGCTCGGCCCCACCGCCAGCGGCAAGACCGCGAGTGCGCTGGCGTTCGCGCAGGCTCTGCCGATCGAGATCATCAGCGTCGACTCGGCGCTGGTGTACCGCGACATGGACATCGGCACCGCCAAGCCCTCGGCCGCAGAACGGGCGAGTTGCCCGCACCACCTGATCGACCTCGTCTCGCCCGAGGACAGCTATTCCGCCGCGCGTTTTCGCGCCGACGCCATCCGCCTGATGGGCGAGATCGGCGCGCGCGGCAACATTCCGCTGCTCGCGGGCGGCACCATGCTGTACTTCAAGGCGCTGCGCGATGGGCTCTCGGACCTGCCCGCCGCCGACCCTGAACTGCGCCGCGCCATCGACGAGGACGCCGCGGCGCGCGGCTGGCCGGCGCTGCACGCCGAGCTCGCCCGCCTCGACCCCGCGGCCGCCGCCCGCCTGGAACCGGGCGACGCGCAGCGCATCCAGCGTGCGCTCGAGATCGTGCGCCTCACCGGCCGCCCGCTCGCCGAGAGCTACGCGAAGAAGGAAGACGACGCCCTGCCCGGCCGCCTGCTGCCGATCGCGCTTGCGCCCTCGGATCGCAGCGTGCTCCATGCGCGTATCGCCGAGCGCTTCGACGCCATGCTGCACGCCGGCTTCGTCGACGAGGTCCGTCAACTGCGCGCACGCTACCGGCTCGACCCGGCCATGCCGTCGATGCGCTGCGTGGGCTACCGCCAGGCCTGGGAATACCTCGACGGCGACATCGGCTACGACGAGCTGCGCTTCAAGGGCATCGCCGCCACCCGCCAGCTCGCCAAGCGCCAGCTCACCTGGCAGCGCCAGTTCCGCGACACCTGGCCGGGATTCGTCGAGCTCGACTGCCTGCGCGCCGACCTCCCCGAGGCCGTGCTGCACGCCGCGCTGCGCCTGCTGCACGATCGCGCCTGACGCACCTCACCCATCGTCCACACCTGACCGGAGCCCCTTCCCATGGATGAACAGATCATCGCCGACGTCGAGCAATGGCTCGACGAGGTCGTCATCGGCCTCGACCTCTGCCCGTTTGCCGCCCGCCCGCGGCGCGAGAAGCGCGTGCGCATCGCGGTGAGCCACGCCACCGACGAGGAGGCCTTGCTCAACGACCTGCAGGCCGAACTCGAGCGCCTGTCCGACACCCCGGCGGCCGAGCTCGAGACCACGCTGCTCGCCATCCCCGACATGCTCGAGGACTTTGCCGACTACAACGACTTCCTCGACGCGGTCGACCTGTGGGTGGAACAGTTCGGCTGGGAGGGTGACTTGCAGGTGGCGAGCTTCCACCCGCAGTACCAGTTCGCCGACACCGAGCTGGACGATCCGGGCAACCTCACCAACCGCTCGCCCTGGCCGCTGCTGCACATCATCCGCGAGGAAAGCCTGGAGCAGGCGATCGAGCATTACCCCGACATCGACGCCATTCCCGAGCGCAACATCGCGCGCATGAAGGCCCTCGGCCCCGAGGAGCGCAAGCGCCTGTTCCCCCACCTTTTCGGCTGAAACGTGCACACGGCACCGGGCGCGCATCAATAAAATTCGTGACTGGAATCAAGCACTTTTTCGCTGATCGCAACCGGATCGGGCAGCTGCGGATATTCGCCTGGCGTGCGCCGCCCGTGCTGGCAAGGCGCACGCACGGGGAGTAGACTGAATTTCACACGGACGACTTTTCCACCACCCTGACGCCCAGGAGGCTCCCATGTTTTCCGAATACCAAGAGTTGATGACCCGCCTCAAGGCCACCGACCCGCACTTCGCCGAGCTCTGCGCCAAGCACGACGTGCTCGACCAACAGATCCACAACATCGAAGCCCACACCGAGGTTTCGACCTACGAGCACCTCGAGGAGCTCAAGAAGGAAAAGCTGCTGGTGAAGGACAAGGTTTACGCCCAACTGCGCAAGGTCGGCGCGAACTGACCTGATCGGCGGGCACCGGCTGACGCATCCCCGGCGGTCGGGCGCCCGCAGGCGGCCACCTTCAGTCGGCCGCCTTCAGTCGGCCCCCTGCAAGCCGGGCTCCGCGGCAAGTTCTGCGCGCTCCCGGCGGGCCAGCAGCGTGTACACCGTCGGCACCACGAACAGCGTGAAGAAGGTGCCGATCAGCAAGCCCCCCACGATCACCCAGCCGATCTGCTGGCGGCTCTCGGCGCCCGCCCCGGTCGCCAGCGCCAGCGGCAGCGAACCCAGCACCATAGCCCCGGTCGTCATCAGGATCGGGCGCAGGCGCAGCACCGCCGCCTCCACCACCGCCTCGCGCAGCGCCCGGCCCTGCTCGCGCAACTGGTTGGCGAACTCAACGATCAGGATGCCGTGCTTGGTGATCAGCCCCACCAGCGTCACCAGGCCGATCTGGCTGTAGACGTTGAGCGTGCCGCCGGTCAGCCATAGCGCCCCGAGCGCACCTGTCATCGACAGTGGCACCGTCAGCATGATGATGAAGGGATCGCGGAAGCTCTCGAACTGCGCCGCCAGCACCAGATAAATGAAGGCGAGCGCGAGCAGGAACACCAGCGCCAGGCTCTCGGAGCTGGTCTTGAACTCGCGCGACTGGCCGTCGTAGTCGGTGCTGTAGCCCGGTGGCAGGATGCGCGCCGCGGTGTCGTCCATCCACTGCAGCGCCTCGCCCAGCGCGTAATCCGGCGCCAGGCTGGCCGAGATCGTCACCGAGCGGCGCTGGCCGAAGTGGTTCAACTCGCGCGGGGCGACGCGCTCGCTCACCTTCACCACGCTGGTCAGCGGCACCATCTCGCCGTTGCGTGCGCGCACGTAGATGTCGCGGATGTCGTGCGGGTCGCGGCGTTCGTCGGCGGTCACCTGCACGATCACGTCGTACTGCTCGGCGTCCTGCTTGTAGCGCGTGACCTGGCGCCCGCCGAGCATGCTCTCGAGCGTACGGGCGATCACATCGACCTCGACCCCGAGGTCGGCCGCACGGTCACGGTCCACCTCCACCGCGAGCTCCGGCATGGTCAGCTTGAGGTCGGTGTCGGGCGACACGAAGCCGGGGTTGTCGCGCATTGCGTCGAGGAAGGAGTCGGCCACGCGCGCGAGCGCGTCATAGCTCTCCGAGGTCGCCACCACGAAGCTCACCGGACGCGAGCGCACGCTCTGCCCGAACGAAGCCGGCATGATCGGGAAGGCGTTCACGCCGGGCACGGCGCGCAGCTTGGGCTGCAGCTCGGCCGAGATCGCGCCGGCCGTACGCGCGCGCTCGGCCCAGTCGGTGAAGCCGACGAAGGAGATGCCCTGCGACACCGTCGGGTTGCCGGCGATCACGAGGTAGCGATCGACCTCGGGCAGGCCGGCGTAGATGCGCTCGATCTCTTCGGCGTAGCGCGCCATGTAGTCGAGCGTGGCGCCCTCGGGGCCGGTGAACATGCCGATCACCCGGCCGCGGTCCTCGAGCGGCGCGAGCTCGCTCTTCAACTGACCCATCAGCCACACCGAGCTGCCCGCCACCACCGCGAACACCAGCATCACCAGCCAGCGCGCGCCGAGCGCGAGCTCGAGCACGCCGCGGTAGCCGGCGGTGAGCCACGACAGGAAGCGCTCGATGCCGTTGTAGATCGGCCCGTGCTTCGGCTCGTGGCGCAGCAGCTTCGAGCACATCATCGGCGACAGCGTCAGCGCGACGAAGCCGGACACGATCACCGCGCCGGCGAGCGTGAGCGCGAACTCGGTGAACAGCTTCCCGGTGCGTCCGGTCATGAACGCCACCGGCGCGTACACCGCGGCGAGCGTGATCGTCATCGCCACCACCGCGAAGCCGATCTCCCTGGCGCCCTTGAAGGCGGCGGCCACCGGCTCCATGCCGTCCTCGATGTGGCGGTAGATGTTCTCCAGCACCACGATCGCGTCGTCCACCACCAGGCCGATCGCCAGCACCAGCGCGAGCAGGGTCAGCGTGTTGATCGAGAAGCCGAGCACCAGCATCAGCGTGAACGCGCCCACCAGCGACACCGGGATCGTCACCAGCGGCACCAGCATCGCCCGCCAGTTGCGCAGGAAGAACAGGCACACCGCGGCCACCAGCAGCACCGCCTCCCAGATGGTGGAGAACACCGCCTCGATCGAGCGCTCGATGAACACCGTGGTGTCGTTGGCGATCGTCATCGACATGCCTTCGGGCAGCTCGGCCTGCAGGCGCGGCATCATCTCGTCCAGGCCGCGCTTGAGGTCGAGCGGGTTGGCCACCGACTGCTTGATGAGGCCGATCGACACCGCCGGCCTGCCCATGAAGCGCACCGAGGTGCGCTCGCTCTCGGGCGCCACCTCCACCCGGCCGACGTCGCGGATGCGCACCGGGTAGGCGTCGGCGGTGTCGCCCTGGCGCAGCACGATGGCGCCGAACTGCTCGGGCTCGGTGAGGTCGGTCTGGGCGACGACGGCGAACTCGCGCTCGCGGCTCTCGATGCGGCCGGCGGGCAGCTCCACGTTCTGGCGGCGGATCGCGTCCTCCACTTCCTGCACGGTGAGGCCGAAGGCGGCGAGCCGGTCGCGGTCGAGCCACACCCGCATCGCCGAGCGCCGGTCGCCGAACAGGCGCGCATCGGCCGCGCCGGGCAGGGTCTGCATGCGCGGCTTGATGACGCGGTTGGCGAAGTCGCTGATCTCCATCGGCGCGTGCCGATCGGACGAGAACGCCACCCAGATGATCGGGCTGGCGTCGGCCTCGACCTTGGCGATCACCGGCTCGTCGATGTCGTCGGGCAGGCGCTGGCGCACGCGCGACACGCGGTCGCGCACGTCGGCCCCGGCCGAATCCGCATTGCGCTCGACGCGAAAGCGCACGGTGATCTGGCTGCGCTCCTGGCGGCTGATCGAGGACAACACATCCACGCCCTCGATGCCGGCGAGCGAATCCTCGAGCGGCTTGGTCACCTGCGATTCGACGATCTCGGCGCTGGCGCCGCGGTAGCGCGTATCGACCGTCACCACCGGCTCGTCGATGTTGGGGTACTCGCGCACGGTGAGCCGCGAGTACGACATCAGGCCCACCAGCAGCACGAGCAGGGACAGCACGGTGGCGAACACCGGGCGGCGGATGCAGAGCTCGGAGATGACCATGGTTCAGTCCGCCCGCGCCACGCCAGCCGGCGCCGCGGCCACCTTCACCGCCGCACCATCGCGCAGCTTGAGCTGGCCGGCGGTCACCACCACCGCGCCCGGGGCCAGGCCGTCGACCACCTCCACCATCGCGTCGCGGCGCTGGCCGGTGGTCACGTTCACGCGCCGGACCTTGCCGTCCTCCACCCGATAGACGAACTGCGTGTTACCCGGCGCCGGCACCAGCGCCGCCTCGGGCACCACCGGCACCTCGGCGCGCTCGGCCAGGATCAGGCGCACACGGGCGAACACGCCCGGACGCAGGCGCATGTCGGGGTTACGCAGGCTGGCGCGCAGGCGCACCGCGCGGCCCTGGGCATCGACCAGCGGATCGATCGCCTCCACCGTCGCGCTGTGCACCTCGCCCGGCAGCACGTCGCTCGACAGCTCCAGCGCCTGTCCAGGGCGCACGCGGTCGAGGTAGAGCTCGGGCAGGCGGAAGTCCAGCTTGAGCGTGGCGATGTCCTCGATATTGATCAACGCGTCGCCGTCCTGAACGAAGTCGCCCGGACTGACGCTGCGGATGCCGACCACGCCGTCGAAGGGCGCGCGGATCTGCATGCGCGCCAGCCGCGCCTGCGCCAGCGCGAGTCCGGCGCGCGCCACCTCGAGCTTGGCGCGCGCGTCGTCGAGGCTGCTCTGGCTGACGAACTTGCGCCCGAAGAGGTCCTGCGTACGGCGGAAGTTCGATTCGGCCAGGGTCAGGCTGGCGCGCGCCTGCCGCAGCTCGGCGCGCTCCACGGCCGCATCGAGCTCGACCAGCACCGCGCCGCGGCGCACCGTCTCGCCATCGCGAAAACGGATCATCTCGATCCGGCCCGACACCTCGGGGCGCAGCACCACGGATTCGTTCGAGACCAGCGAGCCCACCGCGCTGACGTCGTCGGCGAGCGCACGGGTCTGGACCGTATGCGTTTCCACCACGACCGGGGCCGCCTGCGCACCACCACCGCCGGCCCCGCTGGCAGGCGCTGCGGCCAGCGGGGCCGTGGCCGGATCCGGCGCACGATTCGCATGCCAGGCATAAGCCGCCAGCGCAGCAAGGCCGATGAGACTGATGACAATGATGGAACGGCGGCTTGATGGCATGGGCGGTCAACGGACGGGCTGTGGAGGGAGGCCAGCGGGGGCAAGCAGTTTAGGGACAAAAGCACCCGCTGTCCGGTTCCGCGGCCTCACCAAACCATGCACCGGCCGCTCAATCCTCCGCCACCGGCCACTTCGGGTTCCACGCCACTTCCCACAAGTGCCCGTCGGGGTCCTGGAAGTACCCCGCGTACCCGCCCCAGAAGGTGTCGCGGGCAGGCTGCGGGATCCGCGCCCCCGCCACCCGCGCACGCGCCATCACGCGGTCGACGTCCGCGCGCAACGCCACGTTGTGACTGAGAACGCACTCGCTGGCACTCGCCGCGCCCACCGCCACGCCCGCGTCGTGCGCCAGGCTCCCACGCGCAAACAGCGCCAGCTTGAGCCCGGGCTGCAGATCGAAGAACACCACCGCGCCGTGCTCGAACTCACGGCCGACGATGCCTTCCGTCGGCCAGCCGAGCCCGTCGCGATAGAACGCGAGAGCGCGCTCGAGCGCGTCGACGCCAAGGGTGATGACGCTGATCCGTGGCTTCATGCTGCGGCTCCTCGTGGTGGTGATGCCGATCAAGGACCGACAGGTGGGCGCGAACAAGGGATGCTCAGGGAGCATCCAGCCCGAGCAGGCGCAGGGTGCGCTCATCGCGCACGCCGCCGTAATAGCGATCGAGCACGGCGGCAAACTCCGGCCCGGCGTCGGCCACCGCGGCAAACAGGGTCATGGACGACTTCAGCTTCATCACATCCGGGTAGCCGAAGATTGCCTCCGCCGACGGCCCGTTCGCATCCAGCAACGCCCGCACACACTGGCGCAGGCGCGCGCCCAGCACCGGATGCTGCAGATAGGCCCGCGCCTCGGCCAGGCTACGGATGCCGTAGTGCTGCGCCGTCGAACTCATGCCAAGGCCCGCCATCTGCGGAAAAACGAACCACATCCAGTGCGTGCGCTTGCGCCCGGCGCGCAGCTCGGCGAGCGCCTGCTCATGCACGTCCCGCTGCGCATCGACGAAGCGGGCGAGCTCGAAGGGGTCGTCCGCCACGCCCGGACTGCCTGGGCTCAGCGGCACTGCAACTGCCCGGACTGTGCGTGGACAACGCATTGCAGCGCGCCGCACTGACAGTTGTACAGCGTCGATGTCGCGGCGCGCTCTCCGCCGAGGTTCACTCCGCGCGAGCACATGCAGGCATCGGGCTGAACCCCGAGCAGGCTTGGGGCAATCGCATCGGCCGCGGCAGGCGCAGCCGTCAGCACCAGCGCGCTGGCGGCAGCCGCCGCCAGGCCAGCGAGGGTCATCAGCACGGGGCGAATCTTCATGGTCATGCTCCACAGTCAAGTTGGGTTCGCCATTCATTCATAGCACGTGCTAGGGCCGCGGCGCCCCCAGACGCTGCAGTTTTTCGTCGCGCAGATGAGTAAGCAGCGCCGTGCCATCGGCCGCCACGCGAAATTCGCCCCAGCGCGCACCCTCGAACGCCGCCGCCTGCCCTTCCTGGAAGAAGAAGGCATTCGGCCCCACGCTCGGTGCACCGTCGCGCATGCGGATGCGCACCGCTACCGACGCGGACGGCACCGGTAACGCCTCGCCGACGCCCGCGAGCCGTGCGCGGCCCTCGGCGTCGACATCCAGGTAAGCGAAGCGCAGCAGCGGCGCGGCGGATCGGCCATCCCGATGCGGCAAGGCGTCGTCGATCGCGAAGCGCAGCGCCATGTAGTCGCCCTGCATCAAGGAGCGCGGATCGACCGGCGCCAGCTCGAACAGCACGACCCGGCCCTCGTCGAGCACGCGCTCCCGGTCCACGACCGCCTGTCCGCTCACGCCGACCACTAGCGCAAAGGCGGGCACCACGCCGAACCGAAGCCCGATGCGCGCTTTCGGCGCGCCGCCCTCACCGTCTCTTGGGCCAAGGGGTTCAGCGCTCCTTCCCGCAACACCCTCCCCGGATCGGTCCGGCGCCGGCAAGGCATGACGGAGGGCGAGCAGCACACCACCAGTGATCGCCATCAGGCCCGACTTCACCAGCAAGCTGGTGTCGAGTCGGTAGTAATACTCGCCGACATACGCCACCGCCGCGGCCAGCGCGAGCGCAGCAAAGCCGCGATGTCCGCCGTGGAAGCAGGCCAGCGCCAGGCTGGCCGCGACCAGCAGCCCCGGCGCCGGTTGCGACAGCATGGCGAGTACCAGCGCCGCCGCCAGCGCGGTCCAGCGCGTGCGGCCATCCGCCGTTGCCGTGAGGCGTGCGACCACGGCGACCAACACCAGCCCCGCGCCGATCGACAGCACTCCCGAGTGCGGCGCAAAGGGCGCCCCGCCCGCAAGCGCGAAGCGCCGGGCATCGTCACCCACTACGCCGACGATGCCCGGCAAGGCCAGTGCCGCCACCGTGCCGCCACGCGCCAGCGCCGCCAATTGGCCACCGTTGCGCGTCCCTGCCCAATGCGATCGCGACAGCCACAGCGCGACGACGCCCGCCGCCAGCGCAGCCCCATAAAGCGCCAGCCCCGGCTCCTGGCCGATCAGCGCACCCGCATGAAAGGCGAGCAGCAGCGCGCACACGCTGCGATGCAGCGAGGTCGAGCGCGGCCACATCATCGCGGTCGCAAGCACCAGACCGCCCGCCGCCCACAGCCTGTCACCGTCGACGTACGCCCCCCAGCCCGACCCCATCGCCGACACCACCAGGGCCTGGCCCGCGAGCGAGAACGCCAGCGCCATCTGCCCGGTGAACAGGCGCTCGCGACCAAAGAGCGCGACCGCCACTGCGCACAGCACCATGCCGGCGAGCGCCCTCACCACTGCGTGGTCGCCAAGCAGGGACAGCGGCAGCATGAAGGACGACAGGATCAGCAATGACGCCACCCACGCCGCCAGCGTCTGCAGCAGCATCAGCCACCACGGCACCTGCGCCGCAGCCACCAGCCGATCGTGCTGCGCATCGTCGACAACACCTTGCGCGCGCAGCGCCTCGGCGGTCTGCGCCAGCATCGAAGCCGGAAAACCGAAGCCGCTCATTGCGCCTCTCCGCCCGCGCCCGACTGCCGGGGCAGACCCGCCAGCCACACGCCCGCGCCGGCCGATGCCGCGATGATGAAGAGCCCCACCAGGTTCAGGCTCAGGAAGCTCTCCACCCGCAGCAGCTTGACCAGGCCCGCGGCCAGCACCGCAATCCCGCCGTACACTGCGAGCGCAAGGATGGGCAGATCGCGCCGCGCCCGAAGGTAGACCGCCGCTGCCAACCCCGCCGCCACCGTGAAGGTCACGGCCACGACGCGGAATTCGCTTTCCCACCAGCCGAGCATCGCGCCCACACACAGCGGCCCGAGCACCCCCAGCGCCGCCAGGCGGTGCATCCAGCGCACCGGCCGCGCGATGAGCCAGCGCGCGAAGGCCTCGAAGACCAGCAACACGATCAGGTTGAAGGCCGCGATTGCGAGCAGGGCATGCGCATTGGAAAGGGTGTCGAGGAAGCCCCACCACACCGACTGCGACAGCGCCCGCATCAGCGCGAGGTTGGCCACGCCCAGCCACAGGATCCAGCTCGCGGTCGAACGCGACAGCCACGCCAACGGCAGCATCAGCGCCGCCCACGCCGCGAACAGCTCCCACACGTCGGCCCCCGTCTGGTAGGTCTGCCCGACCAGCGCCAGCACCGCGCCGGTCGCCACGGACGCGCCGAACAGGGCTGCGCGCCAGCCTGTGCCCAGCGGTCGCGCGCACAGCGCCCCGGCGCAACACGCTGCCAGCACGCCGACCACCAGCGCCAGGCGGGCGAAGCGGTGCATCGCGTCCCAGTTGTAGGCGAGGAAGAACACCGCCGCCGCGCTCAACAACAGCGCGCCGCCGAAGGCGAACACGCGATCGAGCAGCGTCCGCCACTCGGCCGGCGTCGGCCGCAGCGGCCCCTGGGCGCTCGCTTGCGCCAGTTGCGCGTGACCGATCTCGCCCGACTCGGCCAGCCGCAGCAGCAACGCACGTTGTTCAGGCCTCCACTTCATGCACACACCCGCAAGGAAAGAGAGACTCGAGCCTACCAGCAAGATCGGCACACGACCGCCCCGCGCCGCGCGCGCTATGCTTGAACCGTGACGGATTGCCCGACAGGAGGCTTGCCGATGCCTTCCCCGGCCCCCTTGCCCAAGACCTCGCGTGGCGCCTTGGCCGCCCCCTTGGCCGCCCCCTTGGCCGCCCCCTTGGCCGACCACGCGCCCGACCTCCTCCCCGACTGCGGCTCCGCCCCCGACACCGCGCCGGTCGTCGCCGTGTTCCGCTTCTACGAGGAGCTCAACGACTTTCTCGCTCCCGATCACCGTCGGCGCGCGTTCGAGGCTCGCTGCGCCCGCGCCGCCACGGTCAAGCACATGATCGAGGCGCTCGGCGTGCCCCATACCGAAGTCGAACTGGTGCTGGTGAATGGCGAATCGGTCGGCTTCGATCGCCTGCTGGTCAACGGCGACCGGGTGTCGATCTATCCGCGCTTCGAGACCTTCGACGTCACCCCGCTGCTGCGCGTGCGCGACGCGCCGCTGCGCGCGACGCGCTTCATCGCCGACGCCCACCTCGGCGGCCTGGCCCGGCTGCTGCGTCTGACGGGCTTCGACACCCTCTACGACAACCATTACGACGACGCCGAGATCGTCGCCATCGCCGTCCGCGAAGGCCGCATCGTGCTCACCCGCGACCGCGAACTGCTCAAGCGCCGCGAGCTCACCCACGGCTGCTTCGTGCACGCGCTCAAGCCCGAGCTCCAGGCCATGGAGATCTTCCAGCGCCTCGACCTGTGCCGCAACGCGCGGCCATTTTCCTTGTGCCTGGAATGCAACGCGCCGCTGCGCCCGATCGACAAGGCCGAAGTTGCGCATCGCCTGCCAGCGGACGTGTGCGCGCGCCAGGCCCGGTTCTCGACCTGCGACCGCTGCCGGCGCGTGTTCTGGGAGGGCTCGCACTGGCAGCGAATGCAGGCGATCGTCACGCGCCTGCTGGCTTGCGGCCTCCCGCGGGAATGACGCGGCGGACGACGGTGCCCTCGCCCGCCGCGCCCACCGTGCTCAGTCCTCGGCCCGCGCCAGCGCGTACAGCACCAGCGCGCCGAAGCCGATCAGCAAGCCCCACTTGAGAGCGGAACAGGCGGTGGAGAGCACATAGGTGGCCGGCGTGTCGAAGCGCGGCACCTCGGTCAGCCACCAATGGAAGGCGTTCTCCGCGGCGTCGAACACCGCGGAGAACGGCAGCCAGAGGCGCGCAACCCGCCGCGCCGCGGGCGCGAGCGGCAGGAACACGGCGGTGCGCGTCGCCAGCAGCCAGCCGAACGCCGCGTAGGCGATCAGCACCACGCCATCCACCGGAAGGTGGTTGCGGTAGCGCGCCAGATCGGCGTCCGACCACAGGTGGATGATTCCGCCGAAGGTCTGCGGTTGCCAGGCAAATTGCAGCGCGATCACGCCGGGCTTGAGCGGCGCGAGGTAGCAGAACACACCGATGAACAAGGCCGCCGCCAGCAATCCGCTCGCCCACACTGCACGCATCTGCATTGCTCCCGATTCCCGAACCTGCGCTGCCCAGTTCAACCCGCCATGAAGGACAGGTGGATGTCGCTGCCGTAGCGGCAGACGATCTCGCGCTTGGCGGCGAGGAAGGCCTCGACGTCGCCCGCGCGGCCGGCGTGGCTGATGCGATAGCGCGCGAGCTCGTCGGCGATCACGTCGAGGAACAGCTCCGCCAGCAGCAGGCGCGCCGAGTCGCGGAAGTTGCCGCGGCCATCGACGTAAAGCTGCACGGTGGGCGCCGCGGTGTTGATCAGGATCTTGCGCTCTTCGGCGCTGTACACCGCGCGGTCGGCCTCCTTGCCCAGATAGCGGAACGCGTAGCCGGTGAACATCGCCTCGCCGTGGTCCCTGGGCGGATGGTGTCGGCGCCCGTGGCCCGCGCGGGGCTCATGGCACGGCGCGGGGTGATGGGCATGGCCGGAAGCATGCTCGGCGATCACGATCTCGCACCAGGCGAGGTAGCCGCCCGCACGCACGACAAGTTCGCCGCGCTCACCCGGCGCGGCGCCACTCACGGACCACGTCAGCTCGCGCTCGCTGCCGAGCGTGGCCAGGGGGATCGGCGCCGGCAGCGGTTCGATGTCCAGGCCGGCGCTCAGGGTGGCATCCATGCTCAGCACGGCGTCGGCGCCGAGCTGTCGTGGATCGACCAGCAGGCGGACGTGGAAGCGATGGTCAGGCTTGCGGTAATAGAAGGGGGTGGTGAACCGCAGCGGCGCAGGGTCGTTCCCTGCCCCGTCGTCCGCCGTCGCATGCGCCAACGCTGCGGGCGGGTGGACGATGCCGAAGTCGTGGATCGCGGCCAGGTTCATGCGCTCGAGCAGATGCTCGATCATGTGCGCGGTGCGCCCGGACGTGGTGGCGCGCTCGAGGTGGCGCAGCTTGTCCTGCTCCGCCTGCACATGGGACGCGATCAGCCGGCTCACTGCGCGGGAAAGCGCCGCCACGATCGGCGCCTTGGGGTTGAGCCCGGCGCGCTCGTCGCTGATCACGGCCTCGCCCGCGGCGAGCTTCTCCACCAGCGCCGGGCAGCGCACGGTGCCAAACAGATACTCGGTGCCCACCTGGTTCTCGTAGTCGAAGAACTGGCAATCGAGCACGGCGGTGCCGGACAGCACCAGCAGGCCGCTGGTGCGCTCGTCCCCGCGCGGCGTCAGTTCCGCCTCCAGGGCGCGCTTCAAGGTCAGCGTGAACGGCCAGCTCTGGTGCTCGTACTGGAACTGCCCGGGCAGATCGGGGCCGAGCAGCACGATGGACGGCGGCTCCTCGAACTGCACCCGGGCGCTGCGCTCGACCTCGACGCCGTCCTTCAGGTGCGCCACTTCGACGTGCCGGCGCGCCAGCACGTCGCGCAGGTAAATGTTGTTGGCGAGCGCGTGCACGAGCGCGCCGAACTGCGCGATGCTGGCCTGCGGGCTGTCGACGACGATCGCCACCCGGGTGCCGTTTCCGGGGATGCCGAGGCGCTCGCGGTCGGCCGCGGTCGCCTCGCGATCGTGGCCGCCGTCGTCGTAGAGGTAGGCGCCATCCTCGCCACGGAAGAGCTCGATGCGCGCCAGCCGGCCGTCGCGGATGGTCTCCAGCCAGCCGCTGCCGAGCCCGAAGATCGCCTGCTTGAGGCCGCGCCCGAAATACCCGCGCCCGCCCGCCATGCCCTGCGCGAGCAGGCTGTGGGCGCCGCCATAGCTGAGGACGGCGCAGGCCTTGTCGAAGGCCAGGCCCTCGGCCTCGTCGGCCACGGTCAGCAACGCACCGTGCCGGTGGCGCTCGTACTGCACACGCATGCGGCCGGAAACCCGTTGGCCCGCGCGCTCGAGTCGCGTGTAGCTGTCGTCGCTGTTGGTGATGAGTTCCACCAGCGCCTTCTCGATCGAGGCGAATCGGCGCGAGTCGATGTCGATGACGCGTTGATCGACGGGAATTGCATTGACGGCCATCGCCAACCTCCTCGCGCAAGTTCGAGTCACGACGATGCGCCGCGACACTCATGCCATCGATGCTACTCCCGATGCCCGCCGACCGGCCACGCGGCGCAGCGGTCCGGCGCGCACCCAGTCATCTCCGCCGGCCGCGGCCGCGCCGGCGCCACACCCACCCATAGGCGAGCACATTCACGCCCGCCACGACCGCGGCGAGCACGTACTGGATCTCGTGCGTGAGGCCAGCAGGGTAGATCAGCGGCAGCAGGTAATGCTCGATGAAACCACCCGCGTAGCCTGATTCCCCCGCGGCGATGCGCAGGCGGTTCTCGAGCGGCGTCAGCGGGCACAGGCCACCGCTGAGCTCGATGTACACGCCCCATGCCGCAGCCGGCAGGTGCAGCAGCGGCGCCCAGCGCCAGCGCACGGCCAGCAGGCCGCCGAGCAGCACGAACAGGATGAAGCCCAGATGCAGCACCAGCACGGCATCGGCGGCGAGGCGATGGATCATGTTCGCGCCCTCATGAACGACAAACCCGGCACGCGGCCGGGTCTGCTTGCCGGCCGGCGGACAACCGGCCCGGCTGGGATGGCGACGACCGCGCCCGGCTCAACCGACGATGGTCTGCGCCTCGCCGTCCTTGCGCGCATCGATGCGGCCGATGCGATACACCGTTTCGCCCTCGGCCTGCAGCCTGGCCGCCACGGCATCGGCGTCGGCCGCGGCCACCACCACCGCCATGCCGATGCCGCAGTTGAACACGCGGTACATCTCCTGAGTGTCCACATTGCCTTCCTTCTGCAGCCACCGGAACAGCGGCGGCAACGTCCAGCTCGCGGCGTCGATACGGGCGGTCAGTTCATCGCGCAGGATGCGCGGCACGTTCTCGGTGATGCCGCCACCGGTGATGTGGGCCATGCCCTTGACCACGCCGGGCAAGGCCTGCATCACCGCCAGCATCGGCTTGACGTAGATGCGGGTGGGCTCCATGACCACGTCGCGGAAGGGTCGGCCGTGGAAGTCAGCATCCATGTCGGCGCCGGCGCGCTCGATGATCTTGCGGATCAGCGAATAGCCGTTGGAGTGCGCGCCGCTCGAGGCCAGGCCAAGCACGACGTCACCCGGGACGATCTTGCTGCCGTCGATGATGTCGGCCTTTTCCACCGCACCGACGGCAAAGCCGGCGAGGTCATATTCGCCTTCCGGGTACATGCCGGGCATCTCGGCGGTTTCGCCGCCGATGAGCGCGCAGCCGGCCAGCTCGCAGCCGCGGGCGATGCCCGTCACCACGTCGGCGGCGGTATCGACATCGAGCTTGCCGCAGGCGAAGTAATCGAGGAAGAACAGCGACTCGGCGCCCTGCACCAGGATGTCGTTCACGCTCATCGCCACCAGGTCCTGGCCGACGGTGTCGTGCTTGTTCAACTGGAAGGCGAGCTTGAGCTTGGTGCCGACGCCGTCGGTACCGGACACCAGCACCGGCTCCTTGTACTTCTTCGACAGTTCGAACAGCGCGCCGAAGCCGCCGATGCCGCCCAGCACCTCGGGGCGCATCGTGCGCCTGGCCAGCGGCTTGATGCGATCGACCAGTGCGTCGCCGGCATCGATGTCCACACCGGCGTCGCGGTAGGAGAGAGAGGCTTGGTTGGAGGAGTTGGGTGCGCTCAAGATCGTTCCTCTGGGCTCGGAGTAAGGCTGGGAAAGGGCAACAGGAAAGGCAGGACAGTGGCTCGAGAATGCCCGGCACGGCTCGGGGACAAAGCGCCAAACCGCCTTGCAGCAAGCCCGCCGGCTGCCGCGTGGCGCTGGTCTCTTCTTGAGGCCGCAACGCCAAGTGGCTACATTTACGTGTTTCGCGGGCTCTTCGCCCCGCGCCAAGCCCGCGATTTTACTTGAAATGAACGCTCCCCGCGCCGATCGCCTGCAAACCTTCGCCTGGACCGCGGCCGCCCTGGCGATCGCCGGCCTGTTCTGGCTGCTCGGCCCCATCCTCACCCCCTTCGTCATCGCCGCAGTGTTCGCCTACATCTGCGACCCGGCGGTGAACTGGATGGTGGCGCGCCGCGTGCCGCGCTGGCTGGCGGTGCTGCTGGTGATCATCGCGCTCGGCCTGGTGCTGGTGACGTTGGCGCTGATCCTGGTGCCGATGGTGTATCGCGAGGCGATCATGCTGGTCCGCCGCCTTCCCGATCTCGTCGAGATGTTCAACGCGCAGGTGGCGCCGGTGCTACAGGCGCGCCTGGGCATCGAGTTGCAACTGGACGCGGCGCAGTTCCGCACACTGATCGCCGACAACTGGGCCAGCGCCCAGGACATCGTGCCGATCGTGCTCGGCCACCTCAAGACCGGCGGCATTGCCGTCCTCGCCTTCGTCGCCAACCTGTTCCTGATCCCGATGGTGATGTTCTACCTGTTGCAGGAATGGCCGCGCATCCTCGATGCACTGCAGCGCATCGTGCCGCGCCCGTGGCTGCCGCGCACGATGCGCATCCTCAACGACATCGACTCGGTGATGTCCGAGTTCCTGCGCGGACAACTGTCGGTGATGATGCTGCTGGCGGTTTTCTACAGCATCGGGCTGTGGTTCGCCGGGCTCAATTTCGCGTTGCCGGTGGGCGTGCTGACCGGCCTGCTGGTGTTCATTCCCTACGTCGGCTTCGGCGGCGGCCTTATCCTCGCCATCCTCGCCGCGCTGCTGCAGGCAGAAGGCTGGCCGCCGCTGGTGGGCGTGGCCATCGTCTACGGCCTGGGGCAGCTGGTGGAGAGCTTCCTGCTGACCCCCTACCTGGTGGGCGAGCGCATCGGCCTGCATCCGCTGGCGGTGATCTTCGCGCTGATGGCCTTTGGCCAGTTGTTCGGCTTCGTCGGCGTGCTGGTCGCCCTGCCGGTGAGCGCGGCACTGCTGGTCGGGCTGCGCGAGATACTCGGCGCCTGGCTTAGCAGCCCGGTTTATCTGGGGGATCAACGCCCGGCCCGGGAAGAGGCCCCGCGCGCATGATGAAGCAGCTCGTCCTCGACATCCGCCCCGACGCGCCGCCCACGCTGGAGAACTTCGTCGCCGGCGCCAACGCCGAACTGGTCGCCACCGTGTCTCTGCTGGCGGCGCCCGCGACCGCTGTGCAACTGCCCGCGCGCCACGTCTACCTGTGGGGCGCGGCCGGCAGCGGGCGCAGCCACCTGCTGCGCGCCACCGTGGCGTTGGCGCGCGAAGCCGGGCGGCCGGCGCACCTGCTCGCTGCGGCCGATGTCGACGACAGCCTGCCCGAGACCGCCGCCGCCCTGCTCGCGATCGACGACGTGGACCAGCTCGCGCCCGACGCGCAGATCGCCCTCTTCAACGCCTTCAACCGCGCGCGCAGCAATGGCCAGTCCCTGCTCTTGTCCGGCCCCGCGGCCCCGCTCGCGCTGCGCCTGCGCGAGGACCTGCGCACCCGCATCGGCCAGAGCCTGATCTACGAGGTACAGCCGCTCGATGACGCTTCGCGCGCAGCCATCCTCGCCACGCTCGCCGAGCGGCGCGGGCTGCGCATGGCCGACGAGGTGGTCGACTTCCTGCTGCGCCACGGCCGCCGCGAACTCTCCAGCCTGCGCAACGTGCTCGACGCGCTCGACGCCGCATCGCTCGAGCGCAAGCGCCCCATCACCCTGCCCCTGCTGCGCGAGATGATCCAGCACGGGCTCGAAATCTGAACCACGGAGCCACCATGAATCTCGTCCTCTTCGACCTCGACAACACCCTGCTCGCCGGCGACTCCGACTTCGCCTGGGCGCAATTCCTGATCGGCAAGGGCGTGCTCGACCGCGAGGTACAGGAAGCGAAGAACGTCCAGTTCTTCGAGCAGTACAAGGCCGGCACGCTCGACATCTTCGAGTTCCTCGACTTCCAGCTCGCCCCGCTCGCCCGCCACCCGCGCGCCCAGCTCGACGCCTGGCACCGCGAGTTCATGGACCTGTCGGTGCGGCCCATGATCACGGCCAAGTCACGCACGCTTGTGCAGCAGCACCTCGACGGCGGCGCGCTGGTCGCCGTGGTCACCGCCACCAACGCCTTCGTCACCGGCCCGATCGTGCGCGAGTTCGGCATCCCCCACCTGGTCGCCACCATCCCGGCCCAGGAAGGCGGCGCCTTCACCGGCAAGCCGCGCGGCATGCCGGCGTTCAAGGCCGGCAAGATCGAGCGCGTGGACAACTGGCTGGAGTCGCTCGGTCTGCACCTGGGCAGCTTCGAACGGAGCTGGTTCTACAGCGACTCGCACAACGACCTGCCGCTGATGGGCCGCGTCACCGATCCGGTCGCGGTCGATCCCGACGACACCCTGCGCGCCCACGCCCAGGGCAAGGGCTGGCCGGTGATCTCGCTGCGCTGAACCGACACCCGACGCGCCCGCCCCGGCTTGGCCGAAGCGGCTCGGCAAGCGAGCGTGCGGGGCGATCGGTTATCATTGCCGCCTTATGCAGAAACCCTTCCTTTCCCGATGATCCGCAAGCTGCTGCGCAAGGTCTTCAAGCGCCCGGCGACCGCTGCACGCCACGAACCCGCCCTCATTCCCGTCGAACGCCATGGCGTGCGCCGCGAGCAGCTCTCGCCCGCAGCACGCAAGGTCTGTGCGGTCCTGCAGGAAAAAGGCTTCAAGGCCTTCGTCGTCGGCGGCGCGGTGCGCGACCTGCTGATCGGCCAGTCGCCCAAGGATTACGACGTCGCCACCAGTGCCACGCCCGAAGAGGTGCGCGCCGCCTTCCGGCGCTCGCGCATCATCGGTCGCCGCTTCAAGATCGTGCACGTGATGAGCGGGCCGGAGACCATCGAGGTCTCCACCTTCCGCGCCAGCCAGGACGCCGAAAGCGCCGAGACCGACGAGCACGGCCGCGTGCTGCGCGACAACGTGTTCGGCAACCAGGAAGAAGACGCCACCCGGCGCGACTTCACGGTCAATGCGCTGTATTACGACCCCGGCACCGAGACCATCGTCGACTACCACCACGGTGTCGCCGACATCCAGCAGAAGACGCTGCGCGTGATCGGTGACCCACGCACCCGCTATCGCGAAGACCCGGTGCGCATGCTGCGCGCGGTGCGCCTGGGCGCCAAGCTCGGGCTGAGCCTCGACCCCGCGGCGCGCACGCCGATCCGCGAGATGGCGACGCTGCTCGAGAACGTGCCGGCTGCGCGCCTGTTCGACGAGATGCTCAAGCTGCTGTTCTCCGGTCATGCGATGAAGTGCCTGCAGCAGCTGCGTGAAGAGGGCCTGCACCACGGCCTGCTGCCGCTCCTCGACGTGATCCTCGAGCAGCCGATGGGCGAGCGCTTCGTCACCCTCGCGCTGGAGAACACCGACGAGCGCGTGCGCCAGGACAAGTCGGTGTCGCCCGGCTTCCTGTTCTCCACGCTGCTGTGGCACGAAGTGCTCAAGACCTGGGACAAGAAGAGGGCCGCCGGCGACCCCAGCCAGCCGGCGCTGTTCGAGGCCATGGACGAGGTGCTCGACGCGCAGGCCGGCAAGCTCGCGATCACGCGCCGCATCGCCGGCGACATCAAGGACATCTGGGCGCTGCAGCCGCGCTTCGACAAGCGCACCGGCAAGGCGCCCTACCGCGTGATCGAGCAGCCGCGCTACCGCGCCGGCTGGGACTTCCTGCGCCTGCGCGCGCAGGCGGGCGAGATCCCGATGGAGATCGTCGACTGGTGGGACGACTTCGCCCACGCCGGCCATGACGAGCGCGAGGCACTGATCCGCCAGGCCCCGGCCGACGCCACCCCGGCGGCGAAGAAGCGCCGCCGCAAGCGCCGCAAGCCGGCAGGGGCGTCGGCGGATGCATCGGCTGAGTTCGCCGACGCTGCGCCGGCATCCGACAACGCCTGAGCCCGCGCCCCTTGTCCGCCTCAGTGCCCACCTCGGTACCCACCTCAGCGCCCGGCACCGTGCGCGCCTTCGTCGCCTTCGGCGCCAACCTCGGCGACCCGGTCGCGGCCTTCGCGCTCGCGCTGGAGCGCCTCGACGCCCTGCCCGACACCCATGTGGTGGCGCGGTCCGCGCTGTATCGCACGGCGCCGATCGGTGTCGGCGCGCAGCCCGACTACATCAACGCCGTCATCGCGCTCGACACCACGCTCGATGCTCGTGCGCTCCTGGGCGCCCTGCTCGCCATCGAGCACGAGGGCGGTCGCACGCGCGACTTCCACATGGCGCCGCGCACGATGGACCTCGACCTGCTGCTCCACGGCGACAGCGTCATCGACGAGCCCGGCCTGCAGGTGCCGCACCCGCGCATGCACTTGCGCGCCTTCACCCTGCACCCGCTGGCCGAGATCGCGCCCGACGCACTGATCCCGGGTATCGGCACGGTCACCGCGCTGCTGCCGACGGTCGCGGATCAGGCGATCACCCGGATCCCGTCGGCCGCGCCCGGCGATTGCCGCGCCTGACCCGTCGTCCGCCACGACACCGCCACACCAACGCACCAACGCACCAACGCACCACACTCGCCATGCCCGCCTGGCTCCAGTCCGCCACCAGCACCTTCACCGCCAATCCGGTCTGGCTGCAGACCGCACTGCTGCTCACCGCCTCGAACGTGTTCATGACTTTCGCCTGGTATGGGCACCTCAAGAACATGCAGGGCACGGCGTGGTACGTGGCCGCGCTGGTGAGCTGGGGAATCGCGCTGTTCGAGTACCTGCTGCAGGTGCCCGCCAACCGCATCGGCGCCACCGCGCTGAGCCTCGCCCAGTTGAAGATCATGCAGGAGGTGATCACCCTGCTGGTGTTCGTGCCCTTCGTCGTGCTCTACATGAAGCAGCCGATCAAGCTTGACTATCTGTGGGCCGCCTTGTGTATGCTCGGCGCGGTCTATTTCATCTTCCGCAGCTAGCGCGGAGCAGCGAACCAGGGGCAGCCACGCATGCTGGACAAGGCAAACTACATCGTCGTGGAGGGCCCGATCGGCGCGGGCAAGACCTCGCTCGCCAGACGCCTGGCCGAGCGCCTGCAAGCAGAGACCCTGTTCGAGCAGGCGGAATTCAACCCCTTCCTCACCCGCTTCTACCAGCATCCCGAGCGCTGGGCGATGGCGACCCAGGTGTCCTTCCTGTTCCAGCGCATCGACCAGCTCGCGGGACTGGGCACGGTGGGCGAAGGCCGCCGGGTGGTGGCCGATTTCCTGTTCGACAAGGACCGCCTGTTCGCCGAGCAGAACCTGTCCGAGGACGAGCTCGCGCTCTACCGCCGCATCCACGACAGCGTGCATCCGGTCGCCGCCCCCAGGCCCGACCTGGTGATCTACCTCCAGGCCCGGCCCGACACGCTGATGGAGCGCATCCGCAAGCGCGGACTCGACGCCGAGCGCCGCATCACCGAGCTCTACCTGCAGCAGGTCGCCGACCGCTACACGCGCTACTTCTACCAGTACGACGCCGCCCCGCTCTTCATCGTCGACGCCGGACAGCTCAACCCGGTCGACCGCGACGAGGATTTCGAGCTGCTGCTCGAGCGCCTGCGCGACATGCGCAGCTACCGCGAGTTCTTCGGTTACGCCGGGTAACCCTGTCACCGCGCCGCAACTAATCTGGGGGGAAACAGGCTTGTGCAACGCACCAGTTTGGTGAACACTGCGCCCTCCTTCAAGGAGCGATGAATGAGCTATCTCCAGGATCAGAAGCCCGTCACACTCTTCGAACTCGGCAAGATGCGCGCCGAGGGCCGCAAGATCGCCATGCTGACGGCCTACGACGCCAGCTTTGCTGCGCTGCTCGGCCGCGCCGGGGTCGACTCCATTCTCATCGGCGATTCGCTCGGCAACGTGCTGCAAGGCCAGAAATCGACGTTGCCGGTCACGCTCGAGCACATGGCCTACCACACCGAGTGCGTGGCCCGCGCTAACGCCCGTCCGTTCATCATCACCGACATGCCCTTCGGCGCCTACCACGAGAGCCGCGAACAGGCGATGCGCAACGCCGCGCGCCTGATGGCAGCCGGGGCGCAGATGGTCAAGCTCGAAGGCGGCGAGTTCATGGCCGAGACCGTGCGCTTCCTGGTCGAGCGCGGCGTGCCGGTGTGCGCGCACATCGGCCTCACGCCCCAGGCCGTGCATCAGCTCGGCGGCTATCGCGTGCAGGGCCGCAGCGAAGAAGGCGCGGCACGGCT
>JAANMY010000766.1_pt1 | contig 41585 bp, 36 predicted proteins | sample 7279691 | NCBI WGS metagenome assembly JAANMY01 (sample SAMN14094543, study PRJNA606508) | bioreactor metagenome | isolation source: A lab-scale SPAN reactor treating ammonium-rich wastewater day 388 | place: Ireland: Galway | collected 2018-02-07 | reverse complement strand
CCAGCCGCGCTCGGTATGCGCGCCGTCTTCCTCGATCCGGCGCAGGTACTCGCGCACCATGGCGACCGCCGCGTCGATCTCGTAGACGTCCACCGGGGCGTGGCCACCCAGCGCCACCGCCATCGGATCGTCGTGTTCCTTCAGGTGCGAGGACATTTCCTCCAGCGCGTCGCGGGTCGCCGCATCGACGATCACCGGCTTGACCGGCAGGCCGTAGGCCTTGGCGAATTCCCAGTCGCGCTGGTCGTGCGCCGGCACCGCCATCACCGCGCCGGTGCCGTAGCCCATCAGCACGAAGTTGGCGACGTAGATCGGAATGTCCTCGCCGGTGACCGGGTGCCGGGCCCACTGGCCGGTGGCCATGCCGCGCTTTTCCTGCGTCTCCAGCTCCGCCTCGGAGACGCCGCCCTGCTTGAGGCCGGCGATGAATTCGGCCAGTTCGGGATTGGCGCGCGCGGCCTTCTGCGCCAGCGGGTGTTCGCCGGCGATGCTGATGAAGGTCACGCCCATCAGGGTATCCGGGCGGGTGGTGAACACGGTGAGCGGCTGGTCCTCGCCATCGACCGCGAACTGGATTTCCAGCCCCTGGCTGCGGCCGATCCAGTTGCGCTGCATGGTCTTGACCGAGTCCGGCCAGCCTTCCAGCTTGTCCAGTTCGTCCAGCAGCTCCTGCGCATAGTCGGTGATGCGCAGGAACCACTGCGGGATCTCGCGCTTCTCCACCAGCGCGCCGGTGCGCCAGCCGCGGCCGTCGATCACCTGCTCGTTGGCCAGCACGGTCTGGTCGACCGGGTCCCAGTTCACCACCGAATTCTTGCGGTAGGCCACGCCCTTCTTCAGCAGGCGCACGAACATGCGCTGCTCGTGGGCGTAGTAGTCGGGCTTGCAGGTAGCGAACTCGCGGCTCCAGTCGATGGCGTAGCCCAGCGACTGCAGCTGGGTGCGCATGTGCTCGATATTGGCGTAGGTCCACTTGGCCGGCGCGGTCTTGTTCTTGATCGCAGCGTTCTCGGCCGGCAGGCCGAACGCGTCCCAACCCATCGGCTGCAGCACGTTGTGCCCGGTCATGCGCTTGTGGCGGCTGATCACGTCGCCGATCGTGTAGTTGCGCACATGACCCACGTGCAGCGCACCGGACGGATACGGCAGCATCGACAGGCAGTAGTACTTCGGCTTGCCGCCGCCCTCGCGCACCTCGAAGGCACGGGTGTTGGCCCAGAACGACTGGGCGGCGGACTCGACGGTGCGGGGATCGTAGATGGCGGGTTCGGACACGGCGGAGGGCACGGGGGAATCGGACCCGGAAGCTTACCGCAGCGCACCACGGGCCGCCCGCGTGGCACTATCCGGCGACTTCCGGGAGATCCGCCATGCGCACCCGCCTCGCCCTCGCCACCGCCCTGCTGGCTGTCCTTGCCCCCGCTGCGTCCGCGGCCACCGCCGGTGATGCCGTGCTCGCCTGTGGCCAGCTGTTCGACAGCCGCAGCGGGGCGCTGCTGGGCCCGCACACGGTGGTGGTGCGCGGCGGGCGCATCGCCGAAGTGGTGCCGGGGCGCAGCCCGGCCGCGGCCGATGCCATCGACCTGTCCGACCGCACCTGCCTGCCCGGCTTCACCGACCTGCACGTGCACCTGGGCAGCCAGTCCAGCCCGCAAAGCTATTCCGAAGGGTTCCGGCTGGACCCGGTGGACTACGCCTATCGCTCGGTCGGCTACGCGGAAAAAACCCTGTCCGCCGGCTTCACCAGCGTCCGCGACCTCGGCGGCGAGGTCGCACTGCACCTGCGCGATGCGATCAACCAGGGCCTGGTGCAGGGGCCGCGGATCTTCGCCGCCGGCAAGTCCATCGCCACTACTGGCGGCCATGCCGACCCCACCAACGGCTGGAACGACGCGCTCTCGCACCTGGTCGGCCCGCCCGGCCCCACCGAGGGCGTGGTCAATTCGGTCGACGGCGCCCGCCAGGCAGTGCGCCAGCGCTACAAGGACGGCAGCGACGTCGTCAAGATCACCGCTACCGGCGGCGTGCTCAGCTACGCGGCGTCCGGCGACGCGCCGCAGTTCACCGTCGACGAAGTGAAGGCGATCGTCGATACCGCGAAGGATTACGGCTACCGGGTGGCGGCGCACGCCCACGGCAAGGAGGGCATGACCCGCGCCATCCTCGGCGGCGTCACCAGCATCGAGCACGGCACCTACATGGATGACGAGGTGATGCGGCTGATGAAGGCGCACGGCACCTGGTACATCCCGACCATCCATGCCGGCCGCTTCGTGGCCGAGAAGGCGAAGATCGACGGCTACTTCCCCGAGATCGTGCGGCCGAAGGCGGCCCGGATCGGCGCGCTGATCCAGGACACCGCCGGCAGGGCCTACCGCAACGGGGTGAAGATCGCCTTCGGCACCGACATGGGCGTGGGCCCGCACGGCGACAACGCGCGCGAGTTCCTGTACATGGTCGAGGCCGGCATCCCCGCCGCGCAGGCGCTGCAGGCCGCGACCATCCGCGCCGCCGAGGTGCTGGGCGTGGACGACCAGGGCGTGCTGGCCGCCGGCAAGCGCGCCGACATCATCGCCCTGCCCGGCGACCCGCTGGCCGACATCGGCAACGTGCTGAAGGTGGACTTCGTGATGAAGGACGGCGTCGTCCATCGCGAGCCAGCGCGATGAGCCTGGAATGGCTGGGTTACCTGGCGGCCACCTGCACCACGCTGTCATTCGTACCGCAGGCGGTGAAGACCATCCGCACCCGCGACACTTCCGGCATTTCGCTGGGGATGTACGTGGTGTTCACCTTCGGCATCGTCTGCTGGTTCGGCTACGGGATCTTCCTGCAGTCGTGGCCGATGATCGCCTCGAACGCGGTCACCTTCGTGGTGGCGGCGACGATCCTTGCGCTGAAGCTGAAACACGGCTGAGCACCAGCGCGGCCACCAGCCACCAGCCCAGCCACAGCGCGAACGCCAGCCGCTGCGCCAGTCCCACCCACGCATCGACCGGCGCAAGCACCGCCAGCAGCGGCACCAGCACGCCGGCGGCAAGGCAGGCAACAACAAACTCCACGCCGCGCCGCGCGCCCAGCGCCAGCAGCAGCATCGCCGGCACGAACGCGATCCACCACAGCATCCACACCAGCGCATGCAGGCGCATCGCGTGCTCGTCCTGACCGCTGGCATCCAGCGGCAGCGCGCCCTGCAGCCCGAACGCCAGCGCCGACAGCTGCGCCAGCGTCAGCCCGATCCGCGCCGCCCAGCCATGCCCGGCCAGCGAAGGCCGCAGCGCCTGCGAGGCCAGCAGCAGTGCGATCCCCGGCAGCAGGAAAGCGCCGGCGTTGAACAGCATCGCCCCCGGCAGGCCGCTGGCGCCGCGCAGCGCCACCGGATGGACGCGATGCGAGTACTCCGGCAGGCCGAGCCGGGCCAGCAGCAAGGTGAGCGTGAACAGGCCGATGGCAACACCCACCCAAACAGGTCCTGCGCGCAATGGTTTCATCATTCCGGCCTGCTCCAATGAAAGACATCCTCGATGCGCACGCCGAGCGCATCGGCGATGCGGAAGCCCAGCTCCAGCGACGGGGCATAGCGCCCCGCCTCCAGCGCGATGATGGTCTGGCGGGTCACGCCGCAGGCGTCGGCCAGCGCCTGCTGGGTCATTTCACCGCGATCGAAACGCAACCGGCGGATCTCGTTGGCGATCGAGGTGCCGCTCATTGCCGGTCGCGCCAGTGCAGCCACGCCACCCGCGCCTCACCCGCCACGTTGGCGGCCAGAATCGGCAGTAGCAGCAAGGACGCCACCTGCAGCGGCACGTCCAGCGCACGGAACGGCGCCGGCCATGCCACCCAAGCGACGGCAATCGCGACCATCGCCAGTTCCAGCAACCGCTTCGATAGGTAGTCGCCCTGCGCGCGGATCGCCCGGTCGCGCTCGTCTTCGGCCACCTCGCGATAGCGGCGATGCTCCTCGACGAAGCGGCGCCGGAACCCGGGATAACACGCCACCAGCAGCGCATAGGTCCCGAACAACAGGTAGCCCGCCAGGCTGCCGCGCATCGAACCCAGCGGCACGCCGCCCAGCACCAGCAGCGCGGCCCAGCCCAGGCTGATCTGCGACCACGCCGCTTTTTCCGCGTGCGAGGGCGCGCTGTCGTCGCGGCCGGGCCGCAGCGCCCGCATGTGCAGCAGGCCGGTCGCCGCCATCAGCAGGAACATCGCACCACCGAACAGCAAGTGCGCCTGCCGCTCGCGCGCGCCGACCACCATGATCGCCACGCCCAGCACAGACACCAGCGCGTAGGCCAGCCATGTCCAAACCCGCCTGTTTGCCTTCATCGCGTGCGCCATGCCCAAGCCCTCCGGTCGCGCCAATACAGCGCCGCCGCCACCAACTGCTCCACCCACAGCCCGCACACCAGCGCCAGCATCAGCATCTGCGCGATGGAGGGGTAACTGAAATCGCGCAGGTGCCCGGTGTCGGAAAAGCCCAGCGTCACCGCGATACCGACCACGCCAAACGCGGTGGCGTAGCGCGCCCACTGGCCGGCGACCAGCGCGATGCGCACGTCGCGCTCATCGGCCTGCACCCTGCCCGCCCAGCGCTGCTTCAGCACCTGCGCCAGCACCAGCCAGGCCACGAACAGGGTGCCGATCGATTTGCCCGCTGCGCCGATCTCGGGGTTCCGGTGGATCGGCAGCTGCGGCAGGAACAGATCCGCCTTGAGCACGAGGACGGCGATCACCGCGCCGGCGAAGGCCACACCGACCCAGGCCTGCCATTCGCCGGGCGCCACCTGCGCTTCTTCGTCGCTCGCCGGAATGGCATGCAGCTGCGCCACCGAGAACCAGACCGCGGCCACGAACAGAAACATGCCCAGCCAGCCCAGAGGCAACCCCAGGTCGCGGTATTCGCCGGTGAAGAACAGGGCTAGGCCGACGCCAGCCAACGCCAACCATGTGACAAATCGTGAGCGGGGAGAGAAGCGCAGCATTGATGTCATCTCCAGCGAACTAAATGTAATGCAGACATTACATTGACCATTTTTGATGTCAACTATTTTTTACATCGGCTTGCGATTGCCACCTTCGTCGCCATCTACTGGGCCATGTCCCTTACCGATCACGCCATGAACCAGACCACCAGCCCGCACGTGTTCGACGCCACCGCCGCCCACTTCGAGGAAGAGGTGATCCGCCGGTCGATGGAAACCCCCGTGCTGGTGGACTTCTGGGCCGAATGGTGCGGTCCGTGCAAGACGCTGGGCCCGCTTCTGGAGAAGCTGGCCGCAGATTTCCACGGCGCCTTCGTGCTGGCCAAGGTCGACGTGGACAAGCAGCAGGAGCTGGCCGCGGCGTTCCAGATCCGCTCGGTACCCACGGTCATGCTGGTCAAGGGCGGGCAACTGGTGGACGGTTTCCCCGGCGCGCTGCCGGAAGGCCAGCTGCGCGAATTCCTCAAGCACCACGGCATCGAACCCGCGGACGCCCCCGCCGAAGAGGCGGCACCGGCCGAAGCCGCGCCGCTCGATCCGCACCAGGAAGTCGTGCGCCTGCGCAAGGCGGTGGAAGCCGAGCCGGACAAGGAAGAACATAAGCTCGACCTCGCCCTGGCCCTGCTGCAGACCGGCTCGGCCAGCGAAGCCGAGCAGCTGCTGGACCGGTTGCCGGCCAACCTGGCCACCGACGACCGCGCCATCAAGGCACGCGCCAAGCTGGGTTTCGCCGCCCTGCTGGTCGACGCGCCCCCCGCGGAAGTGCTGCAAGCCGCGATCGCCGCCGAACCGGGCGACCTGCGCGCGCGCCATCTGCTGGGCGTGCGCCAGCTGGTGGCTGGCGATGCCGAGGCCGGGCTGACCCAGTTCATCGAAATCCTGCGCCGCGATCGCAAGTACGGCGACGACCTGGCCCGCAAATCGCTGATCGACGCCTTCCGCGTGCTTGACGATGACGAGCTGGTGGGCCGCTACCGCAGGCAGATGTCGGCGCTGCTGCTGGTCTGACCCCCGCTTGCGCAGGCCCGCGCCAGCAGCGGGGCGGTCGCACACGCAACAGTACGGCCGCGTATGGGATGATCCCCGTCCCCCCAGCAACTTGCATCCCAATGCACGCCAGCCTGTTCCGGCACGGCCTCAACCTGTGGCCGCCCTACCTGCTTGCCGGCATCCACCTCACCGACCTGTCCGCCGACTACCGCCGTGCACGGGTGGAGCTGCGGATGCGCCCGTGGAACCGCAACTACGTGGGCACCCACTTCGGCGGCAGCCTGTTCGCGATGACCGATCCATTCTGGATGCTGATGGTCCTGCACCATCTGGGCCGTGACCACTTCGTCTGGGACAAGGCCGGCGAGATCGAGTTCGTGAAGCCCGGCCGCGGTGTGGTGCAGGCCAGCTTCGTGCTCGAGGACGCGGTGCTCGGGGAGCTGCGCGATGCCGCCGCCGGCGGCGGCAAGGTACTGCGCTGGTTCGACAACGACATCGTGGATGCCGGCGGCGAGGTGGTCGCGCGCACCCGCAAGCAGTTGTACGTCCGCCGCAAGCCGGCGCGCTGATCGTTCCATCCATCACCACGCCCGTCGTATGCTCGGCGCTGCACCCGGGCAAGCGAACTGCAACGTGACCGACAAGACCTATCCCAGCATCGACGGCTACCGCATCTTGCGGGTGATCGGCCACGGCGGCATGTCCACCGTTTACCTGGCCGAGCAGGCCTCGCTGGATCGCAAGGTGGCGCTGAAGGTGATGCTGGCCGACGCACTGGCCGACGAGGTCAGCCGCGCGCGCTTCGAGAACGAGGCCCGCACCATCGCCCGGCTGGAACATCCCAACATCGTCGGCATCTACGAGGTCGGGCGCACCGGCGACGGCCTGCCGTTCTACTCGATGCCCTATCTTTCGCGCGGCCACCTGGCCCAGCGCCGGCTGGCCGGCGACCAGCCGAAGGTGGCGGCGATCCTGCGCAGCCTGCTGGACGCGCTGGACTACGCGCACGTGCGCGGCGTGGTGCACCGCGACGTGAAGGCCGAGAACGTGCTGTTCGACGACGCCGACCGGCCGATGCTGGCCGACTTCGGCATCGCCCTGCGCCGCGGCAGCAACCCGCGCCTGACCAGCGCCGGGCTGGCCGTCGGCAGCACCGCCTACATGCCACCGGAGCAGGCGCGCGGGCAGGACGTGGACCGCCGCGCGGACATCTACAGCATCGGCGTGCTCATCTGGGAAATGCTGGTGGGCCAATTGCCCTACAACGCCGGCGATGCACTGACCATGGCACTCAAGCACGTGCAGGAACCGGTGCCACGGCTGCCGGCCGCGCTGAAGCACTGGCAACCGCTGATCGACAAGGCCATGGCTAAGCAACCTGACCAGCGCTACGCCAGCGCCAACGACATGCTGCAGGCGCTCGACGCACTCGAGCGGCGCAGCGGCAAGGCCTTCGGCGCGGTCGAAGTCCCGCCCGCGGCACTGGCGGAACCGCAAGCCGCGGCGGCCGGGTCGCGTTGGCTGCTTGCCGGGATCGGCGGCATGGCAGCGCTGGCGCTCGCCATGGCCTACTTCTCCCTGCGCGAATCGCCCTCACCCGCGGCGACCAACGCCCAGGCCGCGGATGCGCCCGCCGCAATCGACCTGCCGGCACCGACCGAAGGCGCGGTGACCGGGCTGGGCGACCCGCTGGCAACCGGCGGCAGCGTTGCCGCCTTCGTCGCCAATGCCGAGCAGCAGCTGCGCAACGGCGCGCTGCTTTCGCCCGCCAATGCCAACGCCTGGGACAGCATCGAGGCGGCATGGCGGACCAACCCGACCGACCCCGACACCCTGCGCCTGACCGCGGAACTGTTCGATGCACTGGGCAATGCGGCCGAACGCGCACTGGCGGAAGGCAACGTGGCTGCCGCGCGCGCCGCGTTCCAGCGCGCGCAGCAACTCGATGCACGGCGCGGAGGCACCGGTGCTTCCATCACCCTGCTGCGCAAGCGACTCGGCGCCACCCTGGAACGGCGCCTGGCCGCGCTACTCGCCAGGCCCGCCACCCGCGGCGAAGCCGCCACTCTGCTGGCGGATACCGGCTGGCTGGGCCTCGATGCGGCACACCAGCGTTCATTGCAGGCGCGGGTGGGGCCCGCTTCCACCAGACCCGTCACGGTCAATGCCGGCGGCGCCGAATCCCGCGCGGCGAGCACGGAAATCCTGACCGTCAGCCGCGCCGACTATGCCCGCTTCGCCAACGCCACGGGTCGTGTCGCGGCAGACTGTGGCAAGGGCTTCTTCGGCCGCAAGCTGCGGTGGAACAATACCGGCAGCGACCGCAAGCCGGTCGCCTGCGTTTCCGCCGCCGACGCCCAGGCGTACGCGTCATGGCTTGGCGCCCAGGACGGGCTGCGCTACCGCCTGCCGAGTGCCGGCGAACTGCGCGCACATCCCACCGCCCTGAGCGGATGGCTGGCGCTCTGCGCCGACCACGCCTGCAACAAACGCGTGGTCAACGGCAAGGCGAAACCGATGGATGCCGCGCGCGGCTATTCGGACGTCGGCCTCCTGCTGGTGCGCACGCGCTGAGGCACGCCGCCGGTTCCGGCTGCCGGTAGAATGCGCGGATGTCTGCTGCCCCCTCGCTTGGCCTGCGTCTGCAGCGCCTGTTCCTGACCGGCCTGCTCACCCTGCTGCCGCTGTGGCTGACCTGGGTGGTGGTGAAGTTCGTGTTCGTGTTGCTGGGTGATCTCAGCAAGCCGCTGGTCGAACCTGGCCTCGCCAGCATCGCCGATGGCAATCCGCGCACGTTCGGCTGGCTGGTGGAGCCGTGGGTGCAGAATGCGATCGCGCTGGTCGCGACGGTGGGCTTCATCCTGCTGGCCGGCTGGCTGGCGCGGCGGGTGGTGGGACAACGCCTCCTTCGCTGGTTCGAGGCCCTGGTGGCGCGTATCCCGTTGGCCAACACCATCTATGGCAGCGCGCGCAAGCTGCTGGACATCCTGCAGACCAAACCCGATGGCACCCAACGGGTGGTGCTGATCGACTTTCCGCACAACGAGATGAAAACGCTCGGCTTCGTCACCCGGGTGATGCGCGAAATCGGTACTGGCCGCGAACTGGCGGCGGTGTACGTGCCGACCACGCCCAATCCGACCTCGGGCTACCTCGAGATCGTGCCGATGGAGAAGATCACCCCGACCGACTGGACGGTGGACCAGGCGATGAGCTTCATCATCAGCGGCGGCGCGGTGGCGCCGGACACCATCCCGTTCGCGCCGCCGCCGGCCAAGTCGCCCTGAAGCATGCGCCTGCTGGACGATCGCGCGACCCGTCTGTTCGCCGCGCTGGCGGCGTTCTTCTGCGCCAATGCGGTGCTGGCGGAATTCATCGGGGTCAAGATCTTCGCGCTGGAAGGCTCGCTGGGGATCGCGCCGCTGCACTGGAACCTGTTCGGACAGGGCGGCACGCTGGACTTCACCGCCGGCACGGTGGTCTGGCCGATCGTGTTCATCATGACCGACACGGTCAACGAATACTTCGGCAAGCGCGGCGTGCGGATGGTCAGCTGGCTGGCCGCGGGGTTGGTGGCCTACGGCTTCCTGTTCGCGTACATCGCCATCCGGCTGGCGCCCGCCAGCTGGTGGGTGGGTGCGGCGCAGGACCAAGGGGTGCCGGACTACCAGGCCGCGTATGCAGCGGTGTTCGGCCAGGGCATGTGGATCATGGTCGGCTCGCTGGTGGCGTTCCTGATCGGCCAGCTGATCGACATCCACGTCTTCCACCAGATCCGTCGCCGCACCGGCGAACGCCACGCCTGGCTGCGCGCCACCGGATCCACCGCGGTGTCGCAGCTGGTGGACAGCTTCGTGGTGCTGTACATCGCCTTCGTGCTCGGCCCGCAGCATTGGCCCACCTCGCTGTTCCTGGCGGTCGGCTCGCTGAACTACGCCTACAAGATGCTGGCGGCCATCGCGCTGATCCCGCTGCTCTACCTCGCCCGCGCCGGCATCCACCGCTACCTCGGTCGGGATCGGGCGGCGCAGCTGCGTGAACAGGCGGCATCGACCTGAGCAGGCGGATTTCCGGGCCGGCGCCCGCCCGGCGGCCCGTCAGGACACTCGCCGCCAGCCGCACCCTGCTCCCCGCCCGCCGGCTGATCCCGGTCAAGGCGCGGCCGGCGGCGCCTGCGGATCATGGCTGCACCGCGCACAGCGCGTTCCGCCATTCCCTGGAGTTTCCCCATGCTGTTCGACGTCCTGGGCCTCGTTGACGAGGCCACTGCCCGCTCCATCGCTTTCGCCGTGCACGCGCTGGATCCGCAGGCCAAAATCACCGCCAACATCGGCCGCGGCCGCCTGCTGGTGGAAAGCGGCCTGAAGGATAACGACATCAGCGACGCCCTGCGCGCCGCAGGCTACCCCGCCACGCTGGCACCCGAGCACGCAGAAGGCACCACCTGCTGCGGCAGCTGCGGCTGAACCCGCACCGACGCCGTTCCGCCGGGGCCCGCCACCGTGCGGGCCCCGCGCGCTTCCTGGGGCCGCCTTCACGTTGCCCGCACCCGCCCGCGGCGCGACAATAGGCGGATGATCGATGCGTCCCGCTATCCCCTGTTGTCGAACATCGACAGCCCCGCCGACCTGCGCCAGCTGCCGGAAACCGACATCCGCGCGGTCGCCGACGAGCTGCGCGCGTTCCTGATCGAATCGGTGGGCCGCTCCGGCGGGCATTTCGGCGCCGGGCTGGGCGTGGTGGAGCTGACCACGGTCCTGCATTACCTGTATGACACGCCGCACGACCGCATCGTGTGGGACGTCGGCCACCAGTGCTATCCGCACAAGATCCTCACCGGCCGCCGCGACCGCATCCACACGGTCAAGCAGAAGGACGGCGTGGCGCCGTTCCCCAAGCGCGAGGAAAGCGAATACGACACTTTCGGCGTCGGCCACTCCTCGACCTCGATTTCGGCCGCGCTGGGCATGGCCATCGCCAATGCGCGCGCCGGCATCGACCGCCGGATCGTGGCGGTGATCGGCGATGGCGCGATGACCGCGGGCATGGCCTGGGAAGCACTCGGCCACGCCGGCGGCATGGACGAGGAACCGGACATCCTGGTGATCCTCAACGACAACCGCATGTCGATCAGCGAGGCGGTGGGCGGGCTGACCAAGATGCTCGGGCGCATGTCCGGCAACCGCACCCTCAACGCGATCCGCGAGGGCGGCAAGAAGCTGCTGGGCGACAAGCGCAACCCGCCGGCGCGCTTCGTCAAGCGCTGGGAAGAACACTGGAAAGGCATGTTCGTGCCATCCACCCTGTTCGAGCAGATGGGCTTCCACTACACCGGCCCGATCGACGGTCACGACACCGACGCCCTGCTGCAGACGCTGAAGACGCTGAAGGGCCTGAAAGGGCCGCAGCTGCTGCACGTCATCACCACCAAGGGCAAAGGCTACGAGCTGGCCGAAGGCGACCAGATCGGCTACCACGCGGTCAGCCCGTTCGACCCGTCCATCGGCGTGGTCGGCAAGCCCGCGGCGAAGAAGCCCACCTATACCGACGTATTCGGCGACTGGCTCTGCGACATGGCCGCCGCCGACCCCAAACTGCTCGGCATCACCCCGGCGATGCGCGAAGGCTCGGGGCTGGTGCGTTTCAGCCAGGAATACCCGGACCGCTATTTCGACGTCGCCATCGCCGAACAGCACGCGGTGACGCTGGCCGCCGGCATGGCGTGCGAAGGCGCGAAGCCCGTCGTGGCGATCTACTCCACCTTCCTGCAGCGCGGCTACGACCAGCTGGTGCACGACGTCGCCATCCAGGAACTGGACGTGCTGTTCGCCATCGATCGCGGCGGCGTGGTCGGCCCGGACGGTGCCACACATGCGGGTAACCTCGACCTCAGCTACCTGCGCTGCGTGCCGAACATGCTGGTGATGGCGCCGGCCGACGAGAACGAATGCCGGCAGATGCTGTCCACCGGCCACCACCACCCCGGCCCGGCCGCGGTGCGCTACCCGCGCGGCACCGGCCCGGGCGTGGCCGTGCAACCGGGCCTGGACACGCTGCCGGTCGGCAAGGCGCAGCTGCGCCGCAGCGGCGCGCGGATCGCCCTGCTCGCCTTCGGCGCGCTGGTGCCGGCGGCGCAGCAGGTGGGCGAGGAGCTGGGCCTCACAATGGTCAACATGCGCTTCGTCAAGCCGCTGGACCGCGCTCTGGTGCTCGAACTGGCGAACAGCCACGAAGGCTTCGTGACCCTTGAAGACAACGTGGTGGCAGGCGGCGCCGGCAGCGGCGTGGCCGAACTGCTGGCGGCCGAAGGCATCGTCCTGCCGATCCTGCACCTCGGGCTGCCCGATGCCTTCCAGCACCACGCCAGCCGCGAAGACCTGCTGGCCGAAGCCGGGCTGGACGTGGCCGGCATCCGCGCCGCGGTGCTGGAGCGCTGGCCGGAACTGCTGCAGCCGCCGCGCGCGCAGGCCGCCTCCTGACTGCACGGCGCGGCAGGCAGCCGCGCCCGCCAGCCGAGACTCATTCGTCCGGCGCGATCACCGTGTAGCCCCTAGCTTCCAGCCCGGCCAGATAGCCATCCGCACCCAGCATGTCGTTGAGCGACAGCGTGGCGAAACTGACCGTGTTGCGCGCAAGCGCCGTCTCCGCGGCGGCCAGCCATTTGGTCCGCAGCTTGTGCTTCGCATCGCCATAGCCCAGCCGCTTGCCGACGCCGGTTTCGGAAATCGCGCTGTTGCATGCTTCCCATTGCTCGGCGGCGGGCAGCGAGCGCAGCGCGGCGATGTCGCCGGTGGCCCAGGCATTGGCGCGGGCACGCATGGTGCCGAGGTCCGTTTCGATCCGCCTCATGGTGTTGTCGAAGCAGGCCAAGTCATCCAGCGTGGTCTTCGACCATTCCTTGAGCAGCGGCTTGGGGTCCTTGATGGTGATGGTTTCCCGCACCACAGTCACCGTGGGGCTGTGCGCCTTGATCGCCTCCGCCACCACCGGCCAGGCCAGGTCGTGGGTGTCCAGGCCGCTTTTCTTCATCGCCGCCGAGTACAGCTCCTGCGCGGCGAACAGCGGGCGCCGCTTCTCCACGCCGCCGTCGCTGCCGATGTAGCGCGCCTTCAGCGCCTGCCAGCGCGCATAGGACGCGGGCGACACCACTTCCTGCAGTTTCCTGTCGTCCGGATTGTTGCGTGCACCCAGCAGCTTCGGCATCAGCAGCAGGCCCTTGAAGAAGCCCACGTCGGCATCGATCTGCACGCCGCGCATGCGGATCACCTCCCGCGCCTGCGCCAGCACCTGCCGCACCTGGGCCGACTGCCACTGCATCTTCATCGGCAGGGGCCGCAGCGTGCCGAGGATGTAGAGGTCATGGCTGCCCTTGCGCACCAGCCACAGGCCCGGGCCGGGCTGCTCGCCCTCCACCACCACGGTGGCCTCGGTGCGGATGCCATCCACCGGCGGCGCGGCCTGCTGCGCCTGCAGCGGCATCGACATCAACCCGAGCGTCACCGCTGCCGCCAACATCGCCTTTCGCATCCATTCGCTCCATCGACTGCCGGAAAGCGGATTGTGACGTCGATCACCGCGGAAAGTTCAACCACCGGCTGAACCCGGATCGCATTGCGCTACCCTCGACGCGACCCCTGCCCGGAGTTCCGCATGGCTGTCCGCATCATCCGCCTTGGCACGGCGCGCCTGCCCGCGGAAGGACTGCGGATCGGCACCGTACGGCGGCCGCCGCGCGGCGTACCGAAAGCGGAGTTCGCCAAGCGTGATTTCTACGACACCTGGCTGCCTACCGTGGCGCCCAGCCAGGAAGCGATGGATATGGCCCACGCGGCGACCACGCCGGCGCAGTGGCGGGCGTTCTTCCGCCGCTACCGGAGCGAGATGAAGCGGCCCGACGCCGCGCACGCCATCGCGCTGCTGGCGGCGTTGTCGCAAGGCACGGATTTCAGCGTGGGCTGCTACTGCGAGGACGAGGCACATTGCCATCGCCACGAACTGCGCAAGCTGCTGCTGGAGGCCGGCGCGAAGCTCGCCCCCTAGCCGTCGCGGCGCTCAGTCCTGCGACCGTGCCACTGCCTGCTTTGCGCCCGCGGCGGCATCGGCGATCCGCCACAGGTAGAAGCTGGCATAGCTGCGGTACGGCCCCCAGCGTTCGCCGCGCGCCGCCAGTTCCTTCGGGGTCGGCATCGCTTCGAGCTTGTCCACCGCCTGCGCGCCCTTGCGAATGCCCAGGTCGTCGATCGGCAGCACGTCGGGACGGCCAAGCCGGAACATCAGCATCATCTCCACCGTCCAGCGGCCGATGCCGCGGACCGGCACCAGCGCGGCGACAATATCGTCGTCGCTCATCGCCGCCATCCGTCGCAAGGTGGGGATCTCGCCCGCCTCTTCGCGCCGCGCCAGATCGCGCAGCGCCAGCAGTTTGTTGCCGGAGACGCCGCAACCGCGGAGGGCAGCATCGTCGATCCGTGCCAGCGTGTCGCAGTGGAAACGGTCGCTGCCGATGGCGGTTTCCACGCGGCCGACGATCGTTGCCGCCGCCTTGCCGCTGAGCTGTTGGTAGAGGATGGCGCGGGCCAGCGCATCGACCGGGTCGAACGGCTTGCGCCACTGCGGATTGGCCCCGATGGGGTCCAGACGGCGCATCCACGCGCCCAGCTTGCGGTCGCGCCTGCACAGGTGCGCGAATGCCTCCGCCGTATCGAACCCCCTGGCTTGGCGCGACATCGCCAGCTCAGCCGCGCAGGCGATCGTAGGCGTGCAGCAGCCAGCCGCCGATCATCAGCGCACCGCCGAACGGGGCCAGCGTCGACGGCAGCCCCAGCATCGCCACGGCCAGCAGGCTGCCACTGAACAGGAGCACCCCGCCCAGCAGCATGGCCAGGGCCAGCAGCCCCGTCGGCCGTTGCGCCAGCGGCGCCAGCGCGGACAGAGCCACCCCATGGGCGAAGGCGAGGATGGCCGCCTGCAGCAGGCGCGCCTGCGACTCCGGCGCGGCCGCGTGCATGGCGTAGGCGGACAGTGCCACCGCCAACGCGGCAAGCAGGCCGCCGACGGCGGCGAAGTAGCGCCGGTAGACGACGAAAGCGGGGGTGCCGTGGCTGTTCATGCGTGCATTCTGCCTGCAAGGGTCGCCGCAAATGCAAACGCCGCGTCGAAACGCGGCGTTTGCGGATGTCGCGATGAAACGCGAGGCTTACTTCACCGGCCAGTAGACGTCGAACTGGCCGTTTTCGGTGAAGGCGCCGGACACGCCGGACTTATAGTCCTCGAAGGCGCGGTCCTTCACTTCATGCCCATGGGTCGCGGCCCAAGCGCGCAGCGCGTTGCGGACGTTCTCCAGCTCGGCCATGTAGCCGGTGTACGAAGCCACCGCGGCCTTCGAGGCCGGGCTCTGCACGTGCTGCACAGGGCCCTGGGTGGCGACACTGGTGATCGCGCTGCCGTCCTTCTTGCGGACCGGCTGCACCACGTCGAAGGTGTAGGTCTCGCGGCCGAGGTCGGTGGTGACGATGCGCAGCGGCCCGACTGCCTCGAGGCCGTTGGCGTCGATCACGCGCTTGATCCACTCGCTGTTGGAGGTCATCGATGCCTGGATCTGCGCGTTGCCGCGCTCGACCGCACCGGCGCTCACCACCAGCAGGTCCTCGGCCGGGCGTTCGACCACCTTCGGGGTGGTCATCTTGCTGTCCTTGACCGCGTAGTCGACGTTCGGCACCGCGGCCAGCATGTTGACCAGGCGGGTCAGGCCCATCTTCATGTCGTCGCCCACGTGGCGGGTGACGTACAGGCCGGCGTAGCGGCCGATCAGGTTCCAGCCGTAGTCCACGTCGTAGGTCTGGGTGATCTCGACGTTGCGGTTGTTGCGGCCGGTCGGCTTGAAGGTGAATTCGGTGCGCTTGTTGTCGCCGCGCTCCTGGTTCTCGATCGCGAACGCGATCTTCTCGCGCGGCACGCTCTCGACGATCTTCCAGGAACCCTTGCCGACGCCCTTCTTGTCCGACGCGTAGTCGAACTGGGCGCCCTCGCCTTCCTCCGGACCGGACAGGGTCACCTGCATGCCGGGGTCGCGCAGTACCAGCGTGTTCCAGTCCTTGAAGCGACGGAAGCTGTTGAGGGTATCGAACACGATGGTGAGCTTGCGATTGGTTTCGATCTTCTCCACCAGGTGGCGCGAAGACGGCAACGCAAGGCCAACCACCAGGTACAGCGCCACGACGATCGCGAGCGAAATCAGGATCTCGAGCAGACGAGTCATTCAGGAATCTCCGGGAAAGGCCGTCAGCGGCCTGAGCCGCTCGGACCCGCCATCCTAGCAAACTGCGGCCATCGGCGGCGAGGGTGCGCACGCGAAAAACGCGACGGCGGCCACCAATCCGGTCACTGTCGGCTGCGCCGGGGGGGGAGCTGACCCGGGAACCGGGGCCGCCGCGGCTCGGGTGCATCGGCCACTGCGCGGCATGCCATGCGCACACCCCGGCTTGGGCACGGAGAATGCAGCCGGTACGCACCGCGGCGCCCCGGGGCACCGCCTCACCGGGCTCCGGGCCTTCCAGACGCGCTTTCAGACCAGCTGCAGCTCGAACGCCTTGAGGACCGCGCGGGTGCGATCACGCACGCCGAGCTTGCTGAGGATGTTGGACACGTGGTTCTTGATGGTGCCTTCCGCAACGCCCAGCGAGTTGGCGATTTCCTTGTTCGAGAAACCCGAGGCCATCAGCCGCAGGATCTCGGTTTCGCGGTCGGTCAGCGGATCGGGGCGGTCCAGGCTGACGAACTCGTTGCGCATGTGTTCCAGCCCGGACAGCAGCCGCTGTGTCACCGCCGGTTGCACCAGCGAACCGCCGCCGGCCACGGTCTGGATGGCGTCCACCAGCTGCTCGAGCGACACGTCCTTGAGCAGGTAGCCCTTCGCGCCGGCCTTGATACCCGCCAGGACCAGCGCATCGTCGTCGAATGTGGTGAGGATGATCGTGGGCGGCAGGGTGCCCGCGCGCCCCATCGCCTGCAGCGCCTCCAGCCCTGACATCGCCGGCATCCGCATGTCCATCAGCACCACGTCGGGCTTCACTTCCGGAATGCGCTCCACCGCCTGGCGACCATCGGAGGCCTCCGCCACCACCTCGATGCCTTCAGCCAGGGCAAGCAGCGAACGGATGCCCTGGCGCACCAGGGTCTGGTCGTCCACCAGGAACACGCTGATCGGAGTGGATCGGGTCATGCGGGGACTCCTTCGGGGAGGCGGGTGGCGGCGTTCGGCGCAACCGGCAGGGTAATGGTGAGCTGGAAACCCTGGCCGCGGCGGGTAGCGATGTCCAGGCGCCCGCCGTGCTGGCGCAGGCGTTCACCGAGACCGCGCAGACCGTTGCCGGGCAGCACCTGGTCGCTGCCGCGACCATCGTCGCGCACCTGCAGGACGATATTGTGCCCGTCCCGCCGCGCCGCCAGCCACAGCCGGCTGGCGCCGGCGTGCCGCACCGCATTGGTGATCGCTTCCTGGGCGCAGCGCAGCAGCACATGGGCGCGCTCCGGGTCGTCGACGGTGAGTGGCTGCTCGATGTCCATCTCGATGGCGAGCTTGGGAACGTTCTCGGCCAGCGGGCGCAGCGCGGCGCCCAGGTCGATCGCGCCGCCCTCGCGCAATTGGCTGACCGCCTCGCGGACGTCGGTCAGCAGCAGGCGGGCCAGCGTGTGGGCCTGCTGCACGTGCTCGCGCACGCGCCCTTCGGACAGGTGCCCGGCCACCTCCAGGTTCAGGCTGAGCGCGGTGAGGTGGTGGCCCAGCAGGTCGTGCAGCTCGCGCGAGATGCGGGTGCGCTCGTTGACCCGCGCGCTGTCCGCCAGCAGCGCGCGGGTGGCGCGCAGCTCGGCATTCAGGCGGCGCTGCTCCTCGCGCGCCTGCGCCTGCTGCAGGGCGACCAGGCTGACCACGAACACGAAGCCGGAGAAGCCCGCGTACAGCATCGACTGCATCAGCGCCTCCATCGGCGGGAAGCCCAGCCAGCGGATGAACACCGGCGCCACCGCCAGCTGGCTGACCAGCAGCCACACCACCCCCAGCGGCAGCGGCAGCAGCCACGGAAACACGCAGGCCGCCACCATCAGCAGGACGCTGCCCATGCCGGTCCCGCTGAAATAGCTGACCCCCAGCGCGGCCACGGTCAACACCAGCAGCAGCAGGTAGTCGGCGGCGCTGCGCCGGCGCCCCCCCAGGTTCCGGGTCAGCCAGACGTAGCCGGCGCCGAACGCCAGGTAGGCCACCCAGCCCTGCCAAGGCATCGCCAGGTTCTCGCCGCCGCCGACCTGCTGCGGCCGCAGCCAGAAATAGAGTAGCGGCAGGCCGACCATCGCCCAGGTGAACAGGCCGGCATAGCGCAGCAGGCGGGTGTGCTGGATTCGCGCGAACATGGCGTCTTATACCGCCTTGCGCCCCGCCCCGCCCTGCATCGAAGGTCATGGGCGCTCCCCGGCGGCCCATGCGATAATCGCCTGTGGCCCGCGCGACGGACCACACGCAGCAGCCACCGGAGTTTCAAGGAGTTCCAAGGAATGTCGATCGCCATCCGCGACGTGCGCGAGCACGAGCTGGATTCCGTCCTGGCCCTCAACAACGCGGCAGGTCCTGCGATCCTTCCCCTGGACTCGGCTCGCCTGCGCCAGCTGTTCGACCGCGCCGAGTACTTCCGCGTGGCCGAGCGCGACGGGGCCATGGCTGGCTTCCTGATCGGCTTCGGCGCGCACGCGCAGCACGACAGCGTCAACTTCGCCTGGTTCCGCGAGCGCTACCCGGATTTCTTCTACATCGACCGCGTGGTCGTGGCCAGCCGCCGCCGTGGCGGTGGCGTCGGCCGCGCGCTGTACGCCGACGTGCAGAGCTACGCCGAGCTGCGCTACCCGCACCTGGCCTGCGAGGTGTTCCTCGAGCATGGCGCCGACCACGCGCTGCTGTTCCACGGCAGCTTCGGCTTCCGCGAAGTGGGCCAGAACGTCATGCCTTCGGCCGAAGGTCCTCGCCATGATCTGCGCGCGGCGATGCTGATGAAGACGTTGTGCAGCTACCCGTGGGTGCGCGACACCTATGGCGACGCGCTGCCCGACGAGCCCTGGCTGCAGCGCCCGCGCAGCCACGTCGCCGCGGCGCTGCCGGCGAAGGGTGCCTGCGCATGAGCGCCCAGACCGACTACGCGCAGGCGGGCGAACTGAAGTTCGGCCAGGTCGGCATTGCCAACCTGCGGGTACGCAACCTCGATCCGGCACAGCTGGCCGCAGAGATGCAGGAGCGGGTGCAGCGCGCGCCCAACCTGTTCGCGCGCGCCGCGGTGGTGCTGGACTTCGGCGGCCTGAGCAAGGCGCCCAGCCTCGACGAGGCCCGCACCTTGGTGGAAGGCCTGCGCGACGCCGGCGTACTGCCGGTCGCGCTGGCCTACGGCACCAGGGAAATCGAGGCACTGTCGCAGCAGCTGGGCCTGCCGCTGCTGGCCAAGTTCCGCGCCCAGTACGAACGCGCCGACGACGCGCCGGCACCGGCCCGCGCCCCGGAACCGCCGCGCGCCGCCGAACCACCGGCCGCCCCTGCCGCCGCCCCGGCGGTTGCCGGCGCCTCCGCGCCCGGCCTGATCCAGGCCGCGCCGGTACGCTCCGGCCAGCAGGTCTACGCCGAACAGCGCGACCTGACCGTGCTGGCCACGGTCGGCGCTGGCGCGGAAGTGCTTGCCGATGGCAGCATCCACATCTACGGTGCACTGCGCGGCCGCGCCCTGGCCGGTGCGCGCGGCAACGAAGGCGCCCGGATCTTCTGCCGCGAATTCCATGCCGAACTCGTCGCAGTGGCCGGGCACTACAAGGTGATGGAAGACATCCCCGCCGAACTGCGCGGCAAGGCCGTGCAGGTGTGGCTGGAACACGGACAACTCAAGCTTGCGGCGCTCGACTGAACGCCGCTCCCACAGCATCACGGAGGAAGCCAACTTGGCTGAGATCATCGTAGTCACCTCGGGCAAGGGCGGCGTCGGCAAGACCACGACCAGCGCCAGCATCGCCACCGGGCTCGCCCGCCGCGGCAAGAAAGTGGCGGTCATCGACTTCGACGTCGGCCTGCGCAACCTCGACCTGATCATGGGCTGCGAACGCCGGGTGGTGTACGACTTCGTCAACGTGATCCACGGCGAGGCCACCCTCAAGCAGGCGTTGATCAAGGACAAGCGCTTCGACAACCTGTACGTGCTGGCCGCCAGCCAGACCCGCGACAAGGATGCGCTGAGCAAGGACGGCGTGGAGAAGGTGCTGAAGGACCTGGCCGCCGAAGGCTTCGACTACGTCATCTGCGACAGCCCGGCCGGCATCGAGAAGGGCGCGTTCCTGGCGATGTACTTCGCCGACAAGGCGATCGTGGTGGTGAACCCGGAAGTTTCCAGCGTGCGCGACTCCGACCGCGTGCTGGGCCTGCTGGCCTCCAAGACCCATCGCGCCGAACGCAGCGATGGCGAGGTGTCCGCGCACCTGTTGCTGACCCGCTACAGCCCGGTGCGGGTGGAGAGCGGCGAGATGCTGTCGATCAACGACGTCGAGGAAGTCCTGGGCCTGAAGACGATCGGCGTGATCCCCGAATCGGGCGACGTGCTCAACGCCTCCAACAAGGGCGAACCGGTGATCATGGACGGCGAGTCCATCGCCGGGCAGGCCTATGACGATGCGGTGGCGCGGCTGCTGGGCGAAGATCGCCCGCTGCGCTTCACCACGGTGGAAAAGAAAGGCTTCTTCAGCAAGTTGTTCGGGGGTTGAGGCATGGCTATTTTCGATTTCCTCAAGCCCAAGAAGAACACCGCCTCGGTCGCCAAGAACCGCCTGCAGATCATCATCGCGCAGGAGCGCAGCTCGGCCGGCGCGCCGGACTACCTGCCGCTGATGCGGCGCGAGATCCTGGAAGTGATCCGCAAGTACGTGAACGTGGACACCGACGCGGTCAAGGTGGACGTGGTCAAGGACGGCGAGCACGACGTGCTGGACATCTCGGTGTCGCTGCCGGAACGCGGCGCCTCGCCGGCCTGAAAACAGTCCGGCCGCCCGCCGTGGAAACCCCGCCGGTGCTGACCTTGGCCGACATCGGCTTCGATGCGCCGCGCGCGCTGCTGGCCCGCTACGGGCTGGCGCTTGCGCGCGTGGCCGATGGCGAGCCCATTCCCGGCAGCTACTGGGGCGACAGCGAGGCCGGCATCATCGGGAGCACCGTCTACGCCCGCGCCGACACCCCCGTGCATTCGCTGCTGCACGAGTCCGGGCACCTGATCGTACTGCCGCCGGAGCGCCGCGCCGGCGTGCATACCGACGCCACCGATTCGGTGCCCGAGGAAGACGCTGTGTGCGTGCTGCAGGGCCTGCTGGGCGATGCCCTGCCAGGCGTAGGCCGCCAGCGGGTCTGGGCCGACATGGACGCATGGGGCTACACCTTCCGGCTCGGTTCCGCCGGCGCCTATGTCGAACACGATGCCGACGACGCCTGGCGATGGCTGCGCGAGCACGGGCTGGTGGATGCCGACGGCGCGCTCACGCAGGCCGGGCCCATGCATGCCTGAGCCGGTCCGCTTGCCGGCGCGCGGCGTCGCGGTCTAGCCTTGCCGCTTCCCGCATCTCCCTGCCGCCGAGGATCCGCCCGTGAAGCTCCGCCACGCCCTGCTTGCCACCGCCGTCATCGGCACCCTCGGTCTTGCCGCGTGCAAGCGCGACGCCGAGCCCGCCGCCGCGACCCCCGCGCCCGCCGCCCAGCCGGGCGAGACTGCCGACCAGTTCGTCGCCCGCGTCAACGAGGAGGTACGCAAGCTCAGCACCGAACTCAATTCCGCGCAGTGGCTGTCGAATACCTACATCAACGGCGACAGCGAGTTGATCGCGGCCAAGGCCAACGAACGCTGGCTGGCCCAGCTCAACGTGTGGATCGAACAGTCGAAGCGCTACGACGGCCAGCAGCTGAAGCCGGAAACCGCGCGCGCGCTCAAGCTGCTGAAGCTGTGGACGGCGATGCCGGCGCCCAAGGACCCGAAGAAGCTGGAGGAACTGACCCAGCTCGCAACGCGCATGGAAGGCATGTACGGCGCCGGCAGCTACTGCACGGGCGAAGGCGCTGCCCGGACCTGTCGCGACATCGGCCAGCTCAGCGACGTGCTGGCCAAGAGCCGCGACTACGACGCACAGCTGGATGCCTGGCAGGGCTGGCACACCATCAGCGTGCCGATGCGCAAGGACTACGTGCGTTTCACCGAACTGGTGAACGAAGGCGCGAAGGAGATGGGCTTCGCCGACGCCGGCGAGATGTGGCGCTCCGGCTACGACATGTCGCCGGCGGAGCTTGCCAGCGAGAGCGACCGCCTGTGGGGCCAGGTCAAGCCGCTGTACGAACAGCTGCACTGCTACGCGCGCACCCGGCTGGACGCGCAGTACGGCAAGGACAAGGGCGAGGTTGCCGGCGGCCTGCTGCCCGCCCACCTGATGGGCAACCTGTGGCAGCAGGACTGGAGCAACCTCTGGGACATCCTGCAGCCGTACAAGGCGGCCGGAAGCCTGGATATCAACAGCGCGCTGGAGCGGATGGCCGCCGCCGACCTTGCCCGCGAGCTGGCCAAGCCCGCGGCGGCCGGCACTTCCGCCGCCGAACGCAGCTTCGCCGCCCAGCGCGCCGCCCAGCTGGCCACCGCCAAGGCGATGACCGAGCGCGCGCAGGATTTCTACGTCTCGCTGGGCATGCCCAAGCTGCCGGAGAGCTACTGGCAGAAGTCGCAGTTCATCAAGCCGATGGACCGCGACGTGGTCTGCCACGCCAGCGCTTGGGACATGAACATGGCCGGCGACGTGCGCACCAAGATGTGCATCGTGCCCAGCGAGGAAGAGCTGACCACGATCTACCACGAGCTTGGCCACATCTATTACGACCTGGCCTACAACAAGCAGCCGCCGATCTTCCAGAACGGCGCCCATGACGGTTTCCACGAAGCCATCGGCGACACCATCGTGCTGGCGATGACCCCGCAGTACCTGGCATCGGTGGGGCTGGTCGATGCGCCGAAGCAGAGTCAGGAAGCGCTGATCAATGCGCAGATGCGGATGGCGCTGGCCAAGGTCGCCTTCCTGCCGTTCGGGCTGATGATCGACCGCTGGCGCTGGGGCGTGTTCGATGGCTCGATCAAGCCCGACGGCTACAACAAGGCGTGGTGGGAGCTGAAGGCGAAGTACCAGGGCGTCGCCCCGGCCACCGCCCGCGGCGAGGACTTCTTCGACCCGGGCGCGAAGTACCACGTGCCCGGCAACACCCCGTACACCCGCTACTTCCTGTCGCACATCCTGCAGTTCCAGTTCTACAAGGCGCTGTGCGATGCCTCGGGTCACAAGGGCCCGCTGTACGAATGCAGCTTCTACGGCAACAAGGAAGCCGGCCAGCGCTACTGGGCGATGCTGTCCAAGGGCAACAGCCAGCCGTGGCAGCAGACCATGAAGGAGCTGACCGGCGGCGAGAAAATGGACGCCAGCGCGGTGCTGGAGTACTTCGCACCGTTGCAGACCTGGCTGAAGGAACAGAACGCGGGTAGCACCTGCGGATGGAACGCGGCGGGCACCGTCGCGGCGCCGGCTACGCCGGCGAAAGCCGGCTAGGTGTGATCTCTCAGTAGGTTGTTCATCCGGGGTGATCCCGGAAGACTGGAGGTGCGAATCAGCCACCCCTCCAGGAGCCCCGGATGAACCTGCATAAACATGCCCGTCTTACGCCTCGCGGTCGAGCCTTGCTTGTGGAGCGAGTGATCAACCATGGCCTGCGGGTCGAGGAGGCAGCGCATGCCGCGGGCGTGAGCGTCAGAACCGCTTACAAGTGGCTGCGCCGCTTCCGCGAAGAAGGTCCGGCCGGCCTGGATGATCGGTCGTCGCGCCCGCACCGCTGCCCGCATGCCACGCCGCCGTCGGTGGCCGCAGGGGTGGCCGCGCTGCGTCGTCAGCGTCAGGCCTACCGCCAGATCTCATTGGCCTTGCCTGTCGGCCTCAGCACCATTGCCCGGCTGATGCGCCGCGCCGGGCTGCACAGGCTGGCCGAGCTTGAGCCGGCGCGCCAGGATAACCGCTACGAGTATCACCAGGCCGGGGACCTGCTGCATCTTGATATCAAGAAGCTGGGCCGCTTCTGGCGCCCAGGGCATCGGGTCACGGGCGATCGCCAAGGCGCCTCCGATGGCGCAGGCTGGGAGTTCGTCCACCTCGCCATCGACGATCACTCACGAGTCGCCTTCGGCACCATCGAAGGCGATGAGCGCGGGGCCAGCGCCTGCCGCGCACTGCTTCAAGCCCTGCGCTACTACCGCGGCCTGGGAGTCACCTTCAAGCGGGTGATGACCGACAACGGTGCCTGCTACAAGTCCCGACGCTTCCGCCGGCTCCTGCGCCGCCTGGGCCTGCGCCATCTGCGCACGCGGCCCTACACGCCACGCACCAACGGCAAGGCCGAGCGCCTGGTGCAGACCGCGCTGCGCGAATGGGCTTATGCCCGCTCCTACGACAGCTCGGAGCAGCGTCGGCACGCGCTTCCTCGCTGGCTGCACCAGTACAACTGGCACCGGCCGCACGCCAGCCTTGGCTACCAACCCCCGATCAGCCGCATCCAGCTTCCACTGAACAACGTCCTGGGTTTACACAGCTAGGCCGCCAGCAACATGGCAGTGCAAGGCCGGCGCAAGCCGGCCTTTCTGTTCCGGGATGCCGAAAGTCACTTGCCCGCGGCGAAGCCTTGATGCAGTTTCGCGACTCCTCCACACCGCATCGATGATCGCCATGCGCCGCAATGCCAAAGTCGTTTTCGCCAGCACCCTCCTGGCGGCCTCCCTGCACATGGCCGTCCATGCGCAATCCAGTGGTGGGAACATCACCGGCGAGGCATCAAGCGGCGACACCGTGACCATCACCGGCGTCGATACCGGGTTCAAGCGCGAACTGAAGATCGAGAAGGATGGCAAGTACCAGATCCGCCGTGTGCCGACAGGCGAATACCAGGTCGTGCGGGTCCACAAGGACGGCACCATCGACCCCGTGCAATCCATCACCGTGCGCGTGGGCAGCACGGCGCGGGTCATGGAACCCGGCCAAACCGACACCAAGGCCGCGGCTTCGGATTCCTGAGCACTCGCGTTGATCGAAGGCCGGCACAAGCCGGCCTTCTTTTTCCCGGCTGCAGCGCGATACTGGGCGCATGCACACCGACCTTGCCCCGCAGCCGCCCGCTACCGCCACCGCCCTGCCCGCACGCTTCTACGCGGGGCCGGAAATGGCCGCCACCGACCGCAGCGCGATCTTCGACCGCAGCTGGCAACTGGTCGCGCACGTCTCGCAGCTGCGCGGCATAGGCGACCACGTCGTTGCCAACCTCGCTGGCCTGCCGGTGATCGCGGTGCGCGGCGCCGACGGCACGGTGCGGGTGATGCACAACGTCTGCCGCCATCGTGCCGGCCCCATCGCGCAGTGCGACGGGCTCGCCGCGAAGGCGTTGCGCTGCCGCTACCACGGCTGGACCTACACGCTGGAAGGCCACCTGCGCTCGGCGCCGGAAATGAAGGACGCGCAGGGGTTCGACGTCGCCGACGTGAGCCTGCCGCAGCTCGCCGTGAAAGTCTGGCAGGGGCTGGTGTTCGCGGCGGTCGATGAAGCGAACGCACCGGACTTCGAAGCCTTCGTCGCCGGCATCGACGCCCGCCTCGGCACCGACCGCGGGCTGGAGAACTACGGGGGCCACCATCGCGCCAGCTACGACATCGCCTGCAACTGGAAGGTGTACGTCGACAACTACCTCGAGGGCTACCACGTCCCGTTCGTGCATCCGGGCCTGAACCGGCTGCTGGACTACCGCAGCTACCGCACCGAACTTTCGCGCTGGCATTCGCTGCAGTGGAGCCCGCTGGAGAGCGACCCCGCGCTGTACGGGAACGGCGACGCGCTGTACTACTGGCTGTGGCCGAACACCATGCTCAACATCCTGCCCGGGCGCCTACAGACCAATACGGTGGTGCCGCTGGGCGTGGACCGCTGCCGGGTGGTGTTCGACAGCTACTACGCCGATGCCGGCGACGCCGCGCGGCGCGATGCCGACCTCGCCTTCAGCGACGAAGTGCAGCATGAGGACATCGGCATCTGCGAAGACGTGCAGCGTGGCATGGCTTCCGGCAGCTACGTGCCGGGCCGGCTGAACCCGCTGCGCGAGACCGGTGTCCACCACTTCCACGAACTGCTGCGCGATGCGTATCGCAGCGGCACAACGGCTGCCGGCGGCAATGACTGACGCCCACGACCAGCCGGAGCCGAAGGAGCGCAGGCCCCTCGGCCCGTGGTCGGCCACCGCGCTGGTGGTCGGCAGCATGATCGGCAGCGGGGTGTTCCTGCTGCCGGCGTCGCTGGCGTCGTACGGCGGCGTCAGCCTGCTGGGCTGGGCGATCACCCTGTCCGGCGCGCTGGCGCTGGCGCTCACCTTCGCCCGCTTGGCGATGCGCTGGCCGCAGACCGGTGGTCCCTATGCGTTCGCCCGCAACGCCTTCGGCGAGGCACCGGCGTTCATGGTCGCGTGGAGCTACTGGGTGTCGATCTGGAGCGCCAATGCGGCCATCGCGGTGGCCTTCGCCGGCAGCCTGGGCGCGCTGTTCCCGGCGCTGGTGGCGACGCCGCTGCGCGCCGGTGCCTGCGCGCTCGCGGGGCTGTGGCTGTGCGCCGGTATCAACCTGCTGGGGCTGCGCGAAGCGGGCCGGATGCAGATCGTGCTGACCGTGCTCAAATTCGTGCCGCTGGCGCTGTTCGCCGGCATCGCGATCTGGTTCATCGAGCCGGCGCAGTTCCAGCCGTTCAACCGCAGCGTGGAATCGCTGCCCACGGCCACCCATGCCTGCGTTGCGCTGGTGCTGTGGGCACTGCTGGGGCTGGAGGCCGCCACCGTGCCGGCCGGCGCCATCGATGACCCGGCGCGCACCATCCCGCGCGCCACCCTGGCCGGCACCCTGCTGGCCGGCATCGCCACCGTGCTGGCGGTGACCGCGGTGATCGGCATCGTTCCGGCGGCGCAACTGAAGGACTCCACGGCACCCATGGCGGATGCCGCACGGATGCTGTGGGGCGGCTGGGCCGGCATCGCCATCGCCATGGTGGCGGCGGTGTCCTGCCTCGGTGCCCTCAACGGCTGGGTGATGCTGTCGGCGCAGATCCCGCTGGCGGCGGCCCGCGACGGCCTGCTGCCGCGCGCCTTCGCCCGCCAGGACGCGCGCGGCACGCCGGCGTTCGGCCTCCTTGCCAGCAGCCTGCTGGCCTCGCTGCTGGTGGCGGCCAACTTCAGCCGTTCGCTGGTGTCGCTGTTCACCTTCTCGATCCTGCTGTCCACCGCTGCCACCCTGCTGCCTTACCTCGCCGGCAGCGCCGCCTGGCTGCTGCGCGGCGAGCGCAAGGGGCGCGCGGTCGCGGCGTTCGCGCTGGCCTACAGCGCCTATGCCCTGCTCGGCGCCGGCACCGAAGCGCTGCTCTGGGGGGGTGCGCTACTGCTGGCGGGCGCGCCGGTATATGCGTGGATGCGCCGTCCTACAGCTCGCTAGGCTCCATGGCGGCTGGCACCAGCGGCACCCGCAGGGCGCGCCCAGAGACGCGGTTTTCCCACCACCAGAACAGCCAGCCGCCCAGCACGAACGCGGCGGCGCCCAGCGCCAGTTGCAGGGCGCTGTCGCTGAGCAGCGGCGACAGCAGGCCGGCGATGACCGCGTTGCCCAGCAGGCCGAAGAAGGCCTGCAACGACGACGCGCTGCCGCGCCGGTGCGGGTACATGTCGAGGATGGCGAGGGTGATGATCGGGAACACCAGCGCGATGCCGAACGCGAGCAGGCTCATCGGCAGCACCGCCCACGGCACCGCCGGCACGTCGGCCCACAGGGTGTAGCCCAGGTTGAGCGCCATGGCGGTGCCGCAGCAGGCGAAGCCGATGTTGGCCAGCCGGCGGCCGTCGATGCGCCCGGCGGCGCGGCCGGAAACGAATGCACCCAGCATCATCCCGCCGATCATCGGGATGAAGAACCAGCCGAACTGCTGCTCGCGCAGCCGCAGCAGGTCCAGCACGAAGGCCGGGGCGGAAGCGATGTACAGGAACAGCGCACCGAAGTTGAGCGCCGCCGCCATCGACAGGCGCAGGAAGCGCGGGTTGCGCGCCATCTCCAGGTAGCCGCGCAGCAGCACGGGCGGTCGCAGCGGCAGCCGCGCCGCAGGCGGATGGGTTTCCGGCAGGCCGCGCCAGACTGCCACGATCAGCACCGCCGCGAACGCCACCAGGAACCAGAAGATCGCCGGCCAGCGGTGCCAGCCCAGCAGCCAGCCGCCCAGCACTGGCGCCACCGCCGGGGCGATGCCGAAGATCATCGACACCTGGCTCATCAGCCGCTGGGCATCGTCGCCGTGCAGCACGTCGCGGATCACCGCGCGCCCCACGATCAGGCCTACCCCTGCGCTGAGGCCCTGCAGCGCGCGGAACGCCAGCAGCTGCGGCAGCGTGGTGGCCAGCGCGCAGCCCACCGAGGCCAGCAGGAACACCACCAGCCCGCCCAGGATCACCCGCCGCCGCCCCAGCGCATCCGACAGCGAGCCGTGCACCAGGCTCATCCCGGCGTAGGCCAGCAGGTAGACGCTGATGGTCTGCTGCATGGCCAGTTTGTCCGCACCCATCTGCGCGCCGATCTGCGGGAACGCCGGGAAGATGGTGTCGATGGAGAACGGGCCGAACATCGACAGTCCACCCAGCAGCAACGCCAGGCGACGGAAGGAGATGGGTGGGGTCACGGCCGGGGGATGGGGGAATGCCGGCCGGCAGGATAGCAGCGGCGGGAGCGCCGTCCGTCGCGGAAAAGCTGCGTTGCACGCCTGCAACTACCGCCAGCCGCTATAATCGCGCCACACGGAGGGAGAAGCGCGCGGACCTCGTCCCGCAGCGCTGCCGAAGGCGCAACCGCCCGGAATCGCTCAGGCCCAAGACCGCCGTGTGACCACACTCTGGAGAGATCGGACGCCATCCATCGGCGATACCGGCGCCGAAGGGGCAAGAAGCCGCGCGGATTCCCCTCCCCGCCCGCGCGCTTCCAAACTCTCAGGCAGAAGGACAGAGCGGGCATCCCCTCCTTGCGCCCTCGCGCCCCCGGATGCCGCCATGACCCAGCCCTCGCTCCGCTCGCTCGAACACCACGACGCCTTCATCGAACGCCACATCGGCCCCAACGACGCCGAGATCTCGGCGATGCTGGGCCAGCTCGGCTTCGATTCGCTGGAGGCGTTCACCGACGCCATCGTCCCGGCCAGCATCAAGTCCACCGCCCCGCTGGCACTGCCGGAGTCGATGACCGAAGTCGACGCGCTGGCCAGGATCCGCGCCATCGCCGACAAGAACCAGGTGTTCCGCAGCTTCATCGGCCAGGGCTATTACGGCACCCACGTGCCGAACGTGATCCTGCGCAACATCCTCGAGAACCCGGCCTGGTACACCGCCTACACCCCGTACCAGGCGGAGATCTCGCAGGGCCGCATGGAGGCGCTGATCAACTTCCAGACCATGGTCGCCGACCTGACCGGGATGGACATCGCCAACGCCTCGCTGCTCGACGAAGCCAGCGCCGCGGCCGAGGCCATGACCCTGGCCAAGCGCAGCGCCAAGTCGAAGTCCGACACCTTCCTGGTGATCGGCGATACCCACCCGCAGACCATCGAAGTGCTGCAGACCCGCGCCGAGCCGCTGGGCCTGAAGGTGAACGTGGTGCGCGGTACCGATGCGGTGCACGCTGCCATCGCCGAAGGTGACTATTTCGGCGTGCTGGTGCAGTACCCGGCGTCCAGCGGCTGGATCGCCGACTGGGAGAAGGACGCCGAGGCCATCCATGCGCACAACGCGCTGTTCGTGGTCGCCACCGACCTGCTGGCCCTGACCCTGTTGAAGTCGCCGGGCGAGATGGGCGCCGACATCGTGATCGGCAACACCCAGCGCTTCGGCGTGCCGTTCGGTTTCGGTGGCCCGCACGCCGCGTTCATGGCCTGCCGCGACGCGTTCAAGCGCAGCATGCCGGGCCGCCTGATCGGCGTGTCCATCGACGCCGCCGGCAACCCCGCCTACCGCCTCACCCTGCAGACCCGTGAACAGCACATCCGCCGCGAGAAGGCGACCTCCAACATCTGCACCGCGCAGGTGCTGCTGGCGGTGATGGCGGCGATGTATGCCGTCTACCACGGACCGGACGGCCTCAAGCGCATCGCCCAGCGCGTGGCCCGCTACACCGCCATCCTCGCCGCCGGCCTGCGCGAGCTGGGCCACGCCAGCGTCCACGCCACCGCCTTCGACACCTTGTGCATCGACGCCGGCGACCAGTCCGCGGCGCTGGTCGAGCGCGCCCGCGCGCACCGCGCCAACCTGCGCGCGCGCGGCAACGGTTCGATCTGCATCTCGCTGGACGAAACCACCACCCGCGCCGACCTGGAGCTGCTGTGGCGCATCTTCGGTGGCGATGACGCGACCCTGCCGTCGGTCGACGCGCTGGATGCCAGCGCGCCGTCGCTGATCCCGGCGGAACTGGCGCGCACCAGCGCGTTCATGACCCACCCGGTGTTCAACACCCACCACAGCGAGCACGAACTGCTGCGCTACCTGCGCACGCTGGCGGACAAGGACCTGGCGATGGATCGCACCATGATCCCGCTGGGTTCCTGCACGATGAAGCTCAACGCCACCGCCGAGATGATCCCGATCACCTGGCCGGAGTTCGGCAACATCCATCCGTTCGTGCCGGCCGAGCAGGCGCAGGGCTACAAGGAACTGATCGCCGGGCTGGAAGCGATGCTGGTGGAAGCCACCGGCTACGACGCGGTCAGCCTGCAGCCCAATTCCGGCGCGCAGGGCGAATACGCCGGCCTGCTGGCGATCCGCGCCTACCACGCCTCGCGCGGCGAGAGCCATCGCAACATCTGCCTGATCCCGGAATCGGCGCACGGCACCAACCCGGCGTCCGCCAACATGTGCGGAATGAAGGTGGTGGTCACCAAGTGCGACGCCAACGGCAACGTCGACGTGGAAGACATCCGCGTGCAGGCCGAGAAGCATTCGGCCAACCTGGCCGCGCTGATGATCACCTACCCGTCCACCCACGGCGTGTTCGAGGAGGACGTGGTCCGCATCTGCGAGATCATCCACCAGCACGGCGGCCAGGTGTACACCGACGGCGCCAACATGAATGCCCTGGTCGGCCTGGCCAAGCCCGGCAAGTGGGGCTCGGACGTCTCGCACCTCAACCTGCACAAGACCTTCTGCATCCCGCACGGCGGTGGCGGCCCCGGCGTCGGCCCGTGCGCGGTGAAGTCGCACCTGGCGCCGTTCCTGCCCAAGGCCTTCGGCGAAGGCGGCGTGCGCACGGCGGGCAGCGGCGGCGGCGCGATGGTGTCGGCGGCCAGCTTCGGCAGCGCCTCGATCCTGCCGATCAGCTGGATGTACATCGCGATGATGGGCCGCGACGGCCTGCGCAAGGCCACCCAGGTGGCGATGCTCAACGCCAACTACATCGCCAGGCGCCTGGCCCCGCATTACCCGACGCTCTACACCGGCCGCAACGGGCTGGTCGCGCACGAATGCATCCTCGACCTGCGCCCGCTGGAGAAGCAGTCCGGCATCAGCGCCGAGGACGTGGCCAAGCGCCTGATCGACTTCGGCTTCCACGCCCCGACCCTGAGCTTCCCGGTCGCCGGCACGCTGATGGTGGAGCCGACCGAGTCCGAATCGCAGCACGAACTGGATCGCTTCATCGACGCGATGATCCAGATCCGCGCCGAGATCCAGGACGTGATCGACGGCAGGCTGGACCGCGCCGACAACCCGCTCAAGCACGCGCCCCACACGGCGATGCAGGTGTCGGCCAGCGAATGGGCCCACGCCTACCCGCGCGAGCTGGCCGCATTCCCGCTGCCGGTGCTCAAGCAGGTCAAGTACTGGCCGCCGGTGGCGCGCGTGGACAACGTGCATGGGGACAAGAACGTGATGTGCGCCTGCATTCCGGTGGACGCGTACAAGGACGACGCCGACGCCTGATCCTCCGCGATCCATGGCCATGCGCAGAGAGCCCCGCCTTGCGGGGCTCTCTGCGTTCAGGGGAGTCAAGTCCGTTCAGGAATTGATTATTCGAACAAATAGTTTCTGAAGAAATCTATATTCAACCGCATCGGATTCCCGCTAGAGTGGGCCAGGAAGCTTGCGCCGGGGGACCAGGGGCCCGCTTCCACACGCGGTAGCGCACAGCTGCCTACGCCACCTGTCGACTAGGGGAATACCGATGGCTTCACGCCACAAGCCCGTCCTGCGCCACCTGACGCTCGCCCTGCTCTCCGCCCTCGCCCTGCCGGCCATCGCCCAGCAGCAAGCCGGCGACGACAACAAGACCGAAAAGCAAACGCGGACACTGGATACCGTGACCGTGACCGGGTCGCGCATCAAGCGCACCGACGTGGAAGCGGCCCTCCCGATCACCATCGTGCAGAAGGCGGCCATCGAGGCGCAAGGCATCACCTCGGCGGAGCAGCTGCTGCAATTCCTCAATGTCGCCGGCAATGGCGCGGATGGCATGGTTTCGGCCTCCGTCGACATGGATCTGGGGGAACTGCGCGGCACCGCAGGCGTCTCCGGCGCCAACCTGCGCGGCCAGGGCTCCGACGCCACGCTGGTACTGTTGAACGGCCGCCGCGTGGCAACCCACGGCCTGCGTGGCCAAGCGGTGGACCTGAACTCCATTCCCTTCGCGGCGATCGAGCGCGTTGAGGTCCTGCGCGACGGCGCCTCGGCGATGTACGGCACCGACGCCATCGGCGGCGTCATCAACTTCATCACCCGCAGCGACTACCAGGGCATCGTCGTCAACGCCGGCCTGGACGTGACGCAGGAAGGCGGCGGCAACATCTACACCTCCAGCATCCTTGCCGGTACCGGCGACCTCGAGGCCGATGGCTGGAACGTCTGGGGCACGGTCAACTACCGTCGCAGCGAGATCCTGCGCAGCCACCAGCGCGACTTCGCCAACAGCTTCCAGCCGGATCGCGGCGTTTCGCCCGACACCCGGGGCACCCCGTTCGCGACGGTGACCAATGCCGCGGGCGGCATCATCCAGGGTGGCCTGACGGACCCCGCCGGCGGGGGCGCCCAGCGCTTCATCAACATCCTCAACCTGCCGGGTGGCGCTGGCTGTGCCAATGGCGGCGACAACATGGGGCCGTATGACTACCGCCTGTGGGACAGCGCCAGCTCCAAGTACGCCTGCGCCTGGGACTACCCGGCGGCACAGCCGCTGCAACAGCCTCTGGAGGGCGTGCAGGCGCTGGGCCGGGCCACCTTCAAGATCGGCGCCAACCACAAGTTCTACGCGGAGCTGATGGCGTCGCAGGTGAAATCCCAGCGCGAGTACGAACCCCTGCAGCTGACGTCCAGCGCATCGGCGACCGCCGTCCTCGACCCCAGCACCTGGTATCCGCTGAACAGCCAGACGCGGGCGACCTACGACAAGATCTTCAATGCGCTGACCAACTATTTCGGCCCGGCCAACCTGGTCTACGGCAACAAGATCCCGTACCGCTGGCGCTGCGTCGCGTGTGGACCGCGCCAGATCGAAACCACCACCAAGGCGTTCCGGCTGCTGGCCGGGGTGGAGGGCAGCATTGGCAACTGGGACTACGACGTTGGCCTGTCGCATGCGTCCAACAAGGCCGAGTCGGTCCTGGCCGGCGGGTACTACTTCTCGAGCGGCCTCAAGCAGGCGCTCGGCAGCGGCCTGCTGAATCCGTTCCTGATGCCCGGCGAGCAGCAGAGCGCGGAAGGCATGGCGGCGCTGCAGGCGGCTTCGGCCACCGGCGTGCACCTGTACGGCGGCGAATCCGCCGTCACCACCCTGGATGCCAGCTTCAGCGGCGGCCTCGGCTTCAGCCTGTGGGGAGAAGAAGTACAACTGGCCACGGGCGTCGAGGCGCGCCGCGAGGAATACAAGTTCGGGGGCGTCCAGGTGCTCAACGGCCTGCCGCTCAACTACAACACGCTGTACCAGGCGCCGTTCGACGACACCAGCGAACTCCCCAAGGTGACCCGCGATGTCAAGGCGCTCTACGTGGAAGCCTACGTGCCGATCGTGAAGGGCTTCGACGTGACCCTGGCCGTGCGGCGCGACCAGTACGACACCTTCGGCGGGACCACCAATCCGAAATACGCGTTCAAGTGGCAGCCGGTTGAATCGCTGGCGTTCCGCGGCGCCTACAGCACCGGTTTCAAGGTGCCGGAATTCACCAAGCTCTTCGCCGGCGTGAACCGCGTGGAGTACTTCGGCCGCGACCTCGTCGATCCCGCCAGCTGCCCCGGCGGGTCGGTCAATTCGACCATTCCGGGCTGCGACCTGATCCAGCCCACCATCATCACCGGCGGCAAGATCGACCTGCAGCCGGAGGAGTCGACCCAGAAGAGCCTGGGCGCGGTGTTCGCCCCGAACAGCAGGTTCAACATCAGCGTGGACTGGTGGGAAATCGAACGCACCAACACGATCCGCGTCCCCAACCTCGCCACGCTGACCGCGAACTACGCGCTGTTCGGCGAGAACTGGATCCGCGACAGCAGCGGCAAGGTCATCGCCATCGACCAGCGCTACATCAATTCCGGCGGCACCCTGACCCGCGGCGTGGAGCTGGACGCCAACGTGAACGGCGAGCTGGCCGGGGGGCGCTGGCAGGTGAACCTCAATGGCAGCTACATCGACACTTTCAAGGAAAGATCGCTGGCCAACGAGCCCTACAGCAGCAACAAGGTGGGCGAGTACGTCCGCTTCTACAACCTGCCGCTGAAGTGGAAGCACACGCTGGGCTTCACCTGGGCGAAGGGCGACTGGGTGCACACGCTGACCCAGGTCCATCGCGCGGGCTACAAGGACGAGGAGCCGGTGAGCGTCGAGGGCGGCTTCTACACGCCGACGAACTGGAACCCCGACGTCGACAGCTACACGACCTACAACTACAGCCTGACCTGGTCGGGGATGAAAAACACCAAGATCAGCTTCGCCCTGCGCAACCTGCTGAATACCGACCCGCCGTTCACCGCGCACCAGGTCGATTTCGCGTCCGGCGCCGCCTGGGAACCCCGTGTCGCCGATCCGCGCGGGCGCTCGTTCAACTTGATGGTCGAGTACAAGTTCCACTGAGTCTGCCTGCCGGGCCGCCGCCCGCGCGCCGTCGTGACATCGCGTCGGCGTGTGGGCGGCGATCAACTGACCCGCATCCCTCATCCGCTGTCACCACCGATACCCGTTTGCAGGAGCGCCGCCATGCCCGACCGCCGTCCCATCTGGCTTGATCGCCGCCGCTTCCTCGCGGCGGCGACGGGGACGGCGGTCGCCATTGCGGTGGAAGCCCAGGCGGCACCCCTGCTGGGCGCACGCAAGCCATCGCGGGCAGAGGCATCGAACGCCTGGATCGAAGTGGACCCGGCCATCTTCGACGACAACCTCGAGCGTATCCGCGCAATGCTGACGGGCGGCGCACAGGTCTGCGCGGTGATGAAGGCGGATGCCTACGGCATCGGCATCGACATGCTGATGCCCAGCGTCATCAAGGCGCGCATTCCCTACGTCGGCATCGCCAGCAACGAAGAAGCACGCGTGGCGCGCGCATGCGGGTTCAAGGGGCGGATCATGCGCGTGCGTTTGGCCACCGCAAGGGAGATTGCGGCAGCTGCGCCCTACGATGTGGAGGAGCTGGTCGGCAACCTGGAGGCGGCTGATTCCATCCTCCAGGTCGCCCGCAAGCGCGGCCGCCGCGCCCGCGTGCACCTGGCCCTCAATTCCGCAGGCATGAGCCGCAACGGCGTGGAGCTGCGTACCGATGCCGGTCGGCGCGAAGCCCTTGCACTGGCGGAAAACGAAAGCCTGCAGATCGTCGGCCTGATGACCCATTTCCCATCGGAAGATCCGGCGGAACTGCTGCGCAACGTGGAAACGTTCCAGCACGACGCGGAGTGGCTGTTCGCAAACACGCGGCTGCGCCGCGAACAGGTCCTGCTGCACGCCGCCAACTCGTTTGCCATCCAGCACGTACCGCAATCCCACCTGGACATGGTGCGTCCGGGCGGCGCCCTGTACGGCTATGGCGGCACACCCAAACCGCCGTTCGCGCATGTCGCCGCCTTCAAGACGCGCGTCGCCTCCGTGCAGGCGTATCCGGCAGGCAGCACGGTGAGCTACGACCGGACCTTCACCCTGTCCCGCGACTCGCTGCTGGCCAACCTGCCGGTGGGATATTCGGACGGCTACCGCCGCGCCTACTCCAACAAGGGCAGCGTCCTGGTCCGTGGACAGCGCGCGCCCGTCGTCGGGCGCGTCACCATGAACACCACGATGGTGGACGTGACGGACATCGTCGGCGTCCGCCCCGACGACGAGGCGGTGCTGTTCGGCAGGCAGGGCAAAGACCAGATCACCCAGGCCGAGATCGAGGAGATCACCGGCGTCATCCTTGCCGACCAGTACACGGTCTGGGGCAATTCGAATCCAAAGATCTTGCGCCGCTGAGCGGCCAGGGAGACACACCGCATGTCCGTCCGATTCCGAGATCCGCGCCCCCTCGCGTCCTGCATGCCGCGGATGGTCCTGCTGTCCGCGCTGTGCCTGGTGCCGTTACTCGCGCAGGCGGCGCCGCAGCAGTCCGACACCGCGATGGCCCAAGCCCGCGCGGCAGGCGCACACCCCGTTCCCGCAACGGCGCCCGCAAGCCCCGCGCCCATGGCCGTGATTGATCGACTGATGCAGCCTTACGAGGGCGATGTGCCCGGTGCCGCGCTGCTGGTGCTGAAGGATGGCAAGGCCATCGTGCGGCGCAGCTATGGGCGGTCGGACCTGGAGCGCGGCACCAAGAGCAGTCCCGCCACCAATTACCGGCTGGCGTCGGTGAGCAAGCAGTTCACGGCTGCGGCAGTGCTGCTGCTGGCGCAATCGGGCAAGCTCTCGATCGACGACCCGGTTCGCAGGTGGCTGCCCAGCCTGCCGCCCGCAGCGGATGGCATCACCCTGCAGCACCTGCTCGATCACACGTCCGGCGTGCTGGATTACGAAGACCTGATGGCCAAGCCCTACCCGGGCCAGATCAGCGACGCCGGCGTACTGGCCTTGCTTGAACAACAGGACCGGCTGAACTTCACGCCCGGCAGCACCTATCGCTACAGCAACAGCGGCTACGCCCTGCTTGCGCTGGTGGTGGAGCGCGCTTCCGGCCAGAGCTTTCCCGACTTCCTGCGCAGCCGCATCTTCAAGCCGCTGGGCATGCGCAGCTCGCTGGCCTATGTCGCCGACGGCCCGTCCATCCGCCATCGCGCCTGGGGTTACAGCGAACAGGACGGAATCTGGCAGCGCACCGACCAGAATGCCTACAGCGCGGTGCTCGGCGACGGCGGCATCTACTCCAACATCGACGACCTGGCACGCTGGGACGCCGCGCTGTACGACGACCGCCTGCTCGACGACGCCATGCGCGCGCGCGCGTTCGGCAAGCAGGTGAAGGTCTCCGGCGATCCGGAAGCGACCTACTACGGCTACGGCTGGCGGGTGAACGAAGACGGTAGCCGGCAATGGCATTCCGGCGAGAGCATCGGCTTCCGCAACACCATCATCCGTTGGCCCGGACAGCATCTGACGGTGATCCTGCTCAGCAACCGCAACGAGCCGACGCCCTACCAGACCGCACTCGAGATCGGCACCGCGTTCCTGCAGGCGGCAGACCCCTGACCTGACCCACGACAACCTAGCGCGGCGCGGGCCTGTCGTCGCGTGGGCCTGCCCCTGTCGGACGTCACTTTCCCGCCGCCCCGCCGGGCCCTAGATTGCCGGAATCGCGGCCATGCGCCGCCTGCCGCTGCGCGCCCATGAACACGATCCGTCACCGCCTGCTGCTGGGCGTCCTGCTCGGCGCCCTTGCCCCCGCCACCGCGCCCGCCAGTGGCATCGGTTCCGCAACGGCGGCGGTGCCGCAAGCCATTGAAGTCCGCGTCGACCCGCGGGTCGAGCTCGCCGCGGTGATGGCCAGGCTTGCCGACTTCGAGGAATACCAGGCTCGCGGCATCGAGGCCTACGACCGCGCGGTGGACGCGCACTTCGCGCCGTTCCGCGGCCACCCTGCGATCGCCACCCTGCGCGCCCTGCGCGAGCAGCGCCGGATCGCCTACAACGCGGTGGTGGAAGCGGGCCTGATGGGCGCGTCGAGCGACTGGTCGCCGGCGCTGCCGCTGGCGCCGTGGCCGGACAGCCTGGACCCGCGCTGGGACGCGGCGTCGCTGCGCAGCTTCCTGCAGGCGGCCAGGCGCTTCGAACGCGACACCGGTGCCCGCGCCTTCTTCGCCGGCCAGCGCGCCGTGCATGCCGAGGTGGAAGCCCGCATCCGCGCCAACCTGCAGCAACGGCTGGACCTGCGCTGGTACGCGCAGCGGCTGCCCGCACAGGGCATCCGCCACTTCGTGGTGGTACCGGGCCTGCTGGACGGACTCAACAGTTACGCCGTGCGCGTGGGTGACACGGTCTACGGCGTGCTGGCCACGCCCACGATCCGCGCCGGCGAAGCCATCGAATACCCGGCCGATGCGCAGCTGGCGCTGCTGGTGCACGAATTCCACCACGTCTACCTGAACCCGTGGGTCGACGACAGCATGGGCGTCCTCGCCGCGCCGGCACAGCGGCTGTTCGACGTCGTCGCCCCGACCATGCGCGGCCTGGCCTATGGCGAACCGCGGATCCTGCTGTACGAGTCACTGGTGCGCGCCAACACCCTCAGTTATCTGCGCCAGCACGGCGAGGACGCGGTGTTGCGGCGCGCGATCGCCGAGGACCAGGGCAAGGGCTTCCCGTGGACACCAGCACTGGCGGACTTGCTGGACACCGCCGAAGCGGCCGGCAAACCGCGCTTCGACGCCGGCACCGCGCCCGCGGCGGCCGCGCTGCTGGACGACTGGGCAGCGGACAACGGCGCCCGCATCGTGGCGGAGCAACAGCGATTGGCAGCGGAACAGGCCCGCGTTCTCGCGCAAGGGCCGCAGCTGACCACGCTGTCGCCCGCCGAGGGCGCCCGACTGGCGGCCGGTGACAGCGTGCTGGAGCTGCATTTCGACCGCCCGATGGACGGGCGCATCGCGATCTTCGGCGACGTCCCGACGGTCACCGGGAAGCCGGCCTGGGACGAGGCGAAACAGGTGCTGCGGATCCCCGTGCGGCTGGAGGCAGGCGCGCGCTACCGGTTGCTGCTGAACAGCGAGTCCGACGGCGGCTTCACCAGCCGCGCAGGAGAAAAACTGTCACCGCGCAGCTGGACATTCTCGGTGGATTGACCGGTGCGGCTAGCTAGCCGGCAGCAGGCGGCGGCGAGCTGTGCGCGCCAGCTGACCCGGGCGCGACGTGCAGGTGCCCGCGATGGCCCGGCTATTCCCCGGCACCGCATTCCCGACTAGATTGGGCAGGTGTCCGTCGCATCGCTCCGCGGGGCGGGGCGGCAGGACCGCGCGCCAGCCCATCGGGCAGCGGCCGACTTCCAATCAATCCCTGGGGAGGGAATACATGAACAACCGTGCGAAACCCGGCAAGCATCGGCTCTGCATCGCCCTGCTGGCTGCGCTTGCGCTGCCGGCGATGGCCCAGCAGGCCCAGGACAAGCAGCCCGCCGCAGACGGCAAGGTCAGGACGCTGGACCGGCTGACCGTCACCGGTTCGCGCATCCAGCGCACCGAGATCGAACAGGCGCTGCCGGTGACCTCGGTCACCCGCGCGCAGATCGATGCCGCCGGCATCACCTCGGCCGAGCAGCTGTTGATGCAGCTGAACATCGCCGGCAACGGTTCGGACAACCTCTCCAGCAATGCCGGCATCGTCCATGAGGACCAGCGCGGCAACAACGGCGTTTCCGGCGCCAACCTGCGCGGCCAGGGTGCCGATGCCACGCTGGTGCTGCTGAACGGCCGCCGGGTGGCCACGCACGGCCTGAAGGGCCGCGCGGTCGACCTCAACGCAATCCCGTTCGCCGCGATCGAGCGGGTGGAGGTGCTGCGCGATGGCGCTTCCGCTATCTACGGCACCGATGCCATCGGCGGCGTGATCAACTTCATCACCCGGCGCGATTTCCAGGGTGCGCAGGTATCGGCCTTCGTCGACGTCACCGAAGCCGGCGGCGCCAATGTCTACCGCAGCAGCCTGCTGTTCGGCCGCGGCGACCTGGACCGTGACGGCTGGAACGCCTTCGGCACCGTCAGCGTCAAGCGCAACACCATCCTGGAAGGACACGACCGCGATTTCTCCAACACCTTCCAGCATGATCGCGGCCTGTCGCCGGACACCCGCGGCACGCCGTTCGCCACGGTGTTCAGCCTGGGCAGCTCCGGCGTGGGCGCCAGCAGCATGCTCCGGAATGGCGTGCTGGATCCGGGTGGTGGCAGCACCCGCATGACCGCGGTCAACATCTACAACCTGCCCGGCGCGGAAGGCTGCGAGGCGGCCGGCCCCGACATGGGCCCCTACGCCTACGACCTCTGGGGCGTGCCGGCCTCCCGCTACGCCTGCGCATGGGATTACCCGGCGGCGGCGGTGATCCAGCAGCCGCAGGACAGCGTAGATTTCGTGGGCCGCGCCACCTTCAACATCGGCAGCGCGCACCAGGCCTACGTGGAGCTGACCGCATCGCGGGTGGAGGTAGCCAAGACCTTCGAACCCAACCAGATCTCCTCCAGCACCAGCACTGCCGCCACCTCGCTGGGCCCCAGCACCTGGTACCCGCTGAACGCCACCACCCAGGAGACCTATGACAAGGTCTACGACGCCCTGGCCGGCTACTTCGGCGCGGGCCAACTGACCTATGGCGCGCCGATCGCCTACCGCTGGCGCTGCATGGCCTGTGGCCCGCGTCAGATCGAGACCACCACCGACGCCTACCGCTTCGTCGCCGGCATCGGCGGCCTGCTGGGCGACTGGAGCTACGACGCCGGCCTGACCCGCGCCTCCAGCAAGTCCAAGTCGATTCTGGGCACCGGCTTCCACTACACCGACGCGCTGAAGACGGTGCTGGGCAGCGGCCTGATCAATCCGTTCCTGGCACCCGGCCAGTCGCAGTCCGCGGCAGCGATGGCGGCGCTCGATGCAGCCTCGGCGCGGGGCGTGGCGCTGTACGGCGGCGAGTCGATCACCACTTCGCTGGACGCCTCGATCTCTGGCGAGCTGGGCTTCTTCCGCCTGCCCGCCGGCAGCATCGCGATGGCGGCAGGCGTGGACCTGCGCCGCGAGGAGTTCCGCTTCAACGGCGACCAGCGCGCCGACAAGCGCACCGTGTTCAATGCCCCGTTCGATGATGCCAACGCGCTGGACAACGTCAGCCGGGACATCTCCGCGGCGTACGTCGAGTTCGAGCTGCCGGTGTTCAAGGGCTTCGACCTCAACCTGGCCGGGCGCTATGACCATTACAGCGGCTTCGGCGGCACCACCAACCCGAAGGTATCGTTCAGGTACCAGCCGATGGACACGCTGCTGTTCCGCGGCGCCTACAGCACCGGTTTCAAGGTGC
>JAANMY010000765.1_pt1 | contig 41588 bp, 29 predicted proteins | sample 7279691 | NCBI WGS metagenome assembly JAANMY01 (sample SAMN14094543, study PRJNA606508) | bioreactor metagenome | isolation source: A lab-scale SPAN reactor treating ammonium-rich wastewater day 388 | place: Ireland: Galway | collected 2018-02-07 | reverse complement strand
CAATGGCCAAGCCAGCGGCATCGTCCTTGGCGCTATTGACGCGCAAACCCGAGGACAGGCGCTGCATCGACGTAGCCAGCGAGCCGCCGGACAAGGCCAAGTTGCGCTGGGCGTTGATCGAGACGACGTTGGTGTTGATTGACATGGCCATGGTGCGATTCCTTTAAACAGTCGGTGTGTTGCTTGAACAAGTTTTGCTTGTCGCCAGCGGGCTGCCTGGCCTCTGTGGGCGGTTGCGGCATGGGGTGCCTGCGGCGTACAGATGAGTTATCGGGCGCTGTTCAGAAAGCTTTAGCAGTTTTTAATAAAAATGGCCTAAAACCATTGACCAGTAAGCGCAGACAGCTCTTATTTTTAAAAACAAAAACAACACAAACACCGAAGAAAGCCGCAAAACCCGGTGCTTATTCCCCTACCTCCCCTGGGTGAAAAGGGAAGAATCCTTCCCATCGCTCGCGTTGCCTGCCGCTTTTGAACGCCTAGGTTTTCTCAGCGATGCGAAGCAACTGCACTTTTTTGCCTAACTGAAGGAATCACAGCAATGGCCGCAACTATCAACACGAACATCGCCTCGATCAACGCGCAGCGCAACCTGACGTTTTCTGGGCAATCTCTGAACACCACCATGCAGCGCCTGTCCTCGGGCCTGCGTGTGAACAGCGCCAAGGACGATGCCGCTGGTTTGGCCATTGCCGAGCGCATGAACACCCAGGTCAAAGGCATGACGGTGGCCTCGCGCAACGCCAACGATGGCATCTCGCTGGCGCAGACCACGGAAGGTGCACTGGGCAAGATTGGCGACATGCTGCAACGGATGCGCGAACTGGCCGTGCAGGCCGGCAACGCCACCAACAGCAAGAGCGACCGCGTGGCGCTGCAGCTGGAAGTCAAGCAGATGGCCGATGAAATCGACCGCGTGGCCAAGCAGACCAACTTCAATGGCCAAAAAGTGCTGGATGGCAGCTTTGCCGGTGCCGTGTTCCAGGTGGGCGCCAACTCGGGCGACAACATCACGCTGGGATCTCTGGTGGATACACGCTCCAGCCAGATTTCCAACATCACGTATGCGGTGGCTCCTGTGCCCGCAGTGCCGCCGGTGCCCATCGTGGTCAACACCGCCATTGCCGACGACGGCACCACCGACATCCAAGACTTTAATAAACCCATCCCCGGCGATGACTACCCCGATGAGCTGTTCATTCAACTGACCGATGAGAGTGGCACCTCCACGTTCAACCCGGTACTGCTGGGCAAAATTCCCCCTGCACAAAGCCCACAAGAGCGCATGGGCCAGGTTGTCGAAGCCATCAACAACAAAAGTGCCGACACCGGCGTAACGGCTTACTTGACCAAGGTAGAAGGCACCGAGGAGTACCACATCGAAGTTCTGTCCAGCAAGCTCGACGTCTTGGGCAACCCGGTCAGTGTGGCGTTTGAAAATTTTGACCCCGTGGTCACGGGCCTGGACCCTGCCAGCATCAACTTGGTCGGTGGCGATGGTGGCGACAACGTCATGGCCAACCAGAAGGGCATTGAGGATGTCGATGTCTCGACCCAGGCCGGTGCCTGGACGGCCTTGAAAAAGATCGACAGCGCCATCGACCAGGTGAACAGCGCCCGTGCCACGCTGGGCGCCATCCAGACGCGCTTTGAAACGGCGGTGAACAACATCGATGTGCAGGTGGAAAACCTGTCCGCCGCCCGGGGCCGCATCATCGATGCCGACTTTGCCGTTGAAACCGCCAACCTCAGCCGCACGCAGATCCTGCAGCAGGCCGGCACCGCCATGGTGGCGCAGGCCAACCAGATTCCGCAGAACGTGCTGCAGTTGCTGCAAGGCTAAGCACAGGGCCGCAACCGGGTCTATCGGCCCGGCTGCTCAAAGCCCAACTATCAAAATCTGAGCTGTTAACGCTTGCTATGCATAGGTTTTAGGCGAAAAACCACCTAATACCTTTGTACTGTAAGTGATAGCAGCTATTTTTTTAGCAAGTCCCCCCAGCTCTTCACTGAGGTTTCGCAGCGGTGCGCTCCGGTTGAGCTATCTTTTGGAGTTTTTCATGTCTTCCTCTATTAGCAGTTTATCCCTCGCACAAGTTGCTGCACTCTCAGCTGAAGAGATCAAAAACTTAAACGCTAAAGACTTTAAGGCCATGAGTACGGCGCAGATCGGCGTACTTAGTAGTGAGCAGATCCAAGCCATCGACAGCCATGACTTTGTCACCCTCAGTGGCAAGCAGGTTGGTGCATTTGCAGCCGATAAGTTTGCAGATGCCATGCAAACATACGACAAATCCATCTTCACCAGCAGCCAACTCAAAGGCTTAACCAATGCCCAAGTTGCTAAGCTGGGCAGTGAATTTATAGGGGAGCTGAGTCCCCTGCAGGTTCAGGAGATGACGCCGACACAACTTAAAAACCTGACGAAAGATCAGATCTCCGAGCTGGGTGACAAGATTGCTTACTGGTCGGCCGCACAACTCAAAGCGCTTGACAGCGAGCAACTGGGCGCACTGGAAGAGGCGGCAGTTAAAAAGCTCACTGCAACACACTTTAAGAGCTTGACGCCCGAGCAAATTGCAGCCATTGAGCCAGAGGCCTTTGCTGGCATCAGTGCGTCTGCTTTGCAAGGCCTTACCGCCAAGCATGTGGGCGCACTTAGCAAAGACCAGCTGGAGAAACTTGGCGATCGCATCCAAGAACTGTCGAGCAGCCAGATTAAAGGGCTGACCACGACGCAAATCAGCAACTTGCCAGAAGCCTCCATCCAAGCGCTGACGCCTACACAGTTAAAGGCGCTGTCTGCCGCTCAGATCAACGCTATCCCTGAAGAGCTGATCGAAAAAATTGATGTGAGCAGCCTATCCAGCACGCAGCTCAAAGGCCTGGCTGTGGACAAGGTGGACAACCTGAGCGACACCCAAGTCAAAGCCTTGAGCCCAGCACAAATCAAGGCACTGAGCCCCGAACAAGTTAGAGCGCTGGGTGCAAAAATTGAGCATCTGGGTACCAATGTTCAGGTACTTTCAGCTAAGCAAGTGCAGGCGTTGGAAGAGACGCATATTGCAGCGTTAAAGCCTGAACAAATTACCGCGCTGACAGCCACTCAAATCAAGGCACTGACGCCGGATCAACTGTCCAAATTCGGTGATGATCAGCTTAGCGCACTCAAAGGCAAAGAACACATTGCCCACCTGAGTGCAGCACAAATCAATGCATTGAGCGATACCCAAATTCAGAAATTGAATGTTGAAGGTGTGGCCTTTATTCAGGTAGCACAGCTCAAAGGCATCAAGGCTGAACACTTGAAAAACTTGAGCGAAACTCAAGTAGAAAAGCTCACAGCCAATCAATTGAAAGCATTGAGCACAACACAAATTGCACAGATCGATGCTACAGATTTTTCAAAGATTGGTGGCGACAAACTCAAAGTTTTGAGTTCTGCACAAATTGGTGCGCTGACTGATAGTCAAGTTAAAGCAATCTCAGATGCTAACTTGGCACAACTCAGCAGTATGCAGATAAAGGGTTTGGGAGAAACTCAAATAAAAGCATTAACCCCTGCTCAGGTGAGTGCACTCACTGCACCACAAGTAAATCAACTTTCTGCGACGCAACTGAACTTTATGTCAGAGGCACAGATTAAAGCATTAGAGGTGGGTGACATTTCCAGTATTGCTGGCACGCAATTAAAGAACTTGGGTGAGACGCAATTTACAGCACTTACTCCGAATCAGATCAAAAACCTGAGTGCTGCACAACTGAAATCGCTGTCCCCACAGCAGATTTCATTGATTAAAGCCGAGGATATTGCGCAGATTGAAGCCAAAAACTTTGCCGCCTTGGATGCCAACCAAATCGCCAAGCTGAAACCTGAGCAAATCGAAAAAATCACGCCCGAACAAATTGCAGCGATGACGGCTGCTCAAATAAAAGGCCTTACCCCTGGACAAATCGAAAAAATGGATGCCGCTAATCAAGTAGCACATTTGTCTGGTAAGCAGTTAAGTGGCTTGAGTGATGTGCAATTGCAGGCATTGACGGATGAACACATCCAAGTCTTGGACCGCGACCAAATACAAGCATTAAAACCCAATCAAATCAAAGCACTGACAAAGTTGCAGATTGACGCCTTGGAGCAAACCCAAATCCAAGACTTGACTAAGACCCAAGCCAAAGCGTTAACCGCTGATCAAGTGAGCTGGCTCAGTGCTGACCAAGTGCAGTGGCTGGAACCTGAAGATTTGGCCCAGTTAGAAACTGCACAGATTAAAAAACTGGATGTTTCTCAAATCCAAATTACCCAACTGCAAGCAATGAAATACAGCCAGATTGCAGCTCTGGAATCGACGCAACTTGAGGAAATTGATATTTCTAAAATTGTGGCCAGTCAGGCCAAAGGATTGAGCACAGCACAAATTACAGCCCTTGCAGACAATGTTGCATTGCTAAGTAATGAGGTGCTCGGCGCATTGACGGCAAGCCAAATACAAGCGATTACGCCAGCAGGTATCGGTGCATTGGATGAAAACCAGCTTAATGCACTTGGAAAAACGCAAATCGCGGCCCTAGAGAAGGAGCAACTGGAGCAGATTGAGGCTACAAAATTTTCAGCGCTGGGTAGTAAACAACTACAGGCACTGAGTGTTAAGCAGATGGCTTTCATTACCCCTGATCAAGCTGGGGAGCTGAGCCCTTCTCAATTCAGCTTCTTGAGTGCCGCACAAGTGGGGGCACTAAGCGCCGAGGCTGTTGAAAACCTGAAGCCAGAAAATCTCGCTCTCGTAACCGCGATTGCTATTAAAAACTGGAGCCCTGAACACATTGAAAAAATTGATTCAGACAAGATTAAAATAATCAATACTTCAGCTATTGCGGCACTCTCAGCTGCGCAACTGGAAAAAGTAGAGATTAAAGACCTAGAGAATGCCCAAATTCAAGCATTGCAGCCAAAGCAAATCAGCAGTATTAAGGGTGACTCAATTGCTGAGCTAACTAATGATCAGTTAGGCCTGTTGAGTCGTTCTCAAGTACAGGCGCTGACTAATGATCAGCTAGCTGCGCTCAGTGGTGAGCAACTCGAAATTCTGGGTCTCAAAAGAACCTGAAAATGAGATCTAACCATTCTTCTCTGTTCCTCTCTCTTGTGAAGCAGATGATCACCAAGAGATGAGCAGTGCGGCCTGCTGTGTACGTGAGCACAGCAGGCCAATTTTTTATACAAAGAAGCACTCTTTTCCACGTCTATTTGCACCTTTGAGTTCGAGCTCGAGCTGCTACGCTTGCCGCACCCATCTTCTTTGCGCCCGCCCCAGGCGCTGCACATGCCATGGCAGAAAACAAGATCTTCGTCACCCAGCCCTACCTGCCCCCCTTGGAGGAGTTCATCCCCTACCTGGAGCAAATCTGGGCCAATAAAGTACTGACCAACGGCGGCCCCTTTCACCAGCAACTCGAACAAGCACTGTGCCGCTATCTGGGGGTGCCGCACATCAGCCTGTTTAGCAACGGCACCCTGGCCCTGATTACCGCCCTGCAAGCGCTGCGCATTAAGGGGGAAGTGATTACCACCCCCTACTCTTTTGTTGCCACGGCCCACGCGTTGCTGTGGCAAAACTGCACACCCGTGTTTGTCGATATCGAGCCGCACACCCTCAACCTGGACCCCGCCAAAATCGAAGCGGCGATCACCCCGCAAACCACCGCCATCCTGCCCGTGCACTGCTACGGCAACCCCTGCGACACCGCAGCGATTCAAAAAATTGCCGACAACTACAACCTGCGCGTCATCTACGACGCGGCCCATGCCTTTGGCGTGCAAGATGCCGGAGGCAGCATCTTGCGCCACGGCGACCTATCGGTACTGAGCTTTCACGCCACCAAGGTCTTCAACACCTTTGAAGGCGGCGCCATCATCTGCCACGATGCCAAAACCAAGCAGCGCATTGATCACCTGAAAAACTTTGGCTTTGTGGACGAGGTCACCGTAGTCGCCCCAGGCATCAACGCCAAAATGAGTGAAATCAACGCCGCCTTTGGCCTGCTGCAACTGGAACATATGCCACATGTCATGCAGCGCCGGGCCGAAATTGATGCCTATTACCGCGAGCAACTGGCCCATGTGCCAGGAATTACCTGTTTACCCCAAGGCCACCAGACTGTGGCCAACCATTCATACTTTCCGATTCTTGTTGGGCCTGAATACCATTTAAGCCGAGATGAGCTGTATGAGAAACTCAAAAAGCATGGTATTCATGCACGGCGGTATTTTTATCCGCTGATTACGGATTTTCCGATGTACCGAGGACTTATTTCAGCAGCATCCACAAATGTCGCTATTGCCGCAAAATTTTCAAGGCAAGTATTATGTCTACCGATATATCCAAAGCTCTTGCAAAATTTTCAACTGGAAATTATCAATTTAATTAAAAACTAATCATGACAATTTTATCAAAAGAAGAGTTAAAAAAAATAGGATTCAAATCAATTGGAGAAAATTGCCTTATCTCAAGCAAGGCTAGCTTTTATGGGGCAGATCGCATCTCCATTGGCAACAATGTAAGAATCGATGATTTTTGTGTACTTTCTGCAGGAGCTGGCGGAATAGAAATTGGCAACTTTATTCATATTGCGGTTTACACATCTCTCATTGGCGGGGGAAAAATTACCCTCGCCGACTTTTCAAACATCTCCTCTCGAGTTTCCATCTATTCAAGCAATGACGACTACAGTGGAAACAGCATGACAAATCCATCTATTCCAACAGAATTTACCAATGTAACTCACGCTGATGTAATTATTAAGAAACACGCCATCATCGGTTCTGGAAGTGTTATTTTACCGGGAGTCACTATTGAAGAAGGAGCTGCCGTAGGCGCACTAAGTCTCGTCAATCGAGATTGTGAAGAATTTTTTATCTACGCAGGAAATCCTGCAAAAAAAATAAAGCCAAGAAGCAGGAACTTACTAGACAAAGAAAAAAAATTTATGCAAACCATTCAATAAAAAATCCGGCTAATGCCGGATTTTTTATTGAATCACATCAGAATAATTTACAAAACAAGGATCGAAATTAATATCACTATTATCTATACGAATACTCCTTGGCTTTTCTCCCTCGCACCATCCCTGCCAAGTCATCTGAAAAGCAAGAGAAAAACTATCCACAACAGCCTTCAGGCTAGCACTATAACCATCAACCAGATAGTTCCTTAGTTTAAAGCGAGCATCTTGAAGGAAAATCTGATTTTTAACCAAAAATAATGCCTTAATAATAAAGTCTTCCTTATTATTAGCGACAAAATAATCTTCCAAGCCCACTTGATGCAACATCAAAGCCCCTTGGTAACTAGGATAGGCATGGCCACCAATGGTTAATGTTGGAACCCCCATCCACAGAGCATGGAGCGTTGTCGTTCCACCTGTGTAGGGGAAGGTATCCAAACAAAAATCAACTTGATTATGAAGTTTGAGATATTCAGAGAATCCTGATCGAGGATAAAATATCAAGCGATCCTCCGCGATACCCTCTGCTGCGAACCACTGCAATAACTCTTCCGGCGCCCCATTGGCAGGCATCCCTGCCATCTGCAACCTAGAGCCTGGAACAGCGCGTAAAACCCCTGACCAAAGAGCAATCACCTCTCGATTAATTTTATTCAATCGATTGAATGACCCAAAAGTAACAAACCCATTTTCTATACACGGAGCATCGCCAACTGGCTGTAAAGCAGCATGCCCATCAAAAGAAAATGCACGGGGCAAACGAATAATTTTTTCAATAAATTGCGGAGAAATATTCTTTCCCGGCATTAAATTATTTTCCGTCACCAAATAATCCATCGCCCTTAACCCAGTCGTTCCAGGATAACCAAGCCATGTCATTTGAACAGGAGCTGGATGGCGTGCAAAAACCTTCAGTCGATCTCCAGCAGTATGGCCACTCATATCTACCAAGATATCAATTTGGTCTTCTCGAATTTTTTCAGCTAGTTTATCGTCTGACCATTGCACGACCGTCCGCCAAACATCCATATTTTTTTGGATGGCGAGCATTGATTCATCCACTGCTCCGTGGTTGGAATAGGCGTAGGTAATAAATTCTGGTCGCTTATGCAGTTCTTCAAAAAATGGAATGACGAATTTAGCGACTGCGTGATTCCTGAAGTCAGCAGAAACAAACCCTATTTTTAAAGGCCGATCGGTGGTACGGCTATTGCTATATGTGGTGTATTCCTTTCCTTTTACTTCTTCTTCGATCAATTTACCGTAAGCACGGTGCTCTCGGTACAGCTCTTCGGGGGTGATTTTGGTGCTATGACTCAGGGCAAACAGCATGCTGCTGCGGGCATGAGAGAAGTTAGGCGCAATTTCCAATGCTTTGCGAAAGCATGCAATGGCATCATCAGCGCGGCTAAGAGAAAGGTTCACAATCCCTAAATTGGTATGCAAGTGCGGAATATTGGGCAAGACTTTAATGCTGGCCTTAATTTCCTCCATAGCTGCCAAGGGGTCTTCGGTGGTATTCAATGCAGCGCTAAGGGTAATATGAGCCGCAGCGTAATCTGGCTGGGCTTTGATTGCACGGCGCAGCCACTCCAATGCTTCATTTTCTTTTTTCTGCTGCACCAGGTTACGGCCAATTTCATACAGGCTTTCCGGGCTTTCATTGTCGATTTCTGCACAGCGCAGCAAACCGGCTTCGGCTTCAGCAAATCGACCATGCACTTCCAGTAAATGGCACAGGTTGCGCAGCGCCTGGGTGTAGCCAGGATGAATTTTTAAAGCTTGCCTAAAAGCATTTTCCGCAGCCCCTAATCGCTCTTGGTTGCGCAAGGTAACACCATAGGCATCCAATAACTCTGCAGAATTTGGGCTTGCATCCACAGCGGCTTTAAAACAGACCAGTGCGCCGTCTTGGTCACCTTGTGCCCGCAATAAAGCGCCAAATTTTTCTAAAAAAATCGGATTGAATTTTTCTTTTTGTAAAGCTCTGGCGTAGCTGTGCAGAGCTTGTTGAATATTGCCTTGTTTTTGATAAAGCAGCCCCATTTTTCCGTGGGCAGGGGCCGACTGTGGTTCAACACGCAGAACAGTTTCCAAAACCGCCTGCGCCTTGTCGTCTTGGCCCAGCGCCAATAATGCATCAACCCACGCTATTTGCGCTGCCGTGTCTGTTGGCTGCAGCTGTGCGACTTGCTGGCGAGCATGCAGTGATTTTTCTAAATTGCCAGTGCGCTTTTCCGCCTCTGCCAATAATGTCCAGACTGCTGTCGCCTTAGGAAAGCGCTTGAGCAAGGTGGTTGCATGGAGGATGGCTCGATCGTATTTTTTTTGATTAAAAAAACTGAGTAATTGCTGTAAATCTGTCGTACCGGGATGGTCTGCAGCCGCGGTAGGTGCTGGCGCAGCTTGGGCCATCTCAGGTTCTGGCAATGGCGGGGCCTCTGCCAGTGCCTTGGTAAGCAAATCATCTACCGATGCCTGGGCTAAGCGGATATCGCGCTGAAAAGATTCAATTTGCAAGTCATTGAGACCATAGTTGCTTGCAAGTGCCAAAACTTGTTCTGCCATTTCTGGCATATTGGCTTTAATGAGTGCATCGATATAACTGAACCAAAACTGAAGCTTGGTAGGATTATTATTAAGCGCAGCTTCAAAATAAGGCAGGGCTTTTATTGGCTCTAGCAACTGAACCGAATATAAAACCCCTAAATTATGTTGGGCATTTGCATCTTCTGGATTGTCTCGCAGAACAGCTTCGTACTGATCCCTTGCTTCTTCAAAGTGCCATTGCTGCTGCAGTTCAATAGCATGCTCAAGTTTATCTTCTGCTGAAGAATTTAAATTGTCAAATTTTTTAACCTGTGGTTTCTTTTTAGCTAAAAAATTTTCGTTTTTGACAAGAGATTTTTTTTTATGCATAGAGCTTACTTTTATTTTTTAGTACGAAAACCCAAATAGGCTATAGATTCAAACACTGCATGTACTCTGATAATTCACATACCAGCCAAATCAGCATCAACAAAGCGCGGCTGGCGTTGGTCTTTATCTGACAATAAGTAATCTACTGGCAATGCAGGCCAAGCAATCGCTAAATCTGGGTCATTCCAGGCGATGCCTCGATCGCATTCGGGTGCGTAATAGGCTGTGGTTTTATAGAGAAAATCCGCCGTGTCGCTGAGCACGACAAAGCCATGGGCAAAACCGGGAGGCAGCCACAGCTGTTTGTGGTTTTCGGCGGTGAGTGTCTCGGCCACCCACTGGCCAAAGGTGGGGGAGTGGGGGCGAATATCGACGGCGACATCCCACACAGCCCCTTGCACGACCCGCACCAGTTTGCCCTGAGCGTGGGGGGGCAGCTGGTAGTGCAGCCCACGCAACACGCCCTGGCAAGAGCGGCTGTGGTTGTCTTGCACAAACTCGTAGCGGGTGCCGGTGGCGGCATCAAAGGCTTGCTGGTTAAAGCTTTCGGTAAAAAAGCCCCGGGCATCGCCAAACACTTTGGGTTCGAGCACCAGTACGTCGGCAATCGCGGTTTGCGTCACTTTCATCGCACATCCCCTTTCAAACAGCGCAGTAGATACTGGCCGTAGCCGTTTTTCAATAAAGGCTGGGCCAGGCGACTGACTTGTGCATCATCAATCCAGTGGTTGCGCCAGGCGATTTCTTCCGGGCAGGCTACTTTTAAGCCTTGGCGCTGCTCAATTGTGGCGATGAATTGGCCCGCCTCTAGCAGGCTGTCGTGCGTGCCCGTGTCCAGCCAAGCGTAGCCACGCCCCATCAGCTGCACATTCAGGGCGGATTTTTCGAGGTAGCGCTTGTTCAAGTCGGTAATTTCCAATTCGCCACGCGGCGAAGGTTGCAGTGCCTTGGCCAGTTCCACCACGTGCGCGTCGTAAAAGTACAGGCCCGTGACGGCGTAATGGGATTTGGGCTGTGCCGGCTTTTCTTCCAGCGACAGGACTTTGCCTGTTGCATCAAACTCGGCCACGCCATAGCGCTCGGGGTCTTGCACGTGGTAGGCGAAGACGGTGGCACCGTGGGTTTGGGCATCTGCCGCTTTTAAGAGGGGCTGCAGGCTATGGCCGTAAAAGATGTTGTCCCCCAACACCAAAGCCGAAGGGCTGCCCGCCAGGAACTGCTCACCAATCACAAACGCCTGCGCCAAGCCATCCGGGCTTGGCTGCACGGCGTACTGCAGCGACAGGCCCCATTGGCTGCCATCGCCCAAGAGCTGCTCAAACCGGGGGGTGTCTTGGGGTGTGCTGATGATTAAGATTTCCCGAATCCCCGCCAGCATCAGCGTGGATAAGGGGTAGTAAATCATGGGCTTGTCATAGACAGGCAGCAATTGTTTGCTAATGGCCAGGGTGGCCGGGTGCAAGCGGGTGCCAGAGCCGCCAGCCAGGATGATGCCTTTACGTTGAGAGTGCATAGAGTGGATAACTATTAATTTAACAGCTTGTGCCGCTGAATTTATAAGGATTTCAGGATTTATTTAGCTTGAAATCATGATTTCATCAAGCATTCTAGCTACGCTTTTTTCCCAATGCGGGAGTTGAAGACCGAAGGTCGTTTCTAACTTGGTGCAATTGAGCCGCGAGTTAAGCGGGCGCTGCGCCGGGGTGGGGAAGGCGCTGGTGGCGACCGGCGCAATCTCTTGCACCTGCCACGGTCGCGCAGGTGCCAGGCGGCGGGCCTGCGCAATCACATAGCTGGCATAGCCATGCCAATGGGTTTCACCGCTGGCGGTGCAGTGGTACAAGCCGCCATCCTGCGGGTGGCGTTGCAAGTGGGCAATGGCATGGGCGGTGATATCGGCCAGCAACTCGGCACTGGTGGGTGCGCCCCACTGGTCGTTGATAACGGCCAAGCGCTCGCGCTCACTGGCCAGGCGCAGCATGGTTTTGGCAAAGTTATGGCCCCGTGCGGCATACACCCAGCTGGTGCGCAAAATCAAATGCTGGCAACCAGACGCTTGGATGGCCTGCTCCCCCTCCCACTTGGTCTGGCCATAGACCGACAGCGGTGCAGGCGCATCGGCCTCTGTCCAGGGGCGGCTGCCGCTGCCATCGAACACATAGTCTGTGCTGTAGTGAATCAGCCAAGCGCCCAGGCGGGCCGCCTCCAGGGCAATCTGCCCTGGCGTGGTGGCATTGAGCACGCGCGCGCGCTCGGGCTCACTCTCGGCCTTGTCCACGGCCGTGTGCGCCGCCGCATTGACAATCACATCCGGCTGCAGCGCCCGCACCGTGGCCAGCACGCCCTCGGTGTTGGCAAAATCGCCGCAGTGCTCCGTGCCGTCCCAATCGACCGCCGTGACATCGCCCAGCACGGCCAGGCTGCGCTGCAACTCCCAGCCCACTTGGCCGTTTTTACCGAAAAGAAGAATTTTCATCACCATGGCTGTTTAATACCGCAATATGTTTTAGAAGGTGTTGGCGCGTTGTGTGCAGCAATGCGAACGATTGTAGTGGGCCGCTTTGCGCTGAACCGCAGCAACGCCGTCCATGGGAGAATCAGCCCTTTTTTTATTTCTCTTTTTTTGGCCAATCCATCCATGCTTGAGCTCCTTCGCTACGATGCCCTGATGGCAGCTGTGGCCTCCTTGTGTACCTGCATTCTCTTGGTGCTGACCAAGTCTTGGCACGGCAGTTTTTCCATCGACAGTACCGATGGCATACAAAAATTTCATACCCAGCCCACCCCCCGCATCGGCGGCATCGCCATCGCCGTGGGGGTTCTGGTCGGCTTTGCCGCCTCCAGCCACGACCCTGCCGCAGCGGAAAAACGCGCCATCCTCAGCGCTATCTTGCTTGCAGGCATGCCCGCTTTTATTTTTGGCCTGCTCGAAGACCTGACCAAACGCGTCTCGGTGCGTGCGCGTCTGCTGGCCACCATGGCCTCGGGGATGTTGGGCTGGGGCATTACCGGGGTTGCACTGACCCATGTGAACGTCCCTGGGCTTGATTGGCTACTGGGCTTTACCGTGATTTCGGTGCTGTTTACCGCGTTTGCCGTCGGTGGCGTGGCCAATGCCATCAACATGATTGATGGCTTTAATGGCCTGACCGCTGGGGTGGCCCTGATTATGTTGGGCGCTTTTGGCCTGATTGCCCGCCAGGTGGGCGATATTGCCCTGGCTTTTTCCTGCCTGGTAATGGCTGCTTCGGTCGCAGGATTTTTTGTGGTCAATTGGCCACGCGGCAAGATTTTTCTGGGGGATGGTGGAGCGTACTTTCTGGGCTTTGCGCTGGCCTGGATTGCTGTGCTGCTGCCCGAGCGCAACGCCAGCGTCTCGCCGTGGACCAGCCTGCTGATTTGCGCCTACCCCATCACTGAGGTGGGTTTCAGCATCTACCGCAGGCGCTTTCTGCGTGAGGGCTACCCGGCCACCCAGCCTGATGCTGTGCACCTGCACTCGCTGGCCAACCGCCGCTGGGCCAAAAAGCTCTGGCCCAATGCCTCGCTGACCACCCAAAACGGCATGACCGCACCGCTGTTGTGGCTCTATGCCCTGTTGCCGTGCAGTGCCGCCGTGTTTTTTTACACCAGCTTCTGGGCTACGTTGGGGGCCTTGGTCGTCAGCTTTGTCTTTTATCTGCTGATGTACCACAAGCTGGCATTTTTCCGCTGGTTGCCACGGGGCAAGCAAGACTAGCGGCCACGTTTTCAGTAAATGCCCAGCAGCAGCAGGCCCAGCAGCAGCCAGGCATCGCGGCGACGGCGGCGCAGCTGGTAGAAGTTGCGGATCAAAAACCAGCGCTGCTGCAAGCATGCCTCCTGTTGCGGTGCCACCAGTCGTGCGATGGCCAGCACCTGCCGACGAAACCAATGCGAGCGCAGCAATGCCCAGCGCTTGCGGTAGGCGCTCAAGCCGGCGTTGATGCCCACTTGGTTGCTGGCATGCTGGCGGTAGTGCATGCTGGGCACCGGGTCGATGTACCAGCGCAACCCCTGGGTGCGACAGTAGGCATACACCAGCCAGTCATGCAAATCGACCGCCCGCAAGGCGTGGGCATTGGCACGCACCCAAGGCTGCAGCTGGGCCATCGCGCTGGCACCCAGCACGTAGGTACAACCGGGGCCAGCCGCCTCAAAAAAATAATCCAGTGTCTTTTGCGGCTGCGCTTTGTCGATCAACTGGCTGCGCCCATCGTCCCAAACCGCCAGCACATTCGAGGAATACACCGCGCAGGCTCCAGAGGCCAGGCGCTGCCAGGCCCGCTGCAGCTTATCTGGCAGCCAAATATCGTCCTGGTCGGCAAACGCTACCGCATCAAAGGTGGCGCAGTCCACCTGGCACAGCAGATGAAAAAAATTGGCCCCCGCACTGCCCAGTCGGCCCGCATCGGGCAGCAGCGTGACGGCAGGCTCGGCCTGGCTCAAGGCCTGCACCCAGGCACGCGTCCCATCGGTTGAAGCATCGACACTGATGAACAGCGCCACCTGCACCCCTTGCTGGGCCAAAATGCTCTGCACCTGCTGCTGCAGCCATACCATGCCGTTGTAGGCCGCCAGCAGCACCGCCATGCGGGGCACAGAGGGCGCAGAAAACGCCCCAGAAAGCGACCCAGAAAACGTCCCAGGGGATAACGACGTAGCCGCCACCACGCTGGCCTCAGCCTTGCGTCTTCAGCCAGCGATTGACCGCATCCACATTGGCCATGCGCTCCTGCCCCGCCAGCATTTGCAGTTTGAGGTGGGCCAGCACATAGCCATAGCGTGCCTGTGCCAAATCGCGCTGCGCCACCGTCAGCTGCTGCTCGGCATTGAGCACATCCACCGTCGTGCGTGCGCCGGCTTGCAAAGATTTTTGGCTGGACAGCAGCGCCTGCTGCGCGGAGCGCACCGCTTGCTCCAGGGCCGCAATGCGCAGCACGCCCTCGGTCATGGCGCTGAACTGCTCATACACCTGGTTGCTCAAATCGCGCTGCGCAGCCTCCAGCGTTTGCTGCATGCGCTGCACCTCGGCCAAGGCCTGGCGCACCGTTGAGCTCACATAGCCACCAGAGTACAAAGGCACATTCAATTGCACCCCCACGTACTTTTGCTTGTACACCGTGTTGATGCTGGTCACAGAATCACTGTCCGAGCGGGACACCGTGGCCACCACATCCAGCGTCGGCTTGTGCCCGGCCTGGGCTTTGTCCACCTCGGCCTGGGCAGCGCGCAGGCGCGCGCGCAGCGCCTGCAATTGCGGGCTGCTCTCTTCGGCCAAGGCAATCCATTGCTCGGCACTGGTGGGGACGGGCGCACTGGGGGCAAAGCGCTGGGTATCCAGATCGGCCAGTTGCACCAGCTGCGCCACAGGCACCCCCAGCAGCAAGGCCAAACGCCGCCGCGCCAAATCCAGTGCCTGCTGGGCCTGCAGCACCTGCGCATGGGCCAAATCCATGCGGGCTTGGGCCTCATCCACATCGGTGCGCATGCCCACCCCGGCGGCAAAACCCTTTTGCGCCGATTGCAGCTGCGCCGCAAACGCCGTTTTTTGCGCACTGGCCAAATCCAGCTGCACCTGCCCCAGCAGCGCATCAAAGTAGGCCTGGGCGACCCGCTCCAGCAAGTCATTTTCATTGACATCGAGCACCGCATCGGCATCCTGCACCTGTGCCCGGGCCTGTTTTATCTGCGCCAATATAGCGGGTCGATAAAGGGGCTGGCGCAGCTGCAGCGCAGCATTATTGCTATCGTAATAACGCTCAGAGACCGAACGCTGCCCCAGGATATTGGCCGTCTGCGACTCCAGGTGGTTGCGGTTTTGGCCCGCGCTCAAACTCAGGCTGGGCCGCCGTTGGGACAGCGCCTGGGGCAAGCGCTCCTGCGCTGCCTGGGCTGCAGCGCGCTCGGCCAAAATCGTCGCATCGTGCTGCAGGGCCGCCTCGTAGGCGGTTTTAAAATCCAGCGCCCAAGCAGAATTTGCATGAAAAGCCGTCAAAACCAATGTAGATAAAGCGGTTACAGCTATATTTTTTGAAAAAATCATCGCGCATCACTCCTCAGTCATCGACGCCGCCATGCGCTTGAGCAGCGGGTGCAACAAATACACCAGCATGCTGCGCTCGCCGCCCTTGAAGATCACCTCCACCGGCATGCCAGGGTGCAACTGGCGGTGGCCCAGCTCCTTCAGCCCTTCGCCCGTCACCTGCACCCGGGCCAAGTAATAGGTCATGCCCGTGTGCTCGTCCTTGAGCAAGTCCCCAGAAATCGACACCACCTGCCCCTGCACCACCAGCTGTGGCGAGTTCACGAACGAAGAAAAGCGCACATCCACCGGCATCTGCGGTTGCACGCGGTCAATCATGTGCGGTGGCACCTGCGCCTCCAGCAGCAGTGGCGCCCCCTTGGGCACGATGTCCATGATCTTTTGGCCGGGCTGCACCACGCCACCTTCGGTCTGCACGGCCAACCCCACCACCTGACCCGACGCCGGCGAGCGAATCTCCATGCGCTCCAAATCATTGCTCACCGCGCGATAGCGCTCACCCTGGGCCAGCACCTGGCGGTTGACCTCAGCCAGCTGCGTTTCCACCTCTTTGCGGTACTCCTGCTGGCGCGAAACGATGCGCTGCTGCAACTCAGCAATGCTGCTGGTGGTGCGCAGCGCATTGCCTTGCAAATCGGCCAAGGCCGAGCGGATATCCGCCTGCTGGCGCTCCAGCTCGCGCTGGCGATTGTGGGGGGCGTAGCCCTCTTGCACCAGCTCGCGCAGGGGGGTCAGCTCCTGCTGCAGCAGGGCCAACTGCGCTTGGCGATTTTGCTCAATGCTCTTGTAGGACTGCTGCAGTGCCCGCTGGCCAGCCACCCCCTCTTTGAGCGACTGAATATCTGCCTGCAACTGGGCGCGGCGGGCGCTGAACAGCTGCGTTTGGTTTTGCAGCTGCAGCTGCAGCTGGGCATCTTGCTTGGCGGCCTCCAGCAACTCCGGGGCAAACTCCACCTTGGAGTGGCCCTGCTGCTCGGCAATCAAGCGCCCCTGCGTTGCCAGCAGCGCAAAATAGCCTTGGCGCACATCGGCATAGTTGGCCTTGGCCACGGCATCGTCCAGGCGCATCAGCACCTGATCGGCCTGCACCTCATCGCCTTCACGCACCAGCACCTGTTTGACAATGCCGCCGCTCAAATGCTGCACCGCCTTGCGCTTGGTATCCAGCGCCACCGTCCCCGTGCTGGGCACGCCCTCATCCAGCGGCGCAAAAATTGCCCAGATTAAAAACCCCACAAACGCAATGCCCAAGGCCCATAAACCAATGCGCCCGGCCCGCCCCAAATCCTGGGCAGCGCCACCCTCTTGGGGCGCATCCAGCGCTGCCACTGCTGTATTTTGCATAGAAGAATCTGCCATTTTTCAACCTAAAACTGAACTGTTATCTCATCCAAACTAGGGCATTGCCGCGCCGCCTCACGCGCCCGCTGCGGCCGCATCCGGCGCTGCAGCGGTCACTTGTGCCTGGGCTGGCTGCGCCGCGCGCAAGGCCGCCAACACGGCGTCCCGCGGGCCCTGGGCCTGCAGCACCCCATCTTTCAAAATCACCACGTTATCGGCCACCGCCAAAATGCCCGGCCGGTGCGTGATCAGCACCACCGCGCTACCCCGGGCACGCAGGGCCTGCACCGCTTGCACCAGTGCGGCCTCGCCCACATCGTCCAGGTTGGCGTTGGGCTCATCCAGCACCACCAGGGCCGGCTGGCCATAAATGGCCCGCGCCAAGCCAATGCGCTGGCGCTGGCCGCCCGAGAGCAGGTTGCCCGCTTCCCCCATCGACGTGTCGTAGCCCTTGGGAAAGCGCAAAATCATCTCGTGCAGCCCCGCGTCCTTGGCCGCGGCAATCACCTTCTGCGCATCCACCTCGCCCAAGCGGGCGATGTTTTCGGCAATCGTGCCCTCAAACAGCTCAATGTCTTGGGGCAAATACCCAATATAGGCTCCCAACTCATCGCGGTTCCACCCCTGGATCGGGCGCTCATCGAGCAACACCTCCCCCGCCATCTGCGGCCAAATCCCCAAAATGCACCGCGCCAGCGTTGATTTGCCCGACCCCGAGGGCCCCAACACCACTGTCACCGAAGCGGGCTGCACCTGCAGGCTCACCCCCTTCAAAATCGGCTCCTTGCGCTCGGGCACCACGGCCACCACATCGCGCAGCGTCAATGCCCCGGTGGGTGGCACCCGGGTCAGCGCTGGATCGCGCTCGGGGTTTTCGCGCAGCAGCGCCTCCAGGCGGGCAAACGCCCCCTTGGCCAGCGACATCCCCCGCCAGGCCCCCACCAGCAAATCAATCGGGGCCAGCGCCCGCGTCATCAGCATGTTGGCAGCAATCATCGCCCCCGGTGACAACTCACCTTGCACCACCAGCAACGCCCCGGCCCCCAGGGCCAGCGACTGCTGCGTGTAGCGCACAAACTTGCTCACCGCCTGCATGCGGTGCTGCTGCTCCTGCGCACCGCCTTGCAGCTGCAGCGTCTGCCCATGCAAACGCTGCCACAGCGCGCGCAAGTTGGGCAGCATCCCCATGGGGTAGAGCACCTCTGCATTGCGCAGCTTGCTTTGCAGAAACTGCGCCTCAGCGCCCACGGCTTGCTGCGCCGTCTGTGCCGGTGCCACTGTGTGGCGCTGCCCCAGCCATACCAACCCCATTTGGACCAAGGCAAAAAAGATCGCCACAAACCCCAAAAACGGGTGCAGCATGAACACCACTACTAGGTAAATCGGTGCCCAAGGCGCATCGAACAACGCAAAAATGCCCTGCCCCGTCAAGAACTGGCGCAGCTGCACCAAGTCACCAAAAATCTTGCCGGTGTGGTCCCCGCTGTCACGCAAATTGCTCTGAAAACTGGCGTTAAACACCCGCGTACTGAGCATGGCATCAAAACGCACCCCGGCACGCACCAGCACCAGCGAGCGCAACCACTCGGCGCACGCCCCCATGATGAACAGCGCCAGCGTCAGCAGCGACAGCATGATCAAAGTCGTGCCGCTGTGGCTCATCATCACCCGGTCAAACACCTGCAACATGTACAAAGTAGGGGCCAACATCAGCACGTTGATCACCATGCTCAACGCCCCCGTCGTCCAAAACTCACGGCGAAACGCCCACAGCGCCCGCGTCAGCTCAGAGCGCGCAAAAAAACCTGAAACTGCCATCACATAAAGCCTTATTTCTTCTGCCAGAACCGCACCTGGGCCACGCCTTACGCCGCCTGGCGCGGGGCCACCGCCGCCTGCTGCAGGGCCGCCAGCACCTCATCGCGCGGGCCAAACGCCTGCTGCACACCATCGCGTATCAGCAGCATCTTGTGCGCCACCCCCAGCACGCTGGTGCGGTGCGTAATCACCACCACCGTGGCCCCACGGGCGCTGGCCTGGGCAATGGCGCGCGCCAGGGCGGCATCGCCCTCATCGTCCAGATTGGAGTTGGGCTCATCCAGCACAATCAGCGTCGGTGCGCCGTACAGCGCACGCGCCAGCCCAATGCGCTGGCGCTGCCCACCCGAGAGCCGCACCCCTCCTGGCCCCACCACCGTCTCATAGCCCTGAGGCAGCGATTCAATCAGCGCATCCACCCCCACCGCTTGGGCAGCGGCACGCACCTTGTGCATATCCACCTCGCCAAAGCGGGCAATGTTCTGCGCCAGCGTTCCTTCCAGCAGCTCCACGCCCTGCGGCAAATAACCCACATGGGGGCCGAGTTCGGCCTTGTCCCAGCTGAAAATATCCACCCCATCCAAGCGCACCTTGCCCGAAGCCGCAGGCCACAGGCCCACCAGCAACCGCGCCAGCGTGCTCTTGCCCGAGGCCGATGGCCCCACCACCGCCAGCACCTCGCCCGGCTGCAGGGCAAACGCCACCCCGCGCACAATCACCGCAGGACTGCCGGGGGCCCCCGCCATCAACTGCTCCACCTGCAGCACGCCACGCGGCGCTGGCAAAGCCATGTTCTCGGGGTCTTTGGGCACCGCCGCCAGCAGCGCCTCCAGGCGATGCCACGACTCACGCACCCCAATCACCGCCTGCCACTGGGCCACCACCTGCAACAGGGGGGCCAGCATGCGCCCCCCCAAGATGGAGCCGACAATCATCATCCCGCCGCCGCCATGCAACTCATTGTTCAGCAGCAGCCAACAGGCCAAACCCAGCAGCAAAGAACTCAAGGTGGTCTGCAACAACTTGCCCAGCGCCTGAAACCCACCCGCGCTCTCGGAAGCCTGGGCTTGCAAATTCAAGAACTCGCGCTGCTTTTGCACCCAGCGCTGGTGCGTGGCACGCAGCATGCCCATGGCGGCAATCACCTCGGCATTGCGCAACGTGCCATCGGCATACTGCTGCGCCTGAAACGCCTTTTGGTTGGCCTGCATCAACGGCTGCTTGGTGCGCCGCTCATTCCACAGGGCCACCAGCGTCTGGGCAATACCAAACACCACCGCCGACCAGCCCAGCCACGGGCTGATCAAAAACAGCAACACCGCCATCAAAATCGCCACCGGCGCTTCCATGATCGCCAGCAAGGCCGGAGAAAACAAAAAATCGCGCAGCTTGGCAAAGTCCTGCAGCGGCTGCGCCGTGCCACCGGGCACATTGCGCAGCTTGGCGGCAAACACCGCATCAAACACCCGCGTACTCAGCAGCGCATCAAAACGCTGCGCCGCCGCACGCATCACCTCGGCGCGGGCCCACTCCAGCAATTCCATCAGCGCATACGCGCCCAGCACCACCACCGTCAGCCAAAACAGCGTGCCGTAGCTGCGGCTATCGACCACCCGGCTGTACACCTCCAGCATATAACCCGACGGGGCCAACACCAGCACACTGGCAAACAGACTGAACCAGCCCGCTCGCGTAAAAAATGGCCGCAGCTGCACCAATGCAGCACGCAACTCGGGGCCCTGTGCAGGCGCTTGGAATTTCTGTGCGCTCATACCACCTCATCTACCATGACATATTCCGGCAACTCACCCGGCTGGGGCAGCGGCAGCGCACTGGCACCGTCTTGCTCCTGCTGGTGGTCCACCAATAAAAAAACCAGCGCAAAGCTGGGCACCCCGGATGCACTGGCCTGCCCCTGCTGCAGCACCACCTCACGCAACTTTTGCTGGGCAAAGCGCTGCTGCACCTCAGGGGCCAGCGCCAACTCAAAGCGCATGCGGCCATCCAGGGTGAACATCGACAACTGCCCCGCTTTGATACTCAGCGTGTGCCGATCGAAATACACCGGACTGTTCGCACCAAAGCGCAGCAGCGGCAAAGGCCGATCGCCCAACTTGTCCAAATGCAGCGGACTGCTTGGGCTTTGAAACACCAAACGGCAGGTGCGCGAGACCGAATAAATCGCGTTGCACACCATCTGCGACCCCATCTGCGGAAACGCCTCGCGCAGCTGGCGGTACGCCAAATGGTGCAACGCCACCCGGTTCCACACCCGCGTCTGCTGCACCAAGGGCGCCAGCGCGTTGCACAGCTGCGCAAACCCTTGCTGCAACTGCAGCAAACGCTGCACCTGGGCCGGGGTGGTTTCAAGGGGAATACGAAGAAGGGCATCCATAACAGGGCGCGAGTGTAGCAGCACCTCCTATATGAAATTCATATAGGAAGGTAAAAAAACAAAAAAAAGGGCCGCCTTTGTGCAGCCCCTCGCCCCATTACCCTGATTGCCCCTCCATGGGCCATCTATTCGCCATCCATCACCAGCCCAGCAATAACACATTCAGCCCGGCCATGGCCGCATCGGGCACGCCCACCACATCGATCACCGCCACCACCTGTGCCGCATCTGCTGTAGCTGCCGCATCGGCACTTGGCTGGGCCAAATGCAAATACGCCCCCGGTGCCACTGGCTGCCAGCCCAAAGCCTCAGCCTGCAGCATGCGCAGCTCCTGCAGTTCGGTGGGCCAGTCGAGTAAATCGGCGTGCATCTTGTATTCAGCCATCAACGTCTATGGTGCGCCGCACCAGCAAGAGAAAAGAAAGGGCTCGCAATCTACCACAGCCGCCCCTGCGCGGCAGCCCGCCGGTATCCAGAAATAGGGGACAGACCACGGTTTTAATTTTTATTCATCAAAAAAATCCACCGCATCAGGCTGAGTCATTTTTCGAGGGCGACCCGGTTTTCCAGGAGTCACCCGCCGCCCCAGATGCTGCGCAACTTGCTCAGCAAACCGCTGATTGCCCAAGGCAAAGTTACCATTTGTCGCACAGCGAATCTGATCGACCAAGCCTGGCTCCAATTCATAACGAAACAATTCCCGATAAGCTGCCTGGCGGCCATTTGCATCTAGGCCCAAGGCTTGATAAACCTCATGCGGCTGCACCAGCTCATTCGCCTCGCCCTGCGCATTGGCGCGATAACTTGACCAACGATAGTCCGCCGGATGCTCCACCATGCCGGCCCGAGCAGGATTGAGCTCGATGTAGCGCTGACAGGCCAACAAATAATCTTCCGCCTGGGTCAGGCAGGAGCGATAACGACCTTCCCATAGGGTGCCACTGCGGCGGTAAGTACGGTTGAAATACTGCACATAACGCTGCCCCAGCGCCTTCATCAACGCCCCTGGTGCATCACTGCCATCTGCGCTGATGAGCAGATGCACATGGTTGGTCATCAACACATAAGCATGCACTCTGCACCCTGTATTGCCAGCAAACTCTTTCAAGCAATCCAGATAGAACCGGTAATCATCATCTGCCACAAAGCAAACTTGTCGATTATTTCCACGCTGAATCAGGTGCAGCGGAACGTGGGGAAGCACCACACGGGGACGGCGAGGCATGGCAACTCCTGAATGTTCAGAATGCCGAAAGAATATCAGGAAACCGTGGTCTGTCCCCTATTTTGCTGCGCATCCACCAACACCATCAGTTCAACTGCCCAAAGCTGATCGTGCCGCTGCTCTTGAGGAACTCAAGGTCAAGTTCACCGCTGGCGTTGGTGGGCAGCTTATTGGTTGCCTGTGCTTTGGCTTGGTCATGTGCCTGGGCCAGTTGGCCCAGTGTCTGCAAGTGCTGCATGGACAGCAATTGACAATACGCCACCGTCAGGCCGGCCTCATCACGCAATTTGGCAAGCGCTTCGGCGGGCAACTGATTCAACGCGGCCTCGTCAATGCGGTACAGCCCTTCCAGGGACTGCTCGCCGCCTGCACCTTGCAGCTTGATCGGCCAGGGCTGGATGAGTGCCTGCTGTTGCAGGGCCAGACAAATGCGCCGGGTGGCCTCGCGATTGGCGTTCACCTGCGCCAGAAAGTCGAGCACGGCCTGCACGGCTTGGGCAGGTTTGCCCTCGGTGTCAAAAAAGGCTTCTCCCTCGCTATCGTTGATCAGCGGGCTGGATTCATCAATGCACAAAACGTGTTGCCCGTTTTCAGCATTGGCCAACGCAAAGGGGTAACTGCGGTACTGGGCGGGCACATAGGCACCCAGCCACCGGCCATCTGGGGCAACAAAAAGGTTCTTGCCATTCTCCAGGCCTTGCAGTGCCACGGGCAAAAAAGACTCGCCTGCCTTGACGAAGGCGATGGGGATACTCATACACGCATTGGCCAGCTCCTGCACCACCAGCGGGGCCAGAGTATCGGCAGCAGCAAAGCGGTAGTCGGTATAGCGCTTCCAGCGTTTGCCACGATGGGTGCTGGGCGTGAGGGCTTGGTAGGTGGGCATTGGGCAGCTCTTATAAATATTGAGGATTGGGAATGGCAGAGCGGCGATATTAGCGCTCTGGCAAGTCAAAACGCCCCTGCCCCCTAGTATTGAAGGCAGCAGCACCAAACTTACGCGGCCTTGGCTTCGAACACCCTCTTAGCAGCCGCCAGGCCACGCAGGCAGCGCTGCTGGCGGTGGGCGGCCAGCTCGATCAGCTTGGCGGGCGTGCCCACGGCACTGGCAAAGTCTTTGAAGAAATGGTCAGCACTGGCAATAAAGGCCTCGGCATCCATGCCCAGGCGACTGAGCAGGGGCGGCGTGCTGGCGGGGATGGCCCCGCGCTTGTTTGGGTGTACGGCGCGGCCCATGGTATCGACCAAGTCCAAGTACTCCTCCAAGCCAAACGGCACCGCCTGCGCAAAACCGCTGGTGGGGTCAAAGGGCATCAGCGGTGCCTCGGGCAGCGCTGAGATTTCTGCTTCTGATAGCAATCCGGGCAATGTGCGCGCGGGCGATGCGTCTATTTCATCCACAACTGCTGGTGCCACTACTGGTGCCTGTACCGGCTCAAAAGCGCGGCCTTGCAGCTCGGCCAGGCGTGCGGCAATAGAGGTATGGGCGCTGTCCTCCAGGCTCTGGGCCATACCGGCACGAATGGGGTTCAAGTCCACATAGGCCATGGCGGCCAGCAGCGCCTGCTCATCGAGCAGCGCCTGGCTTTTAAAGCGCCCTTCCCAAAAGCGCCCCGTGCAACCCTCCTCGGCATTGGCCTGGCGGGCAATGGTTTCGTTGAGCACGCGCATAAACCACGACACATCGGCCAAGCGCTGGCGGTACAGCGCGGCAAACTCAGCCACCTTCAGGCGCTCTGCCTCGCCCAGCAGCGCACCGCCCAGGTAGCGCTGCACCAGCAAGGGGCCGGTGAACAGTTGCGTCCAGCGGCGCAGCACCTCATCGTCGCCCAAGGCCTGGGCGCGTGCTGCGTCCACGCGCAGCACGGCGTGGTAGTGGTTGCTCATCACCGCATAGGCGGCCACGTCAATGGTGAAGACCGAGGCCAGCTCACGGATGCGCGTTTCTATCCAGCCCCGGCGGTGTTCAAAGCACTGACCGGTAGCCGCATCCTGGCCGCACAGAAAAGCGCGGCGCACGCAGCGGTTAACGACGTGGTACCAGGGCGTGTCAGCCAGCGAGATCAGGGAGGAGCGGGGGCGGGTCATGGGCAGGAGTTTAAAGAATGCTGTTTATTTAGGCAATTAAAGTGGGTGTCCTTTTTATTTTTTTGAATGCGTATAAAACCGCTAAAAATAAAGTCCAGACGCAAGAAAGGCCCCTTTCGGGGCCTTTGGACTTTGGTGCTAAGTGCCGTTTTCCAGCCTTTTGACCCACAACCCTATCTTGCGATAGAGGCTTAGGGTCTGGAGGCCGGAAAACTTTACTTAGTTATCCAAGGCACTTCGCTTTAGGCGAACGTCAGCACGTCGCCGGTAGCAGCAGCGGTGTGAACCGAAGTGCTCAGGTCCAGCACACCCGTCAGCTTGACGATGGTGTCGTCGGTGACAACAGTCGTAGTGGCACCAGCAGCCACCACATAGGTGTTGCCCTGGTAGACGAACCACGAGATGTTGTTGGCCGTGTTATCAGCCAAGCCCACCGCGTCACCCAAGTTGGCAGCAGATGCCACATCCACAGCCGTGGCCACGAACGAGCCAGCATTAGCGCCCAGACCGAACACCAGGGAGTCACCCTTGGCGAAATCGGTAATGGTGCTCACGTTGGTCAGGCCCACAGTCGCTAGAGCGAAGCCGAACGTATCGTTGCCTGCGCCACCAGCCAGCGTGTCAGCACCCGAGGCGGCGAGGCCGCCAGCAGCCCAGTCGATGGTTGCTGCGGTGGCCTGGGCATTGGTCAGCACCGAACCGGTGATGACGTCGTTGCCGGAGCCACCAGTGATAGCGTCAGCCTGACCGGTACCCGATGCAATCAGGATGCCCGTGAAAGCGTCGGCCTTGATGGTCTTGCCAGTGGTGCCGATCGCATCATTCACCGTCAGCACCAGGTTCTGTGCGCCGGAGACGTTGATGGTGTTGTTGTCAGCCACTGTCAGGGCCAGCTCGTTCGTTGCGACGCCAGAGGTGCCCTTCGAGACCACGTTGATGATGGACGAGCCAGTCACTGTGAGGCCGTTGGTGAAGTCGGAAGCTGCCGTGGTGCTGCCAGCCAGTTCCAGGTTCAGCGTATGTGCACCCAGCTTCAGAGCAGCAGTGCTTGCAGCAAAGGCACCGTCCTTGGCCACCAGGGTGGTGGCGTCGTTGACGTTGGTCAGAGCTGCCGAAGCGCCATTGGTTTGAATGGAGTAGGTGCTGATGCCGTTGGACACCAGTGCTGCGTCCACGGTCAGAGCAACGTTACCGTTAACACCCAGTTCTTGCACGTTGCTCACGCCGGCCAGCTTGGTGCCCAAGTTAGCAACCGTGCCTGCAGCAACTGCATCCGTGAAAATCAGCGCATTCTTCCCCTTACCCAAGTCAATCTTGTCGGTGTTGGTCAGGCCAGCCCAGGTGGTGGTGATGGTGTCGTCACCCGAACCACCCTTGATGGTCTGCACCGCAGCTGCAGCCGCAGAGGCAGCCACGTTCAGCGTGATGCCACCCGTGTTGGTGGAGGCATCGACGGTGCGCAGCGTGGTGCCAGCGACCGTGGCGTTCACCGAGCCCTCGCCTGCGATGTTCAACGTCTGCAGGCTGTCGTTGGTCAGCGTACCCAGACGGCTTGCGCCAGTTGCGCTCACGTTCAGGGCTTCGATGGCGTTGATGATCACAGAGCCGCCAGCAGCGGTATTCGCGGCATTCAGGTTCAGCGAAGCAACGTCACCCGCTGCTGCTGTCGCGTTGCTGAATGCAAACGTCACTACGCCGGGAGCTGCCGTGGTGCCCACAGCGCCTTGCAGACCAGCGACCTGGGCCTTCGTCAGGGTGACAGTGTTGGCATTATTCGAGCCAGCCACAATCCATGCTTGCTGAACGCCAGCGTTGCCAGCGACGTTCAGTGCAGTAGCGCCTGCGTTGGTCACTTGAGCCTTGACGATTTCAACGTTGCTGACTTGCGCAGTGGCGAATGCGCCAGCGTTGGCGTTGCCATACAGCTCGATGGTATCGGTGCCGGCACCGCCATCCACCTTGTCGCCGGCGGTCAGGGTTGCATTGCCAGCACCAGTCACGCCTGCGATGAAGGTGTCGTTGCCAGCAGTACCAGTCAGGTCTTGCACAGCTTCAGTGAGCGTGAAGGTCTTGCCATTGTTCAAGCTGCCGTTGCCTTTAGCAGCTTCCACAGAAGCAGCATCGTTGGTCACGCTTTGCAGGGGCGAGCCCAGGGCACCCAGGTCGAGGTTGTTGACCAGCAGGGTTTCGGTGTAGTACTCGGCCACTTTCACCTTGTTGTTCAACATGGCAGCGGTCTTGCCCCAATCGGCATCATCAGCGGCTTTGTTGGACAGGTTGGTGAAGATTTGGAAAACCACATCGCCTTTGCTCCAACCAGCGTTGATGGCGGCTACGACATCGGCTTTGGCCTGGGTTTTGGCTGCAGCGGTGGCGCTGGCACCAACGACGTTTTCGATCAGTTTGTCAGCAAACTGCTCGTTGGAGAGGAAGCGGGGGTAGATGGCTTCAAACTGGGGCTTGGTGCTGTAGATATTGACGATTTCCTTGGTCGTCAGGCCAGCGTTGTAAGCATCGTTGATTTGGTTCATGTACTCAACGCCAGTGATGGCGCCGAAGGACACGATGAAGAATTTATAAGCGTCTTGCTTTTGGGCGGCGGTCATTGCCATGAGGGAGCTCCTATAAAGAAAAAACAAACTGTCGTGCACGTTGTTAGACAGTAAGGTTTGATTTTGCGGCATGCATCCAGTGCAACCAAATGGGTTTGGTGACAGCGGTCACATTAAAAGCCACAACACCAGCTGAGTGCGGTGACTGCTCGCAAGCACAAGCGCTGCATTATGGCCGATGGCTTGGAGGGGTGGAAGACTTTGCCCCGGCAAGAATCCCCCAAGGGGAAGTAGCTGTTGCTTTTCAGTCACAGGCACTTTTTGCAGCGCAGAAGGGGTGCCTGTTTAGCAGGGCTGCGCTGGATGGATGGTGACTTGATAGCTTTTAGCGCTTTATTTATAAGGTATTTATGGCACTTAGTGCTGTTTTTTATTTATAAATAAAGCGGGGGCAGCTATACATTTTTACCAGCTACGCCGCCAGCCCAGGGTGATGCCGGTATCGCGCCAGGCGAACAGGGGCAGGTTGCTGATGCGTTGTGAGAGGTAGGCGCTGGTGGTGAGGTGCCCGTCCCATAGGCTGGGGGCCCATTGGTGCTCTAGGGCGAGGTAGGCAGTGGCCAGTTGGCGCTTTTGCCCGTGGGCCAGCCAGGGGCTGTAGCCGGCCAGGTCATGCTGGGCGTAGAGGTAGGCTTGCCATTGCCAGCGCGGGGCGATGCGCCATTGGCCTTGTATGCCTGCGCGCAGGGCATGGGGTTGGTCTGCGGTGTTGTGTTCGGCCTCTAGCCACACTTCACCCTGGGCGGGGCCGCCGGGCCAGCGCCAGGGGCCGCCATTGCGCTGGGTGCGCAGTTGCAGGCCACGGCGGGCGTTGGCGCTTTCTTGAAAGTAGCTCAGCTGCCAGCGCCAGGCTCCCACCAGGGCCAGCAAGCTGGCGCTGTGGCGGGCGCTGGTATCAAGGGCGCGTTGGGTCGAGAGGCTCCAGTGCAGGCTGCGCAGGGGGGCATCATCACTTAACGGCAGTGCAATGGGGCCTGCCAAGGCCAGGCGCGCGCCGGTGCTGGCTTGGGCAAGGGCGGCGCTTTGGCTGGCCAAGAGGAGTTCTAGCCCGCTGTCCCAGCGCTGGTGTACCAAAGTGTTGAAGGTGGCGGCGCTGCGGGGGCGTTCAGCAAGGGGCAGGGTGATGTCGCCGCCGGGCAGGGTGAATGTGAGGCTGCGCGCGTGCGGTAGGGCCAGTGGGTTGGTGCTGTAGCCTAGGGTGGCGATCAGTTGGGTGCGCGGGGCGTTGGGGTTGTGCGCCGCAGCATCCAGCGCTGCTTGCTGGGCGCTTTGCGGGGCGATGGCATCGCTGCCCGCCAGCAGGGCGTGCAGGCGCTGGCGATGAGCGGGGGGGGTTCTTTGGTCTTGCGCCAGGGCGGCGATGAGGGCGCGGGCGCTTTGCACACGCCCTTGGCTGGCCATGAGTTGGGCCAGCTGCAGCAGGGCTTGGCCATCATTGGGGTGCAGCATGAGCAGGCGCTCTAGCAGTAGTTCGGCCTGCAGCCATTGGCCTGCGGCCAAGGCAGTGCGTACCAGGGTATGCAGGTGGCAGGCATCGGTGCTGCTGAGGGGGTTGGCCGGTGCGGGCGGGGCTGCGTTGGTGGTGGGGTTGGCCACTGTGCAGTCAGTTGGCGGGGGGGGCGGGGGGAGCGAGGGCTGATTGACCTGGGTGTCTGCAGTGGCATGGGTGCTGGCACTGGCCAAGATCAGCAGCAAAAGGCAGGCCAGCAGACCAGGCCAGGACAGTCGGGAGAACGGGAAAATCATGTATATCAGTTGGGCATGACTGCATTAGGCGCTGAGGCTGTCAGCGCGGTAGAGCTGGCGCGCGCGGCGCTGCTCCGGCAGTAAAAATTGCCCAATGGGTTGCACGGCGTTGGCGGGGCGGGGCTGCAGGTGGCTGCCGGCCTGGGGGCCGATGAGGATGGGGCTGTCCAGCTCGGGGCTTAAGGCGAGCATGCCGTCAATATCATGGGTGGCCGGGCCTAGCAGTACGCTGCGCCGCCCCCCTTGTGTGCCAACGATGCCGCGCAGCCAGTGCCCAGTTTCAAGCGCAGAAAAGGCCAGCAAGGGGGCTCTGGCGCTGGCGTTGTGCGCCAAGATGGGGGCCAGGCGCTGGTGCAGGTCGCGCAGGCAGGCCAGGGCTTGGGCGCTGGTGTCGGTGTCTGCGCCCCCTTCCCAGCTGAGGTAGAGGGTGTCGCCTTGGGCGTATTCCAGCGCTCCTGCGTGCTGGCGGGCACTGGCCAAGGTGGTGGTGTGCAGTGCATGGATCAGGGCCAGGGCTTGCAGGCTATCGACTTGGCTGACCCAGCGTGCCAGGCCGTCGATGCGCAGTGCAGCCAGGGTGCCGCTGCACGATTGCCCCAGGCTGTCGCTGGTGATGGCTTGGGTTTGGGTGGCGATTTGCTGTGCCAGGCCCTGAGGCAAAAAGCTTTGCAGGTGGGCCACCAGGGCTTGGCTTTGTCGGCGCTGCAGCAGCAGTTGCAGGCCCATTAAAGCGGGGACGGCTGCAAGCAAGGCAACCAGCGGCGCGGTAATGGGCAGTTGCACCGCCAGTAGCTGCTGGCCCAGCCAGCCCAGGGCGATCGGGGTTAGCACGCAAGCGGCCAGGCCAGGGGCAAGCAGCACCAGTGGGCGGGTGCGCCGTGCCAGGGGCAGCAGGCCAGCACCCGCTAGCAGGGTGAGCAGCGCCGCCAGCAGGCCGGGAGCACGCGGGGGGATGGCTGCCCAGTGGCCCGCACCACTGGCTGCGGCCAGCAGTTCAGCATGTACGCTGACCCCAGGGGCGGTGGGGTGGTAGGGGGTGCTGGCGGTGTCGCGTGCGCCCAGGGCGGTAGCGCCAATCAGGATGGTGTGGCCCGCCAGGGAGGGGGGGGGATGTGTTGCGTCGTCCAGCAACAGGGTGCTGGCGCTGATGGCGGGCCAGGCGCTGTGCGGGCGTTGGTAGGGGATGGGTAGGCGGGCGTTTGCATCCAGGGCAAAGCGCCAGTGCCCTCGGGTGAGCCATTGCGCTGGCTCCCAGGGCCAGAAGCCGGGGGTGAGTTGCCAGGGGGCATCTGGCGCTTGCAGTGCTGCAGCGGCCAGGGTGAGCTGGGGGAGGCGCTGCGGGCCATTGGTGCCATTGGCAGCATCGGGTAGGCAGACGTTGGCGGGCAGGCGGCGCAGGCGGCCATCAGCATCGGGGGTGGCAACCAGGTGGCCCGCTGGTAAGGCAGTGAAGGCGGGGGCTTGGCCCAGCCAGCCGTACACCTGTACCCCTGGGCTGCACAGTGGGGGGGCCGTGGGCTGGCCAATCAGGAGGCCTTCTTGCGGGGAGGCATCAATTTGGGGGTCGAGCACCGGGATGGTGCCGATGACGGCGTGGGCGCTGGCCAGTGCGCTGGCCAGATCGGTGTCGGACAAGGTGTCGTGGGCGAAGACCATGTCCCATAGCTGCAAGGTGGCACCTCGCGCTTGCAGGCGGCGGGCCAGCTCGGCCAGTACGCTGCGCGGCCAGGGCCAGGGGCCAAGGTCGCGCAGGCTGCGCTCGTCAATGTCGATCAGGGTGATTTGCGCCGGTGCAGGTTGCACTGGGCTGATGGCGGTCAAGAGGTCGTGGATTTGCCCATCAATGCGCTGCGCCAGTGGCACTCGGGTAAGGCTGGCTGCCACCAAGATGGCCAGCAGCAGCAGTAGCCAAGCGGCAGCGCGCGCAGACAGCCGGGGAAGACGCTTGTTCAGTCTCAGTTGCACACGAGCACCGGTTTATTTGCGACCCCAGAGCGTGATGCCATGGTAGCTGCCACCACCTGCGGCGGCCTCAAAAAGATAGCCCGCCTGGCGTGCGTCTAGCGTGAGGGCTCCGGCAACGCGTTGTCCGTCGCTGCGGCCGACAAAGATGCCTTCGCTATTGATGCGTCCATCTACTTGCAGTTGGCGCGATAGCTGCCCTGGTGCGCTTAGTTGTAGTTGGGTTTGAAACTGAGCGTTGTCAAAATTGACGTTCAGCCGCCCATTGCTCAGTTGCGCCACTTGGGTGGTGCCGCTGTTGTGCTGGTAGTAGGCTTCAGAGCGGGTCAAGGCGAAGCTGGCTTGGCCAGAGAGGCCGGGGGTCATTTCCTGCCCTGCCGGGCCGCTGCGCCACAGTGCGTAAGCGCCCGGCTCGCCTACTGTGGGGTGGCGCCCTGGTGCCGCGTTATCGGCGGACTGCAGCAGCGTTAAGGGGATGGCCGCCGGGTTGCTGTAAATGTGCCCCCAGACGAGAGCCGCAGGCACCTCAGCACTGGGCGCTGAGCCTGGTGTCAAGCTATCGGTGCTAGAGGCAATGTGCGTGGGCCATGGGTCTGCCCCCGAGGGTTGGGCTGAAAGAACAGCAGCAGCAGCAATGGTGGTGCCAGAGGTTGCAGTGGAGCTGCTGCTGGTGCTGGCTACGGCTGTGTTGGTGCTTCCTGGGTTGAGCTCAATGCGAAAGGTTTGTTGCAGCTCGGCAAGTCGAAGGGTTTGCGGCTCGAGGTGGCCTTCGCCGTGCGCAAGCACTGAGCGCCCTTCACCAGCCTGGCTGAGCAAGGCTTGGCTGCTGCCGTGGGTTTGGACGGTGATGGCCCCTTCGCTGACGTAGGTGCGCACAGCGTCAGGATCAACACGGGCCAAGAAGTCGGTGCCGCGCACACCAATGGCAGCAATCGGGGTGTTCAATCGGTAGCGCTCAGGCTGACGATGCGCCGCTTGGCCCGAGATTTGGCGCACGGTGCCGCGCAGTAGCTCCAGTTGCAGGTCGGTGTCTTGCCCGGCTTGGTCGTAGCGGTAGCTGCGGATGCGTAGCTCAGAGCCTGGGCGCAGGGCGAGGCGGCCTTGGTCGATGAAGACGAGCATCACCATGCCATCGTCGCCGGTGACGAGGCGGTCGCCTTCGTACAACGCTTGGCCGCGCACGAACGGCTGTTGGTGTTCGTCGCTCGCCCGAATGACGTAGGCTTGCCCGACGACCAAGCTGGCTTGGGCGACAGGGCTGGCTTCGGTGGCCTGCACAGGCGAGTACAGCGCTGCCACCAGCAAAGCAAGGGTAATAAAGCGGGGGGCAAGAATCGTCATAGCATGCTCCGGTGGCAGGTGGTCAAGAGGGGCTATTTTACAGGGGCTAGGGGGTTTGCAGGCAGGTGACGGCATATTGCCCCCCTGATGGTTAATAACGCGCAGCCCAGCGTCGGCCGATTTGGCGGGCAGGCTCTTCTACCCACTGATGCAGTAGCCAGCAGCTGGCCAGCAGCCCTGCGATGGCCAGCGTGCTCACAAGCCATCGACTCCAGCCGTGTGCCAGCAAGGCATGCGCAGGAATCAGCCAAGCGGTATGCAATAGGTAGAGCGGGTAGCTGAGTTTGCCGGCCCAGCGCCCGCAGTGCCATACCAGGCTGCCGACAGCAGGTGCGGGGCAGCGCAAGCTGGCACGCAGCACAAGGGCGAAGCAGACGGCGGCAGCAAGTGCGATCTGGCCATTGCGCCAGTCGGAGATACCACTCCAGCGCTCTAACTGCAGGTAGAGCAAGGCCAGTGCCAGCCAGCCAGCGATGCCCAGCGCAGCGAGCACCCAGACGTGCGGACGGCAGGGGGCATGGGGCGGCACGGCGGTGTGACGCTGCCACACCCAGGCGCCAAGGAGGAACTCCACCAACAGACCCGGTAGGTGGTGCAAGCTGAGGTAAGCCCAGTTTTGCGCTGCGCCATCCGCAGGGCGCACGAGGGCCAGGCGCAGTGCCAGCGCCAGTGCAAATAGCAGCGGCCAGCGCCAGCGGGTATCGCGCGCGAGCCACAGAGCGAGCAGCGGCACCAGGGCGTAGAAGCTGACTTCAGCGGGCAGACTCCAAAACACGGGGTTGTAATAAAACACCATTTCGCGCGATTGCATTTGCAGCATCAGCAGATGTTCGGGCAGGTGCAGTAGCGGGCGCCCGGCGTGCCAGGCCAGTAGTGCATACAGTGCCAGCGCGGCAAGATAGGCAGGGTAGATGCGTGCTGCGCGGCGGATGGCGTAGGCACGCAGCGCTGGTGTCTGGCCGGCAAACAGTGTGGGCGCAAAAACGAAGCCACTCAAGACAAAAAATAGATCAACACCGGTGAAGGCAAAGTGCATGACGCCCATGGGCCAGCCCAGCGTGGGGCCCCAGTGCACCCAGACGACCATCAGTGCGGCAAAGCCACGCCAGGCTTCAATGGCCCAGGTTTGCTGGGCGGCGGGGAGGTGTTCGGTAGGGTCAGCGTTCACCACGGGCGAGCTCCTGCAAGGTAGTGGGGGCTTGGATGCGCCACCAATCGCCGTCGCGCTGCAGTACCTGATCGGTGAGGAGTTTTTGCAGCACGCGGGTGATGGATTCGCGTGTGGTGTTCAGGCGCCAGGCGAGTTCGGCGTGGGTGGGCAGCTGCAGCGCACCGTCTGTGCCGCTGGCACGCAGCAGCCAGGCGCAGACGCGGGCGCTGATCGGGTGGATGGATTGCAATAGCTGCCAGCCAAGTAAATCGCAGACTTGGGCGCTGGTGGTACGAGCCAATTGCAGCACAAGTTCTGGAAATTGCACCAACTCCAGCGCTTGGGGGCGTTCAAGCAGGGCGACGGAGGTGGCAGAGCTGGTGGCGACCCAGGTCAGTGCGATGGGGTTGGGGGCAAGCAGGGTTTGGTGGCCAAAGCTGTCGTGTGTAGAAACGCTAAATAGGGCGACTTCTTTGCCGTCAAGTGTTGCATCGATGGCTTGTACGCTGCCTTGCAGGACAACACCCAGTCCATCAAAAGCACCCCCCGCAATTACTTCGCGCTTGCGTAAGTGGTGCAGCTGCATATGCGCAGCCGCATATTGCAGGGCCGGTGTCGATGCGTTAGCAAAGAGTCGGCAGGGAGCCAGGGTGATGGTTGCAATTGCCATGCGTGTGTTCGGGTGACGCTGTTGCTATCAATACACGTCAGTGTCGCCGGGCTGGAGCAAGGGGGCAGGCCAGTGGGGGTGGAAGGGGCGGCCCATGATTTCCACAGCGTGAATGGGGGTTTCGCTGCGGTGGGCACCGTCAAAGGGAAGCCAGCTGACCCAGTCAGCAGGGGCTGCAGCGTGTAGTGCGTTGAGGGCGGCACGAGGGGTGGCAATGGGCACTAGGCAACTGTCCACAATGGTGGGGGTGGGGGTGCTGCGGGTGATGAGCCAGCCGACGCTGTGGCCTGCGCGGGTCAGCAACCAAAGTTGGTAGAGGGGGGTGGCATTGGCGTGTTGCTGGGGGTGATGGGCGTAGCGCCAGCGCAGGTAGGCACCGGTTTTGTGCAGGCAAGGTGTATCTGGTACAGCGCTGGCGCGGCACTGCTCCCAGAGTGTGTCGAGCACAGGGGTGTTCCAATCGTCGCAGCGCTGCGCACGCAAAGCCCAGGGGGTGTGGCGCTGCCACCAGCGCACCGCAGGGCCAGGGGGTTGGGGCAGGCGGTGCTCGGTGCAGATGTACAGGCGACGATAGACACCAATGCGAATACCGAGGTTGGCCGGGGTGCGGCCGGGAAAGCCGTAGAGGTAGAGTGGCGATTGGTTGGTTTGCGCGGTTTTGCCGTGGGCGTGCTCGGCAAAAGCACGGTTCATGCATTGGTACACACTGTCTTGGCCTAGACCGGCGCGGTGTTCTGGATGGAGCATGACATCGCTGACTTGGCCCAGGCGCAGGGGTTGCTTCGCATATTCGCCCGGCAGGATGAGTGATCCGATGTGACCGACGATGCGCTTGCTGGCGCAGTGTTCGGCCACGATGGCGCAGTGCTTGCCTGCAGGGGCTTGCTGGTATTTCCAGTGCCAGTGTTCAACGGTGGTAGCGTGCCCAAAGACGGTCTCAAACAGACGGCAGAGGGCAGGCAGGTCGTGCTCAGGGTGGATTGGACGGTAGCAGTAGCCGCCAAAGTCGGGGTGAGGCTGCGTGGGCATAGAGCAGACAGTCATGCAGTGGGTGGTGCAGCAGGCAAGGTCTGCCACTGGCCAGGCATGCGCCAAGCACCTTGGTGGCTGTCGCTGGCGCTTAAGTGAATGTGGGCCAGGGGGTCTACCCATTGGTAAACGAAGCGTCCACTGGAGCACAACAGATAGACACCGATGCGGTAGCGCCCTTTGTTCACAGGCAGCTGGGGCAGGGCGCAGCGGATGCTGGCATGGCCGTGTGCATCGGTACTGCAAATAGCCCCAGGGGCGCTGAAGGTGGAGCCCAAAATTTTGCCGCTGTCGGAAGAAAGTACGACGGCGGCACGTGGCGAGGGTTCGCTGGCGCTGACTTGCAGGTGGATGTCCACCTCCAGTGTGCTGCGGTCGCTGTGGCCGTGCAGTTCTTGACCGACGATGCCATCCAGACGTACCTCGGCACGCACCAGGCGCACCAGTTCGGGTTGGGCAGCCTGGGTCAGGCCGGTGGGGTCAGGCAGATCTTCGGAGGCGGTGGAGGTGTTACTTTGGTTCAGGCTGTCGAGGTATTCCTGATAGCGCGGCACGATGTCGGCAGTGGCTCCATAGGCGCGCACACGCCCTTGATCCAGCCACAGTGTGTGCTCACAAAACAGGTCAATGTGGAACAGCGCATGCGAGCACAGCAGCAGTGCTGTCCCTTGCTCACGCAGTTGCATGACGCGGTCGAAGGAGCGCTTGGCGAAGACACCGTCGCCTACAGAGAGAGCCTCATCAACGATCAGAATATCGGGATCGACGCTGGTGGCGACAGCAAAGGCAAGGCGCACTTGCATACCGCTGGAGTAGGTTTTAACGGGCATGGCCAGGTGGTCGCTGGCAAGGCCGCTGAAGGCACAGATGCTGTCAAAACGCTCTTGCACTTGGGCGCGTGTCAGGCCCATGGTAGCGGCATAGAGATAGATGTTTTCATGGCCGGTAGCTTCTGGGTTGAAGCCGGAGCCCAACTCCAGCAGCGCGGCAATGCGTCCATGCGCTTGACAGGTACCGCTGCTAGGGGTGAGGGTGCCAGCGGCAAGCTGTAGCAAGGTGGATTTGCCTGCGCCGTTGAGTCCAACGATGCCCAGTGATTGGCCACGCAGCACGTCGAAGCTGGTGGGCTGCAAGGCGGTATACCCCCCAGCCTCGAGACGCTGGCTGCCACGCAGGTGGCCCCAAAGCTGGCGCAAGGGGGTGCGCTGGGGGGGGTAGGTTTTGCCAGCGCCGAGGAAGGAGAGCACGGGTGTGCTAGAGGGCTTAGAGGACATCGGCAAACCCAGGTTGAACACGCAGGAAAAACCAGCGTGCAGCGACTAGCAGCAGGACAGCAGCCAATAGGTGAGCGAGCCAGGCAGTCCATGCCAAGGGCTGGCCATGCATCAGCAGACCGCGCACGGCTTCAGCAGTCCAGGCCAGGGGATTGAGGTGCACCAGCCATTGCAGTGCCGGAGGGATTTTGGCAGCAGGGTAGAAGATGGGGGTGAGAAATAGCAGCAAGCTGCTGACCGAGGGGGCAAGATGCCCAATATCACGCAGATAAACCCCAGCAGACGACAGCAGCCAGGCAAGTGCTTGGCCGTAAAGCAGCAGTGGCAGCAGCGCCAGCGGCAGCAGCAGCGCCTGCCAGTGAGGCTCGCGCCAGAAGGCAAAGGCGGCGGCAATGGTCAGGCTCAATAGCAGTTGTACAGCAGCCGCACCGACGACAACAGCCGGTAGCAACAACAGTGCAAAACGCACTTTGGTGACCAAATAAGGGTGAGCGCTGATACTGCCAGGGCTGCGGTTGATAACCTCAGCACAAAAGCCGTACAGGCCCAGACCAATGAAGACTTGCAGGCCGTACTCGCCAACACTGCCGTCTCCAGCAGGCCAGCGCACCTGGAAGAATTGGTAGAAAACGAGCGTAAACAGCAAGATTTGCGCCAGCGGCTGCAGCACCAGCCAGCCAGTGCCCAGCGCTGAGCTGCGAAAGCGCAGCTGCAACTCGCGTTGCAGCCATTGACGGTATACGTAGGGCCATTGGGTCATGGTCAAGCAAGCACCCCCGGCAGGCGGTGGCGCTTGCGTTCGTAAAACTCAAACACCGACAGCTCCTCATTTCCAGAAAAATTGTCTTCCACGTGCAGAGCCGGGCTGGAAAAGCCCAGCGTCCAGCGTCCTTGCATGGTCTGGCGTATAGGAAGTTGGCTGGCTTGGTGATACTGCCCTAAAGAGAAAAATTCTTTATCTGTCGCGGCTAGAGCATCACGCAAAAACTCCAGCGCACCAGCATGAATCTGCTCCAGATCTGCAAAATGCTTTTGTGCCAGTCCAGGGGTTTTATAGCGGGGTTGCCCTTGCGTATCAAAACCCAGCAGCTGTCCATGAGGAGCAGTTAGCACCGCTTCAAAAAGCAGTGCATATTGATACAGCGGTATATCCGAATGAAATGGGTTGATGCCGTGCCCAAAGCAGCCTTGTGCAAACTGGCCTGCTTTCTCTACCACCAAGGCCTTGTCGGTGGTTACAAAATAATAGCCACCAGCGATGCCATCCACGCATTGCGCTAAGGATTTTTGTATAGATGCGCCATAACCAATGTCTACCAAAGCGCAGCGCTGCTGATCGGTAATTTTCTGCGCATAGGAGCGGTAACGCTGGCTGGCTTGGCTTACCAAGGGCTGCAACAAATCAAAGCATTGTTTAAGTAAATCCAAAAATCTGTTGGTGTCTTCAGGTAACTTGCCAGGCTTGTTCAGCGCCGCTGCTCCCAAGCGCTGGGCGAAGGGTTCTAGCTCTTCTATGCCGTAGCGCTGACGCAATAAGTCGGAAAATGACCCGCTGAAATGCGCCTGTAGTAGCAAGTTTTCTGCATTTTCTGGCTTACTTGCTGCTGCCAGACCTGCTGCCACGCGGGAACACAGGAAATAGCTGCCATGCACAGTGTTTTGTCCCAAACGCGCTCGGTGCTGCGCAATCGTTTCGTGTGCTTGGATCAGTAAGTGCCCTTCGCGGCTGGCGTACAGCAGTTTTTGAATGCCATCGGCATCAGCACGCTGCAGTAGCCAAGCCATAAATACCGTCAGTGCAGGGCCAATCACCAAATAACCAAAATCATGCAGACTGGCAATGTTGATACTGCGCTGCGCGCAATTTAAGGCGATCGGCTCTTTGGCTAGGCCAGGGACAAAAATGCGATTGGCCATCAAGCCCAGCAACAAGCCTTCTTGCCACTGCTGGGGTGCCATCCACGCACTGGCCTCTTCATTGAAAAGCATGAATTGGTCAGCAGCCCGCATGGTGTGTACAGGGTGTAAATATCCAAGATCTAAGGGGCGTTGAATGTCGGAGTGCTCGTTGTCACCCACATGCAGCCATTGCTCGCGTGCTACGCCTTCACGCTCCAGCACCAGCTGCCACATACTGGAATTGTCTTTTCGGGCATGACAAGCGTTGGATACGTAAAGCTCAGCAAAAAAATCAATCCCATGGCGTGCCAAGAGCTGCCGCAAGAATGCGGGTGGTAAGTACATATCAGATACCAGTACCAACCGCTTACCCTGCTGCATTAAGGTGCGTGCAGCAGCGCATACTTCTGGGTTGGGGAAGAGGTCAGCGCTTTCCTGTTCGCACTCCAACTCCAGTAGGGCCTGTGCCTGCTCGGCTCCACAGCCTGTCAATTGTCCAAATACGGCATAAATTTGTTCAATATTGACATCTTGCTCAGAATGCGCCTGGCGGGCCAATTGCTCAGCCTGTTTGCGTAATTTTTTAAATTCTTTAATAGAAAAATCTTTCTCTATTTTTTCCTCTAAATAATCAAAGGTATTTTCTGGGCTATACCAACGACGCAATAAGAGAGTGTCAAAAATATCAAAAGAAACAATTTTTGCTGCAGCTGCGGCACCCAATATTTTTTCTTTTATCCCAAAAGAAAAATACTGCTGTAAATTTTTACTACCAGGACTAAAAAATAGCGTGCCGCTTTGAGGAGCATCCAGCAAAGCGCGGGCCGTCATACCCTGTTTCAAAGCACACAAAACGATAAAACGCTCTATCGCATGCTGCAAAGTTCCATCAGTTTGCCCTTTTTCTTCTGGAAAATCATCGTACTTTAGATGCAAATCCAATAAAGGCTTCAATGCTTTGCTGCGTGCCCAAAACATAGAGCCCATGGGAGCATCTACATAGTTCCGATGGCTAATATCTATACCCAAACGAGCGGCCAAACTTAAAGCAATCCCTCTGTTTTGCAACCATGTATGCGCCCAGTAAGGAAGGTTTTCAAAGGTATCTGGATAAATTACACCTATATTTTTTTCATCAGCAAATTGCTGGAAAATATGGCGTATCCGCTGCTCACTACCGAGCAACCCTGACAGCATATAGTCACGCCATTCTGTCCGCTCACGCCCAGAGTACAAAGATTTTTTTGTATGCAAATGCAAAATATAATCATGACTATGGATAGCATTCGCAAATGTCACTAAAAATGGTGCGATATCACGCCCTCGATTAGGCGTAATTCTGACATCAATTTCTTTAACATTTTTTATTTTTTTCGCACAATCTAATACTTGACCGCGTGCAGCCTCGTGAACTACCGAAACATATAGATCAAATTCCCATGGAATATGCTGCATTTCATCCACAAAGCTCTGAAAGATCTCAGGGTAGTAAGCGTGCACAATAACAGCTATTTTCCCATCTGGCTTTCCTCTTAACCCATCTCCTTCAATCAGAGTGTTAGAAAACCATGCTTGCTGCGCAAATAGTGCCGCATCTAACGCAGGCTTTCTATTTAAAGGCAAGCGCCGCAAAATACCTTGATGACCTTCAATCCGATAAATAGACCAGACCTTGCGCAAAAGTGGCGCAACCCCATCGGAATTTCGAAAAACATGATAAACAAAATGATAAATATGCTGGGTTTTTTTCAACATCGCAATAGAGCCGAACCATTTATTTATATTTCTTAATGGTGCGGTTATGCGCCATGACCTAGAGTTGTATATTTCATTTATTCTTTCATTTAAAGCAAAATTTTTCCGATTTAAAACTTCCGCCTGGCTTACCAATTCATGGTACTGACCATGCATCTGTGCAAATGAAATATTACGCGCATGATATAGCCGCGTAATTTCCCAAACATCTTTCGAACCGAGTAAAGGCAACCACTTATCATAGATTTTTAGTGTGGCTTGCTGCATAAAATCTGCATCAACTTCTTGTGGGTTTGCACCAGAAGTACCTCCAAGAAAATATGTAGCGCTTGTAGCCGGGCTACGCGCAAAAGCAGCATGTCGAGACAACTGCAACCAAAAATCCCAATCTTCATAAATATCTATACTAGGATCGAACCGCAATCCTAAAGATAAATAATTACTTGGCACCAAGGGAGCATGAATCGGTAAAAAATTACCCGCAAGGAGTTTTCCTGGCTCCCAGTCTTCGTGAAATATATGAGCGATTTGTTGCGGTGTTTGACGCATGCAGCTGCGCACCCCAGCATAAACAACCAGATCACGCCCTGCCTGAAACTGCACCAATTGGGCAAAGTGCGCTGGATCCAAGGTATCGTCATCGTCCAAGAATGCAAAATAATCCCCACTCACGGCATCCAGACCAGCATTGGCTGCATCGCTGCGGAGCAAGGGAGAGGCACCTTGATTTATGAGCTTTACCTCGATCCCTTCGCGAGGCGCAATCGGCAGAGGGCTGTGCATCCCTCCTTTGGCATTCACTACCAGCACTTCTAATCGTGGCCAAGTTTGCGCAAAAAGGCTGTCCAGCGCCTCTGCCAAAGTAGGGCCATCCATGCTGCGCACAATGACGCTGATAACTGCGCTCATACACCACCTTTCGATACCAAACGTTTTTGGATGTCACGCAGTTTTTGCACCCAACGCCAAGCGCGTGAGTTGTGAATCTGGGTCAATTGGCTTTGAGCAATCATTAACTCTTGCTGACTTTGGTTATAGCGTTGCTGCCAGTCAGGCAGATCGAAAGCTGGCCCTGAAGGTTGGACCAGACGAGTATGCAAACAAATTTGCAACCAGAAATCCTCGTCAGACTCACGGGCTACGGCATTACGCCAAGCACAGCCATCCTGATGGAACAGGGTGCTGGCAAACAGCAAGGCATGCAGCTGCTGAAACTGCGAAGTCATGCTTGCTGCCCGCATGCTGGGCTGTTCACGCAGCAGTGTGACCAACTCAGTGAGGTGACCAGGCGGTAA
>JAANMY010000764.1_pt1 | contig 41592 bp, 36 predicted proteins | sample 7279691 | NCBI WGS metagenome assembly JAANMY01 (sample SAMN14094543, study PRJNA606508) | bioreactor metagenome | isolation source: A lab-scale SPAN reactor treating ammonium-rich wastewater day 388 | place: Ireland: Galway | collected 2018-02-07 | reverse complement strand
GACGCCCTGCGCGAGCAATCGCCGCGCGGCGGTGTCTGGGAGCCGTGGAACGGCAGCCCTTCGCCCGCGCCCAACAACAACGTCTATATGCTGCCGCCGCCCTATGCCCCGCGCTGGCCGCAGCCCTATCTGCAAGGCGCCACCGACAGCCGCCCCGCCGCCCCGGTCGCCCCGCGCGCCGCGACGGTATCGACCATGGGCACCACCGGTGTGCTGGACGCGCCGCGCGCGGCCCCGGCGCAGGGCGGGCAGATGAGCAACGGCCAGTTCGTGCAGATCGGCACCTATGGCGTGCAGGCGAATGCGCAGGCGGCGGTGTCGCGGCTGCAATCGCGCGGTCTGCCGGTCGCCATGGGCCGCGCCACCTCGGGCGGTCAGGCGCTGCAGGTGGTTCTGGCCGGGCCCTTTGCCTCGCAGGCGGAACTGAGCGCGGCGCTGGGCGCCGCCCGCGCGATGGGCTATGCCGACGCCTTTGTGCGTTGAGGTCTGGCGTGCGCTGAGATCCGGTCCCCGCAGCGATCCCCAAACCCCCGGTCCGCAAGGTCCGGGGGTTTTGCATGGCGTCAACTGGCGCAGATCGCCTGCAGCGTCAGCCATTCGCCATCGCTGAGCAGCCGTTCGGCATCGCGCAGCGCCGGGGGCGAGGGGCGGTCGGCGAGGGCCTGGGCCAGCGCCTCGCGGCTTTGCGGCAGCGACAGCGCGTAAGAGGTCGGCGCGATGCCCAGCCCTTCGAGCCAGTCGCCCAGGGCATCGGCCCGGGGCAGGGCGGCCGGGCGCGTCAGCCGGGTCATGGCATAGCCGCGCAGCGAGTCGGTCGGCAGGTGGCCGGTGGTCAGCAGCGCCAGCGTTGCGCGGACCCCGGCGTAATCGAGCACATCGAGCAGGGGATCGGTGGCGCGCTCGGCCAGGGCCTCGGCGGCCAGCCAGCCCGCCAGCGCCTCGGGGCTGTCGAGCCGTGTCACCAGCCCCTCGCCCAGGACCAGCAGTTTGCCGGGCAGATGCGCCGCCTCGAGCCCGGGCACACCGGCGACGACGCTGATGCGCCATTCCGAGCCCAGCACGCGGTTGCGCAGCGTCGCCAGCGCCTGACGCCCCTCGGGATCGGCGCAGACCCGTTCGCCCGCCGCCGATTCCGTCAGCGTGTCCAGCGCCTCGCGGCCGATCTGGGTGCGCGTCGCGGGCGGGACGATGACGGCGGTGCGGGCGGTCAGCACGCCGGGCAGCCAGAACATCCCCGCCAGCAGCAGCGCCACCACCCCGGCGCTGACACCGAGCCGCAGCCAGCGCAGCGGCGGGCGCGGCGACAGCGCGGTGCGAATCGTTTCCAGCGCCTCGATCAGCAGGGCGTCTTCCAGTTCCAGCGTCTCGCCGTCGCCGTCGCTGTCGGGCGCATAGATCGCCGGCCGGCTGCCGCGATTGAGCCGCTGCACCGCGGGCAGCGACCAATGGCTGAGCGCATGGCCCGACCGCGCATCCGAGATCACCAGACTGGCCTCGCCCAGCGCCACCGTGACATCGCGGCGCTGTTCCTCGGGTCCAGCCCGCCAGACGCCCGGCCCTTCGAGCCGTGCGTATTTCTCAAGCGCTGTCATCGCCTCAACTGCCGCCCGTTTTTTGCTCTTTGGGTCTGGCCCATGCTAGCCGAAGCAGCGGTTTTGCGCCAGTGGCCGGGGGTCACAAGGTCTTGGCCAGCGCCCGCAGTTCGAATTTCTGGATCTTGCCGGTCGAGGTTTTGGGAAGATCGTAGAAAATCACCCGCTTGGGTGTCTTGAACCCGGCCAGACGCTCGCGGCAAAAGGCGATCAGTTCGGCCTCGGTCGCCTGCATCCCTTCTTTGAGTTCGACAAAGGCGCAGGGCACCTCGCCCCATTTGTCATCGGGCTTGGCGACCACGGCGCAGAGCGACACCGCCGGGTGATGCGCCAGCGCGCCCTCGACCTCGACGGAACTGACATTCTCGCCGCCGGAAATGATGATGTCCTTCGAGCGGTCGGCGATCTTGATATAGCCGTCGGGATGGCGATAGGCGATGTCGCCGGAATGGAACCAGCCGCCGCGGAACGCCTCGCGGGTGGCTTCGGGGTTGCGGAAGTAACCTTTCATCACGCCGTTGCCGCGGTGCATGATCTCGCCCAGCGCCAGCGTGTCGCGGGGGATGGGGGCGCCCTGCGTATCCAGCACGGTGACGTCGTCCATGAAGGGCATCGCCACCCCGGTCCGGGCCTTGACGGCGGCGCGTTCGTCGGCGGGCAGGGCGTCGAAGCCCTCATTCCAGGTGCATTCGGTGGCCGGGCCATAGGTTTCCGTCAGCCCGTAGACCTGCGTGACGTTGAAGCCCAGCGGCTCGACGGCCGCCAGCGTGGCGGCAGGGGGCGGCGCCCCGGCGGTGAACACCTCGACGATATGATCGAAGGGCAGGCGCTCGCTGTCCTTGGCGGCGATGATCGTGTTGAGCACGATGGGCGCCCCGCCGAAATGGGTGGCGCCCTCAAGCGCGATGGCCTGATAGACGCCCTTGGCGGTGATGTCGCGCAGGCAGATCATCGTACCGCCCAGCAGCGGCAGCATCCAGGGATGGCACCAGGCGTTGCAATGGAACATCGGCACGATGGTCAGATAGCGTGGATACAGGGTCATGCGCCAGGACACCGGCTGCGACATCGTGCTGAGATAGGCGCCGCGGTGGTGATAGACCACGCCCTTGGGCCGCCCGGTGGTGCCCGAGGTATAGTTGAGCGCCAGCGATTCCCATTCATCGGCGGGCATCAGCCAGTCAAAGCCGGGGTCGCCCTGCGCCAGCAGATCCTCGTAGAGGATATGCCGCCCGGTCGGGGCCACCCCGGCCTGCGGATCGGGCACCTCGATGATCTTGGGCCCGCCGCCGAGGATCATGCAGGCGCGTTCGGCCAGTTCGACCAGCGCGCTGTCCACCAGCGCCACCCGGGCGCCGCCGTGTTCAAAGATATAGGCGACGGTATCGAGATCGAGGCGGGTGTTGATGGCGTTGAGGATCGCCCCACAGGCGGGCACGCCGAAATGCGCCTCGGCATGCGAGGGGACGTTGGGCAGCAGCGTCGCCACCACATCGCCCGGCTTCACCCCCAGCCCGGCCAGCGCCGAGGCCAGCCGCGACACCCGCCGGGCGTAGTCGGCATAGGTCCAGCGTTGGCTGCCATAGACCAGCGCCTCGCGCCCGGCATAGACATCCGCCGCCCGGCGCAGATGCGTCAGAGGGGTCAGCGGGACATGGTTGGCCGCGCATTTCTCCAGCCCCGATTCGTCTGCCAGCCATCCCATGGTGCTCTCCCTCTTGCCAAGTCGCCGTGCTTCTGGTTCGGCATAGTGGCGGCAGATCGGGCCGTCGGGAAGGGGCCATCGAGATGAGCGCAACCACGGGCAACCGCACCCAGGCGGCGATGCTGGCTGTTCTGGGCTATGCCACGCTCATCGGTTTCACCGACAATTACGTCCGCACCGTCGCCGCCGAGGGCGGGATCTGGCAGTTCCATGCCATGCGGACGGCGATGGCGGTGGTTCTGTATGCGCTGGCCATGGTGCCGCTGGGGCTGCAATTGCGACCGAAGAACCTGCGCGCCGTGGTGGCGCGGTCGGCGATTCATGCGGTGTCGATGCTGATCTATTTCGGCTCGCTGGCGTTTCTGACCGTGCCGCAGACGGTGGCCGGGCTGTTTACCGCGCCGATCTTCGTGCTGATCTTTTCGCGGCTGATGTTCGGCCATCCGCTGGGCCCGGTGCGGATCGCCGCTGTGGCGGTGGGCTTTCTGGGGGTGGTTCTGGTCTTGCAGCCCGGCACGCAATCGGCGCTGGGCTGGGGCAGCCTGTTTCCGGTGCTGGCCGGGGCGCTTTATGCGCTGGGCAATCTGGCCACCCGCGAATGGTGCGACGGCGAAAGCGCCGCAGGGCTGACGCTGGCGTTCTTTCTGGCGATGGGGCTGTCGGGGCTGGCGGGCATGGGCGTGCTGGCGCTGTGGCAGCCCGAGGTTCCGGCGGGCACCGACGGATTCCTGCTGCGCGGCTGGGTCTGGCCGTCGCAGACCTTTGTGTTCTGGACCTTCGTGCAGGCCATCGGGTCGATGATCGCCGTCGGCCTGATGGTTCGGGCCTATCAACTGGCCGAGGCCAGCCGGGTGTCGATTTTCGAATATGTCCTGCTGCCGATTTCGGCGGGCTGGTCCTGGCTGCTGTGGGGGCAGAGCGTCAGCGCGCTGGCCTGGCTGGGCATGGCGCTGATTGTCGCCGCCGGGGCGATGATCGCGCTGCGCGGGCGCTGAAACCGCCGGATTGATGCGCAATCAGCCGTGAAAGTCGCCGCCCGATTGTGGCGGCTTTGCAAAATGCGCCGCAAAATACCTACAATTGAACACAATCGGTCCGCACCTTCGCCACGTCCCGGCGGTTGAATGACTGCATCGAAGGTAACGCAATGTGATCGAAAGGACCGAACCATGTTGATGAATTGGGTTGGTGGTATCAGTGGCCGGAGGCAGATCCTCCCCTTCTCGTTTGCAGACCGCGGCAATCTGTGGCCGGACGAGATGATCGAGGCCAGTGTGACGACGATGGGGCGCCATGAGCAGGGCGGCATCGCCCAGGGGCTGATCGGCGGCACGCTGGTGGCCACCGAACTCGGCTGGCAACCAGTCGAGGATCTGCAGGTCGGCGACCGGGTGGTGACGTTCGACAACGGCATGCGGCCGCTGACCGCGGTCCGCGTCAGCACGCTGTGGACCGCCGCCAGCGAAACCCCGCGCTCGCTGTGGCCGCTGGAGATCCCGGCGCAGGCGCTGGGCAACCGCAGCGCGCTGCGGCTGCTGCCCGAACAGCCGGTGCTGATCGAATCCGACGCGGCCGAGGCGCTCTATGGCGATCCGTTCCTGATGGTCGCGGCGCAGGTGCTGGACGGCTATCACGGCATCGCCCGGGTGCCGCCGATGCGCGAGGTCACGGTGGTGACGCTGGAATTCGAGGGTGACGAGGTGGTCTATGCCAATGGCACGCTGCTGGTGCATTGCCCGGCCGACCGGGTGGAGCTGGTGCACAGCGCCGAGGAATTGATGAACCACGGGGCGCATGGCCATTACCAGCGCCTGACCGAGGCGCAGGGCCGCCGTCTGGTCGAGGCGATGCACGCGCAGGGCTGAACCGCGCGCCACGCAGCCTTTGGAACGCCAACGCCCGCCCCTGTCCGGGGGCGGGCGCGTTTCGGTCGGGCAGGCGGATCAGGCGGCCTTGATCGCCTTGGGGCCATAGAAGGTCTGGCCCTTGGCCGCCATGTCGCGCAGCAGGGCCGGGCATTTGAACCGGGCGCCATAGCGCGATTCGAGCGTGTCGCAGATCGCCACCGCCTGTTGCGCGCCGATGATGTCCAGCCAGCCGAACGGCCCGCCCGACCAGGGGGCAAAGCCCCAGCCGAGGATCGCGCCGACGTCGCCCTCGCGGATGTCCTCCAGCACGCCCTCTTCCAGCGCGCGCACCGCTTCCAGCACCTGCGCCATCATCAGCCGGTTCTGCACGGTGTCCAGATCGGCCCCCTCGACGCGGGCATATTGTTCGGCGAGGCCCGGCCAATAGCCCAGCCGCTTGCCGCTGGCGTCGTAATCGAAGAAGCCGGATTTGGATTTGCGGCCCAGGCGGCCCTGGCCGACCATCCAGAACACCACCTCGTCCACGGCATCGTCGGGATAATCGTTGCCCATCGCCGCCTTGGTCGCCTTGGCGATCTTGGCGCCCAGATCGAGCGAGGTTTCATCGACCAGTTGCAGCGGCCCGACCGGGAAGCCCAGCAGCCGCGCGGCATTGTCGACCATCGCCGGGGCGACGCCCTCGGCCACCAGCCGCATGCCTTCGTTGATATAGGGGATGATGCAGCGGTTGGCGTAGAAGAACCGCGCGTCGTTGACGACGATCGGCGTCTTGCGGATCTGGCGGACGTAATCGAGCGCCTTGGCCACGGCGCGGGGGCCGGTCGCCGTGCCCTTGATGATCTCGACCAGCAGCATCTTGTCCACCGGGCTGAAGAAGTGGATGCCGATGAATTGCTCGGGCCGTTTCGAGGCCTGCGCCAGGCTGCTGATCGGCAGGGTCGAGGTGTTCGAGGCAAAGATCGCCGTGTCGGGGATCACCGCCTCGGCCTTGGCGGTCACGTCGGCCTTGACCTTGGGGTCTTCGAACACCGCCTCGACGATCAGGTCGCAGCCCGCCAGATCGGCGTAATCGGTGGTCGCCTTGATCTGGCCCAGCACCTTGGCTTTCTTGTCCTCGGTGCCCTTGCCGCGCTTGATCGCCTTGTCGAGCAGATCGGCGGAATAGCCCTTGCCCTTTTCCGCCGATTCGATGGTCGAATCCAGCAGCACCACGTCGATCCCGGCCATGGCGCTGACATAGGCGATCCCGGCGCCCATCATGCCCGCGCCCAGCACGCCGACCTTCTTCACCTTTTCATCCGGCACGTCGGGCCGGTTCGCGCCTTTTTCCAGCGCGCCCTTGTTGACGAACAGGCTGCGGATCATGGCGCTGGACGAGGGGTTCATCAACACGCTGACGAACCAGCGGGCCTCGATTTTCAGCGCGGTGTCGAAGGGCACCTGCAGCCCCTCGTACACGGCGCTGAGCAGGGCCTTGGCGGCGGGATAGACGCCCCAGGTGTTCGCATGCACCATGGCCGAGGCGCCGACAAAGGTGGGGAAGCCCGGCGCCGAATAGGGGGTGCCGCCGGGCACCTTGTAGCCCTTGGCATCCCAGGGTTTCACCAGATCGGCGTCCTTGGCGCCCAGCACCCAGGCCTTGGCGGCCGCAAGCAACTGGTCGGCCGCGACCACCTCGTCGATCACGCCCGCGGCCTTGGATTTCCGCGGGTCCAGCGCCTTGCCTTCCAGCAGCAGCGGGGCGGCGGCCATGGCGCCCAGTTTCCACGACAGCCGGGTGGTGCCGCCGGCACCGGGGAAGATGCCGACCTTGATTTCCGGCAGGCCGATCTGCGCCTTGGGATTGTCGGCGGCAAAGATGCGGTGCGTGGCCAGCGGCAGTTCCAGCCCGATGCCCATGGCGGTGCCGGGCAGCGCGGCGGCGGTGGGTTTGCCGCCCTTTTGCGTCTTGGCGTCCATGCCCGCGCGCTCGATCTTTCTGAGCAGGGTGTGCATCGCCATGATGCCGTCGAACAGGCCCTGCGCCGGGTTGTCGCCCGCGTTGTTGCGCATGTCGGCCAGCACGTTCAGATCCATGCCACCGGCGAAATCGGCCTTGGCCGAGGTGATGACGATGCCTTTGACCGCCGGGTCGGCATGGGCCTTGTCGATGGCCCGGTCCAGTTCGCCCAGCCCTTCGAAGGACATGACGTTCATCGACTTGCCCGGCACGTCCCAGGTGATGGTGGCGACGCCGTCGGCGTCCACGGCATAATGGAATTCGGTCATTCTTTTCCTCCTTGCGGCGCGAGGTTGCGGGGGCCCGCCCAGTCGCTGCCGTCGTGATAGGTTGCCCGGGCCTTGCCGCCCGCGATGAAAAGCTTGAGATCGACCTCGGTATAGGTCGCCACCTCGGCGGGCGCCTTGCTGCCCACCACGAGGAAACTGGCCGGGGCGTCGGTGCGGTTGACGAAGCGGTGCCCGACCGGCACCCCCGCCTTCCACGCGGCGCAATCGCCCGGCCGCATCGGCGTCTCGCCGCTATCCTCGGCCAGGATCAGCGTGCCGGTCAGCACGATGGCGAATTCGTCCTCGTTGAGGTGCCAGTGCCGCAGCGAGGCCACGGCGCCCGGCTCCAGATAGACGATATTCGCCCCGAACTGCGTCAGCCCGGCCAGATCGCCCAGCCGCCGCGACGACCGGCCCGCCATCTGGCTGGCATAGGGCTCAGGGTAGATCGAGCCCCTGCGCAGCGGCGCGGCGTCGATGTCGATCTTCGGCATCACACCCTCTCGATGATCGTCGCCGCGCCCATGCCCGAGCCGATGCACAGCGTGGCGAGGCCGGTGCCCTTGCCGGTACGCTCCAGCTCGTCGAGCAGCGTGCCCAGGATGATCGCCCCGGTGGCGCCCAGCGGGTGGCCCATGGCGATCGAGCCGCCGTTGACGTTGACCCGGGAATGGTCGACGTCGAAGGCCTGCTCGAAGCGCAGGACGACGGCGGCGAAGGCCTCGTTCACCTCGAAGAGGTCGATGTCGCCGATGGCCATGCCGCTGTCGCGCAGGATCTTCTGCGTCACCGGCACCGGGCCGGTCAGCATGATGGTCGGATCGGTGCCGATCTTGGCGGTGGCGCGGATGCGGGCGCGCGGTTTGAGGCCGTATTTCTCGCCGAATGCCTTGTTGCCGATCAGGATCGCCGCGGCCCCGTCGACGATGCCCGAGGAATTCCCGGCGTGGTGGATATGCTCGATCCGCTCCAGTTCCGGATATTTCATCAGCGCGATCTTGTCGAAGCCGGGCATCACCTCGCCCATGTCCTTGAAGCTGGGCTTCAGCGCGCCGAGGCTCTGCATGTCGGTCTGCGGGCGCATGAATTCGTCATGGTCGAGGATGGTCAAGCCGTTGACATCCTTGACCGTCACCACCGAGCGCGAAAACCGCCCCTCGGCCCAGGCCTGCGCCGCGCGCTTCTGGCTTTCCACGGCCATGGCATCGGCCATGTCGCGGGTGAAGCCGTATTTCGTGGCGATGATGTCGGCGCTGATGCCCTGCGGTACGAAGTAATTGTCGATGGCAATCGACGGGTCCACGGCGATGGCGCCGCCGTCGCTGCCCATCGGCACCCGGCTCATGCATTCCACGCCGCCCGCGACATAGGCCATGCCCGCGCCGCCGCGGATCTGGTTGGCGGCCATGTTCACCGCCTCCAGCCCCGAGGCGCAGAAGCGGTTGATGCTGACGCCGGGCACGGATTCGTCGAAATCCGAGGCCAGCACCGCGGTGCGCGCAAGGCACGCGCCCTGCTCGCCGATCTGGGTGACATTGCCCCAGATCACGTCCTCGATGGCGCGGGTGTCGAGGTCGTTGCGCGCCTTGATCGCGTTCAGCGCGATGGCGCTGAGGCGCGCCGCCGTGACCTCATGCAGGCTGCCATCCTTGCGGCCCTTGCCGCGGACGGTGCGGGCGGTGTCATAGATATAGGCGTCGGTCATGTCGGTCTCCTCAGGCCGTGGCCCGGTCGGCGGGCGAGCCGGGCATCATGTCATAGGGGTGCTTCCAGCCGGGCAGGGCGGAAAGATTGCTCAGCCAGCGGTCGATCTGCGGCCAGTCGGCGCGCGAAAAGCCAAAGGGCTCCGGGTAATAGAGATAACCACAACAGGCGGTGTCGGCGATGGTGACGCCGTCGCCGACGATCCAGTCACGCCCGGACAGATGCGCATCCAGCGTGGCATAGGCGGCCTTGAGGCGGCCCTGCATGAAGCCGATCACCTCGCGCGGGCGCTTGTCCTCGGGCAGGAAGTTCATCAGGAACCGGGTCATCCCGGCCTGGCTGCTGAGCTTGTGGTTGTCCCACAGGATCCAGCGCAACACCTCGTCCTCCTCGCCCGGCGCGCCGCCCAGCTTTCCCGTCGCCCGGGCGACATGATACTGGATCGCCCCGGACTGGCTGAGCACCAGATCGCCCTCGACCAGCAGCGGCGCCTCGCCCATCACGTTGAGCGCGCGGTACTCCGGCGTCCGCGTCTCGCCGCCGAAGAAATCGACATGGCGCGGCGCCCAGTCATAGCCGGCCAGCGCCATGGTCAGCGCCGCCTTGTAGGAATTTCCGGATTCGCCGAAGCAATAGAGCTGGGCCGTCATGGCGCTGTCCTTTCAGGCGGGGTGAGGGGTGAAGCGTCGAAAGGTGAGTATTTGAAGCAAGATGAAGGGGCGCGGTCAGGATCTGTTAACCATCTCCCGGCTATACTCGCCTCACGGTACAGGCTGGAGAGCCGATGACCGTGCAAGGTGAAGCCACCCCGACCCGCCCGAGAGCGAATCGCACAGGCGGGGAGGGGTGTGCCCGCGCGCGCCCTCGCCCCTTCATCTTGCCGCAAATACTCCGCGGGGGGTCCGGGGGGCGCGAAGCCCCCCGGCTCCGCCCAACGGGAGGGACACGATCTGTGATCGTGCGCCCGACGGGCGGGAGCCCTCACAGCCCCCTCCCGATCAGTTCCTTCATGATCTCGTTGGTGCCGCCGTAAATCCGCTGCACCCGGGCGTCGGTCCACATCTCGGCCACGGCGTATTCCTGCATGAAGCCGTAACCGCCGTGCAGTTGCACGCATTCGTCCAGCACCTGGCATTGCAGGTCGCTGAGCCAGTATTTGCACATCGCCGCCATCTCGACCGTCAGTTCACCCTTGAGATGCGCGCTGATGCAGGCGTCGAGGAAGGTCCGCGCGACCACGGTGTTGGTCTTGCATTCGGCCAGTTTGAAGCGGGTGTTCTGGAAGTTGATGATCGGCTGGCCAAAGGCCTCGCGTTCCTTGCAATAGGCGATGGTGCGGTCGACCGCGCCTTCCATCGCCCCCACCGCGCCGCAGCCGATGATCAGCCGTTCCTGCGGCAATTGCCGCATCATCTGGTAGAACCCCTGGCCCTCGGCGCCGCCGAGGATGTTTTCGGGCGGCACGGGCACGTTGTCGAAGAACAGCTCCGAAGTATCCGCCGCCTTGAGCCCGATCTTGTCGAGGTTGCGGCCGCGGCGGAACCCTTCGGCGCCCTCGGTTTCAACCACCACCAGCGACACGCCCCTGGCCTTGCCGGTCGGGTCGGTCTTGGCGGCGACGACGATCAGATTGGCGTGCTGGCCGTTGGTGATGAAGGTTTTCGAGCCGGTCAGCCGGTAGACATTGCCGTCGCGCACCGCCCGGGTTTTCAGGTTCTGCACATCCGAGCCGCCCGAGGGTTCGGTCATCGCCAGCGCGCCGACCATCTCGCCCGAGGCCATTTTCGGCAGCCAGCGTCGTTTCTGTTCCTCGGTGCCATAGGCGAGGATGTAATGCGCGACGATGCCCGAATGGATGCCCGCGCCCCAGCTTGCCAGATTGGCGCGTGCCGCCTCGATCAGGATCACCGCCTCGTGGCCGAAATCGCCGCCGGCGCCGCCGTATTCCTCGGGCACCGAGGCGCACAGCAGGCCCATCGCCCCGGCCTCGGTCCAGGTTGCGCGGTCCATTTCGCCCTGTTCGCGCCAGCGGTCAAAGCGGGGGGCCCATTGTTCGGTGATGAAATCGCGCGACATATCGGCGAGCATCGCGTGCTCGTCGCTCATCCAGGGTGACGGGCGCATCGGAAAAGTCATCGGCAGGCCCCTCCCAAGGCCGAGGTCTCGTTATCGCTTGCGCTCTTCCAGCTCGGCGTTGAACAGCCGCAGCCGGTGGCCCAGGTTTTCGGCATGGGTCACGCTGTCGAAATGTTCGAACAGGAACGACAGCGCCTCGCCCTCGTCGAGCCCGGCTTCGGCGGCAAAGCGTTTCAGGCGGCGATAGCCGTCCTCGCTCATGGCGACGGGAAAGCGGCGGGTCAGGCGCAGGCGTTTGGGCATGGTCTCTCCGGCGGCAGGGGCGGCGCCGGGGCGCCGCCCGGTCAGGTCAGAACTGCTCGGCTGCCAGCGCCATGACCGGCTCGGCGCCCGAGAGGATGCGCGCGAGGTGCATCCCGGTCGCGGGCAGTTGCCGCGCCATATAATAGCGGCCGGTGGCCAGCTTCGTCTCGTGGAACGTGGCGTCAGCGGTTCCGGCCTTCAAGGCCTGCGAGGCGGCCTTGGCCATCATCGCCCACATGAACCCCAGGCAGACATGGCCGAACAGGTGCATGAAATCGGTCGAACCGGCCAGCGCGGCATTGGGGTTCTTCAGGCCCTGCTGCATGAAATACATCATCGCATTCTGCAGGTCTTTCGAGGCGGCCTTGAGCGGGTCGAGGAACGGGCCCTTGAGCGCCTCGTCGCCCTCGTTGTCCTTGATGAAGGTCTTGACCATCTCGAAAAAGGCCATGGCGGGCTTGCCGCCGTCGGCGGCCAACTTGCGGCCGACCAGATCCAGTGCCTGCACGCCGTTGGCGCCTTCATAGATCATGGCGATCCGGGCGTCGCGGGCGAATTGCGACATGCCCTGTTCCTCGATATAGCCGTGCCCGCCATAGACCTGCTGCGCCTGCACGGTCATGGCAAAGCCCACATCGGTCTGAAAGCCCTTGATGACCGGGGTGAGCAGCGAAATCAGCCCCTCGGCCTGATCGTCGCCCAGCCGGTGCGCGCGGTCGATCAGATGGGCGCCCCAGAAGGTAAAGGCGCGGGCGCCTTCGACAAAGCTCTTCTGGTCCATCAGCATGCGGCGGATGTCAGGATGCACGATCAGCGGATCGGCATTGCCGCCGGGGTTTTCGGTGCCGGTGACGGCGCGGCCCTGCAGCCGGTCCTTCGCATAGGCCAGCGCGTTCTGATAGGCGGCCTCGGCCTGGGCATAGCCCTGCAGGCCCACCCCCAGCCGCGCCTCGTTCATCATGACGAACATGGCGCGCATGCCCTTGTGCAGCTCGCCGATCAGATAGCCGGTGGCGCCGTCAAAGTTCATGACGCAGGTGGCATTGCCGTGGATGCCCATCTTCTCCTCGATCTTGCCGACCGAGACCGCGTTGCGCGCGCCGAGGCCGGCATCGTCGTTGACCATGAACTTGGGCACGATGAACAGCGAGATGCCCTTGGTCCCCTCGCCGCCGCCCGGCGCCTTGGCCAGCACCAGATGGATGACGTTGTCGGCCATGTCGTGATCGCCGGCGGAAATGAAGATCTTCTGGCCGGTGATCTTGTAGCTGCCATCGTCCTGCGGTTCGGCCTTTGTGCGGATCAGCCCCAGATCGGTGCCGCAATGCGGCTCGGTCAGGTTCATGGTGCCGGTCCATTCCAGGCTGACCATCTTCGGCAGATAGAGTGCCTTTTGCGCCGCCGAGCCCGAGGCGAGGATGGCGTTGATCGCGCCATGGGTCAGGCCCTGATACATGTTGAACGCCATGTTCGACGAGACGAACACCTCGCCGACAGCGGTGCCGACGACATAGGGCAGGTTCTGGCCGCCGTATTCCTCGGGCAGGTCGAGGCCGTTCCAGCCGCCGTCCTTGATCTGTTCGAACGCGTCCTTGAAGCCGGTCGGCGTATAGACGACGCCATTCTCCAGCCTGCAGCCCTCGGTGTCGCCGACGGCATTCAGCGGGGCCAGCACGCCCTCGGCCAGTTTCGCCGCCTCGCCGAGAATGGCGGCGGTGAAGTCGCGGTCGAGATCGCTGTAACCGGGGATGCCGGTTTCGCTGGCCTTGAGCACGTCGTGCAGCAGGAACTGCATGTCCTTCACGGGGGCGGTATAGCTGGGCATCGGGGTCTCCCTGAATCGGCTGGGCGGGCGGCGGGCCCGCTGTGTCTGTGTCTGGCTGTCGGGGCTTGCGGCCCCTGAGCGGTTATTCGGCGGCGGGGCGGAAGGCGCTGAGCATCTCGGCCCCGGCCTCGAGCTGCGAGCGCAACTCGTCGATCGCCTCGGTCAGTTCGTCGCGCTGCTGTTCCATCTGCGCCAGCCGCTCGCGCGCGGCGGCGATGGTGCGTTTGAGCTGCTCGCCCTGCTGGTCGCCGCGGTCGTAGAGGTTCAGCAATTGCCGCATCTCTTCCAGCGCGAAACCAAAGCGTTTGCCGCGCAGGATCAGCGTCAGCCGCCCGCGGTCGCGGCGGGTATAAAGGCGCTTCTGCCCCTCGCGGATCGGGTTGATCAGCTCTTTCGCCTCGTAGAATCGCAGCGTGCGCGGGGTCACGTCAAAGGCCGCGCACATCTGCCGGATTGTCATCAGATCCTTGTCCATATCCTGCCTCGCATCGCCGGGGATCGGCCCCGTCAAAGCATCACATAGCGCGTATGTCGAAAGAATGAAGCAAGGTTGACGTTAACGTAAGTCACGACGCTGCGTCACGGGATGACCTTGACGTCAGGTCGCGGTGACGCCGGGGCAGGGGGGTGCTCGCACCCCCCTCTGCGCGCAGGGCGCGCATTCACCCCCCGAGGATATTTCAGGCGCAAAGTTGGGGCGAATTTGATTAAAATTGTCCGCATCCGCCCCAACTTTGCGCCGCAAATATCCTCCAGGAGGGTCCGGGAGGATGGAAAATCCTCCCGGCGGCTGCGGCGGGGCCGGGCTATTGCGTCAGGTGGCGCAGACCCTGGGTGACATCGGTGCGGATCGCCAGGCGCAGGCCGGGTTCGTCACCGGCCTTGAGGGCGGCGATGATCATGCGGTGGTGCGGCGGCGGGGTGTTGCGGCGCAGGCGGCCGTAGAGGGCGCGCATGGTCGGGCCGAGTTGCAGCCAGAGCGTTTCGACCATCGCCAGCATCGCCGGGCTTTGCGCGCGCAGATAGAGCGTGCGGTGGAATTCGAGGTTGGTGCGCACATAGGTCACGGCGTCCTGGCGCAGCACGGCGTCGGTATTGGCGGCGTTGATCGCCTCCATCCGGTCGATCAGCGCCGAATGCGCCCGCGGCAGGGCGCGGCTGCCCAGTTCCGGTTCGAGCAGGGCGCGGATCGAGGCCAGTTCCTCGATCCGGTCGTTGCCCAGTTCCGGGGTGCTGACCCGGCCGCTGGCCGACATGGTCAGCGCGCCCTCGGCCACCAGCCGCTGGATCGATTCGCGCGCCGGGGTCATCGACACGCCGAATTCGCGGGCGATGCCGCGCAGGGTCAGCGCCTGGCCCGGCGGGATCTCGCCGTGCATGACCTGGGTGCGCAGGGTGCGGTAAACGCGGTCATGCGCCGACAGCGTCGAGGGATCGGGGGCGGGGCGGGTGAGGGTCTGCATGGGGCGATGTGATCACAAATCCGGCGGCAGCGTCAAGCGCCGGCGAACCGGTAGCGGTGCAGCGCCGCGCCCTCGGTCTTCAGCCAGCGGCGGTTCTCGGCATGGGCCGGGCAGAGCCGCGCCACCTCGGCCCAGAAGGCGGGCGAATGGTTCATCTGCACCAGATGCGCCACCTCATGCGCGGCGACGTAATCCAGCACCCGGGGCGGCGCCATGATGAGCCGCCAGTTGAACATCAGGTCGCCGGTGGCGGTGCACGATCCCCAGCGCGAGCGGGTATCGCGCAGGGTGAGGCTGCCGACCGGGCGGCCCAGCGTCGCGGCATGCAGCGCGACGCGGTCGGCCAGCCGGGTGCGGGCCGCCAGCCGCAGGAAGGCCAGCGCCGCGGCGGCCGGGCGCGCGGCGGGCACCAGCAGCGTTTCGCCCTCGACCCGGGCGCTGCGGACCGCGGCCGCGGTCAGGCGCAGCAGGCGGCCTTCGAGCGGGATCAGCGCGCCCAGCGTCACCGGCACCGGCGGATCGAGCCCCGCGACCGCCTCGGCGATCCAGCCGCGCCGCTCGGTCAGGAAGGCCATGGCGGCGCGCAGCGAGGCGCGGGCGGGCAGGGTCAGCGTGACCGCCCCGTCCAGCCGTGACACCCGCAGCGACACCCGCCGCGCCCGCGACGAGCGGCGCAATTGCACCGCCAGGGGCGGCTCGCCGGGCAGCTCGATCAGATCGGGGTCGCGGGACATGCGGGGCTTTCGCAGGGGAGGCAGGCGGGGTGGCGCCTGCCCCGGCACCAAACACAGTTGGAAAGGCTTTGACAAGCCTGTCCAACTGTGGCAACGGGCGTCGATCCATGCATGAGAAGGACACTCTATGCCCAAGGTTGAATGGGGTGTGAAGCGACTTTGCCCGACGACAGGCAAGCGATTCTACGACCTGAACAAGACGCCCGTCATCAGCCCTTATACCGGCGAGATCGTGCCGATCGACCTGCCGGGCCGCAAGGGTAGCGTGTCGATGGCGAACGAGGCCGCCAAGGCCAAGGCGCGTGTGGCGGACGAGATCGAGGCCGACGACGTGCTGCTGGACGACGACGATGTCGCGGTCGAGGCGGATGACGAGCTGCTCGAGGACGAGGACGACGATACGGTCTCGTTCGACGAGTTGGGCGATGTCGCCGGCGACGAAGAAGACGTCTGATCCCTCTGGCTGACGGAATTTTGCACGCGGGCATCGGCGATGCCCGCGTGTTTGCATTCCGGCCCGGCCATATGGCGCCCGGGCGACGGGGGGCGAAAAAACTCTGCGGCGGGCCCCAACTTTGTGCTTGATCTCGCTCGCGCTTGGTCCTAAACCGCCCCTCGCAGCCGGGAACGGCGGCACCTCGGTGGGGCCATAGCTCAGTTGGGAGAGCGCTTGAATGGCATTCAAGAGGTCAGCGGTTCGATCCCGCTTGGCTCCACCAAATTCTCCATGAACCTCTTGGCCTGATCGCAAACCCGCAGACGACGGCGGGTTTTGTCGCGTGGCGTTGCGCCCCGCCGCCGCGCGAATCAGGCCGGATGCCCCCCGGGGCGGGCGTTGCGGTTCAGGCGGCTTTCGGTTTGGCAAAGACGTCGATGCCGCGGCCGGTTTCCAGCAGCGATTTCAGGCTGGACAGGACGGCGGGCCAGCCCTTGCTGACGCCGGTTGCCATGCCGCTGCCCGGGATCAGGTCGTCATGGCTGACGGTGAGGCGGACCATGGAGTCGTATTCGACGATCTCGAAGGTGACGCGGCTGTAGCTGGCCGGGTCATCGGCCTGCGAGGCATTGGCCCAGGACAGGACCAGCCGGGTCGGCGGCGTGCATTCGATCACCGTGCCGACCAGTTCGACGCTGCGTTCGGCGTTGTCGCGGATGTGCTGCCAGCCCGAGCCGGGTTGCCAGTCAGAGACATTCTCGTGTCCCCAGTAGCGCCGGGCGATTTCCGGCCTGGTGATCGCCTCGAACACCTTGTGCGGCGTCGACAGGATATAGGTCACATAGACAAAGCTGGTGGTCTCTCTGGTCATTCGGATTCTCCTTCCAGGTCGCGTTTCAGGTCGTGCAGCAGGCTGAGCCGCTGGGTTTCGAATTTGCGGACCCAGCGTTCATAGACCTCGTGCAGCGGCACGGGGTTGATGAAATGCAGCTTTTCGCGGCCACGGCGGACGGTGCTGACCAGATTGGCGGCCACCAGAAGATCCAGATGCTGCGTCGCGGATTGCCGCGCCATGGCGAGGTTTTCGCACAATTGGTTCAGGGTCTGGCCGTTCTTTTCGCACAGCAGGTCCAGCAGCCTGCGGCGGGTCGGATCGCCCAGAGCCTTGAAAACCTTGTCGTCGTCCATGGGATGTTTCCGTGTTTGGATCATTGATGCAGGTAAATACCTGCATGTAAAGCGGCGATCCGGCCCGGGCAGATTCCGGGGGCGGGTTCAGCCCGCGGGGCGCAGCCGCCCGGCCAGCCCGGTGATGCCCAGCGCCAGCACGGCGATCAGCCAGAAGGCCACCGGCAGCCCCAGCATCTGGCCGATGCCGCCGATCAGCGCCGGGCCCAGCACCATGCCGCCATAACCCAGCGTCGCCACCCCGGCGATGGCGCGGCCCTGCGGCGTGTCGGGGTCGTTGGCGGCGCGCGAAAAGGCCAGCGGGATCACCACGGAATAGCCCAGCCCCAGCAGCGCAAAGCCGACCAGCCCGGCGGACAGCGTCTGCCCGACCAGCGCCACCACCAGCCCGCAAAAGGCGAACAGCCCAGCGATTCGCGCGGTGGGCACCGGGCCCAGCCGCAGGATCACCCGGTCGGCCGACAGCCGCGCGGCGAACATCGCGGCGGAATAGACGCCGTAGCCCAGCGCCGCGCGGGCCTCGTCGGCCTGGGCGATCTCGATCAGGAACACCGCGCTCCAGTCGGCCATGGCGCCTTCGCCCAGCGACGAACAGAAGGCGACCAGCCCCACCAGCATCAGGCTGCGCGAGGGCAGGGCAAAGCCCGGCCCGGCGGCGCTGCGGGTCGAGGCCCAGGGCACCATCGCCAGCCAGAGCGTGATCGCCCCGGCCAGCGCCGCCACCAGCATGAAATGCGCCAGCGGCCCGAGGCCCAGCACCACGGCGCCGCCGCCGGTCAGCGCGCCGATCCCGGCGCCGAGGCTCCACATCGCGTGAAACGAGGCCATGATCGGGCGGCCCCTGAGGCGCTCGACCTCGGCGCCCCAGCCGTTCATGGCGACATCCATCGCCCCGTGCCCGGCGCCGAACAGCAACAGCGCCAGCGCCAGCAAGCCCGGGGTCGGCGCCAGCGCGATCAGCGGCAGCGCCAGCGCATAGCCGATGCCGATCAGCCGCGAGGCACGGGCGGCGCCGATGGCGTCGCTGAGCCGCCCGGCCAGCGGAAAGGCTAGAATCGCCCCGGCGGCAAGGCACAGCAGCAGCCGTCCCAGCGCCCCGGGTTCCAGCGCGAAGGCCTCGACAAAGGCGGGCACGCGGGCCGCCCAGGCGCCGAACAGGATGCCGTTGAGAAAGAACATCGCCGAAACGGCGAGGCGCGGGTTACGCATGGGGCACCATCAGGGCGGGATCGGACCGGCCAGAGGTGCCGGGGTTCGCCGGGAAAGGCAAGGGGCCGGGCTCAGCCCATCTCGACCGAGGGAATCACCGGAAAGAACACCCCGCCCGACCAGAGCCCGAACCAGCTTGCGCCGTCCCGGTCGGCATGGGCGCCCAGATCGACCAAGCGGTAAAAGCTCTTGCGGTCGATCAGCGCCTCCAGCCCGGCGCGGATCATCACATAGGGCGCGGGTTCGCCGGTTTGCGGGTGCCGGGTGACGCGGATCGGATGGTCGGCGCCCGCCTCGGCAACATCGCCGACATTGGTTTCAAAGCGCAGCACCTGCGCCGGGCCCTGCCCCGACACGGTGAAATCCACCGCGACAAAGGGCGCGTCATCGACGGTGATTCCGACCTTTTCCACCGGCGTCACCAGGAAATACCGGTCATCCTCGCGCTTCAGGATGGTGGAGAACAGCCGCACCATCGGCGCGCGCCCGATGGGGGTGCCCAGATAATACCAGGTGCCGTCGCGGGCGATCCGCATGTCGATATCGCCGCAGAATGGCGGATTCCACAGGTGGACCGGCGGCAATCCGCCCTTTTTCGCGGCCTTTTGCGCCGCATTGGCCAGCGTGCTGGCGTCGGGGGTGGGCAGAGGTGTCACATTGTCTTGTGGCGCGGTCATTTTGTCCAACTGGGTCTGGGCGAAAGCCTTGCCCCTGACATATAACCCGGACACAACAAAGGTCACGCCCGGAGGAATGCGCCATGAGCGATACGTTGGTCCCCGCGATCGAGGCGCTGGGCGCCCGTCTCCAGGAGGCCCGCGCCGCCATTGCGCCGCGCTTCATCGGGCAGGAAACCGTGGTCGATCTGGCGCTGACGGCGCTGTTGTCGGGCGGGCATGCGCTGCTGGTCGGCCTGCCGGGGCTGGGCAAGACGCGGCTGGTCGATACGCTGGCCACGGTGATGGGGCTGCATTCGAACCGCATCCAGTTCACGCCCGATCTGATGCCCGCCGATATTCTGGGTTCGGAGGTGCTGGACAACGGCGACGACGGGCGCCGGGCGTTCCGCTTTATCGAGGGGCCGGTATTTTGCCAGCTTCTGATGGCTGACGAGATCAACCGGGCCAGCCCGCGCACCCAATCCGCGCTGTTGCAGGCGATGCAGGAGCGTGAAGTCACCATCGCCGGGCAGCATCGCAAGCTGGGCGTGCCGTTCCATGTGCTGGCCACGCAGAACCCCATCGAGCAGGAGGGCACCTATCCGCTGCCCGAGGCCCAGCTCGACCGGTTTCTGGTGCAGATCGACGTCGAATATCCCGATCTGGCGACCGAGCGGGCGATCCTGATGGCGACCACCGGCACCGAAGAGGCGGTGGCGCGCGGCGTGTTCTCGGCCGCCGATCTGCTGGCCGCGCAGGCGCTGATCCGCCGGATGCCGGTGGGCGAGAGCGTGGTGGCGGCGATCCTGCATCTGGTGCGCTCGTGCCGCCCTGGCACGCCCGAGGCCGATGCGGCGCTGGGCGACAGCCTGTCCTGGGGGCCGGGGCCGCGCGCGGCGCAGGCGCTGATGCTGGCGGTGCGGGCGCGGGCGCTGTTGCAGGGGCGTCTGGCGCCCTCGGCCGAGGATGTGGCGGCGCTGGCGCGGCCGGTGCTGGTGCACCGCATGGCGCTGTCGTTTGCCGCGCGGGCGCGGGGCGAATCGCTGGCCGGGGTGATCGACCGGGTGGCGGGCCGCGTGACCGGCACGCTCGGGGCGGCGGCGTGAGCCAGCCGGGCCTCCCCGGCGGCGGCGCCGCGCTGCGCCGTTCGGGCGAGGCGCTGTCGGGCGCCCTGCCGCCGCTGCTGATCTCGGCCGAACATCTGGCGAATTCGGTGCTGCCGGGGGCGCATGGCCGCCGCCGGTCTGGCCCCGGCGCCGAATTCTGGCAGTTCCGCCCGCTGGGCCCCGGCGACGGGATCGCGCGCATCGACTGGCGGCGCTCGGCCCGGGGCGACGAGCTGTATCGGCGCGAGACCGAATGGCAGGCGGCGCGGGCGGTCAGCCTGTGGGTCGATGGCGGCGCGGCGATGAATTTCACCGGCGACCGGAACCGCGAGACGAAATCGGCCCGCGCCCGCCTGTTGGCCATGGCGCTGGCGCTGGTGCTGCTGCGCGGTGGCGAGCGGGTCGGTCTGGCCGAGGCCGATATGCCGCCCCGGGCCGGCCGGGCGCAGGCCGGTCTGCTGGCGGCGGCGCTGGCCGAAGAGCCGGGCGCGGGCGGCGAGCATGGCAGCCTCGATCTGAACGCGGCGCCGACCGGCGGGCATGTGGTGATCTTTTCCGATTTCCTCGGCGATCTGGCCGGGATCGAATCGGCGCTGGCGCTGGCCGCTGCCCGCACCATGCGCGGCATTCTGGTGCAGGTGCTCGACCCGGTCGAAGAGGCGTTTCCCTATGACGGCCGTACCCGGTTCGAAAGCATGTCGGGGCATCTGAGCTTTGACACTTTGCGCGCCCGCGATCTGCGGGCCGCCTATCTCGACCGGCTGGCAGCGCGCAAGGAGCGGCTGGCGGGGCTGGCGCGGCAATCGGGCTGGCACGCGACGACGCTGCACACCGACCGCCCGGCCGCCGAGGGGCTGCTGTGGCTGTATCAGGCGCTCGGCGGGGGGCGCAGATGAGCTGGCTCGGCGCCCTCGGTTTCGCCACGCCCGCGCTGCTGTGGGCGCTGATCGCGCTGCCGATCCTGTGGTGGTTGCTGCGCGCCGTGCCGCCCGCGCCGGTGCGGCGGCGGTTCCCCGGCATCGCCCTGCTGCTGGGCCTGCGCGACAAGGACCCCGAAAGCCAGCGCACGCCCTGGTGGCTGCTGCTGATGCGGGTGGTGGCGCTGGCGGCGCTGATCGTCGCGCTGGCCGGGCCGGTGCTGAATCCCTCGCGCGCCTTGCCGGGGCAGGGGCCGCTGCTGGTGGTGTTCGATGCCAGTTGGGCCAGTGCCCGCGACTGGCCGCGCCGGATTCAGCGCGTGGCGCAGGCGCTGGACGCGGCGCAGCGCGAGGGGCGGCCGGTGGCGCTGCTGACCCTGACCGATCCGCCGGTGGCCGAGATCGAATTCCGCGCCGCCGAGCATTGGCGCGAGCGGCTGCCGGGGCTGGCGCCGCGCCCCTGGTCGCCCGACACCGCCTTGCCCGACTGGCCCGCCACCCTGCCCGAGGGGGTGGAAACCCTGTGGATCAGCGACGGGCTGGCCCGGGACGGGCGCGCGGCGCTGCTGGCGGCCTTGCAGGCGCGGGGCGCGGTGCAGGTGTTCCAGCCTGCCTCGCCGGTGATCGCGCTGGCTCCGGCCAGTTTCGACGGCCAGAGCGTGACGGTGAGCGCGCGGCGGACCGAGGGCCCGGCGCAGGCGCTGACCCTGCTGGCCATCGGCCGCGACCCCGCCGGGGCCGAGCGTGACCTCGCCCGCGCGCCGCTGGATTTCGCCGCCGGGGCGCTGGTGGCCGAGGCCGGTTTCGATCTGCCGCCCGAACTGCGCAACCGGATTACCCGCTTTCAGATCGAGGGCGCGCGCGGGGCGGGGGCGGTCAGCCTGACCGACGACAGCCTGCGCCGCCGCAAGGTGGCGTTGCTCAATGTGCGCGAGGGCAATGAATCGCTCGCCCTGCTGTCGCCGCTGCATTACCTGCGCGAGGCCCTGGCCCCCGCCGCCGATCTGGTGGAATCCGCCAGTCTGGACGATCTGCTGCTGGCCGGGCCCGATGTGATCGTGCTGGCCGATCAGCCCGGCCTCTCGGCGATCGAGACCGCCGCGCTGGCCGATTGGGTCGAGGCGGGCGGACTGCTGCTGCGCTTTGCCGGGCCGCGTATGGCCGGGTCGGGGGCCACGGCCAGCGGCTTTGGCGCCGCGGGCGACGATCCGCTGCTGCCGGTGCCGTTGCGCGCTGGGGGCCGCACCGTGGGCGGGGCGATGAGCTGGGGCGATCCGCGCTCGCTGGCGCCCTTTGCCGAGACATCGCCCTTTGCCGGGCTGGCGGTGCCCGCCGATGTCGGCATCCGTGCGCAGGTGCTGGCGCAGCCCGGGCCGGATCTGGCGGCGCGCACCATCGCGGCGCTGGCCGATGGCACGCCGCTGGTGACGCGCGCGGCGCGCGGCGCCGGGCAGGTGGTGCTGTTCCATGTCACGGCGAATGCGGAATGGTCCAACCTGCCGCTGTCGGGTCTGTTCGTGTCGATGCTGGAGCGGCTGGCGGTCAGCACCCGGGGCGCGGTGCCCGAGGCGGGAGAACTGGCCGGAACCCATTGGCAGCCCGAGGAAATCCTCGACGGTTTCGGCCTGTTGTCCGAGGCGGGCGACCGTGCCGCCGTGCCGGGCGAATCGCTGGCCCCGGTGCTGGCCGGTCAGGCGCGTCCGGGGCCGGATCTGCCGCCGGGCCTGTATGCCGGAACCGCGCTGCGGCTGGCGGTGAACGCCACCGATGCGCAGACCCCGCTGACCGCCGCGCAATGGCCGCTGGGCACCAATCTGGAGACCGGTCTTGCCGCGCCCGAGCTGCCGCTGGCCGGGTATCTGCTGGCGCTGGCCGCCGCCGTGCTGATGGCCGATGCGCTGGCGACTCTGGCGCTGGGCGGGCGGCTGCTGCGCGCGGCGCTGGTGCTGCTGGCGCTGGGGCTGGCGGTGCCGCGCGCCGAGGCCCAGCCGGTCGATCCCCGCATCCTGGAGGCGACCGAAGCGGTGGTGCTGGGCGCCGTCATCTCGGGCGATGCGCAGGTCGATGCGGTGGCGCTGGCGGGTCTCAGGGGGCTGTCGACGGCGCTGTTCCTGCGCTCGTCTGTCGAACCGGCCGAACCCATGGCGGTGGATGTCGAAAGCGACGAGCTGGCGGTCTATCCGTTCCTCTACTGGCCGGTGACAGAGGCCAGCCCGCTGCCCTCGACCGAGGCCTATGCCCGGCTGAACCGCTATCTGCGTTCGGGCGGGATGATCCTGTTCGACACCCGCGACGCGGAAACCACGCGGCTGACCGGCGGGCTCAGCACCGCCGGGCGCCGCCTGCAGCAGATCGCCGCCGGGCTGGATATTCCCCCGCTCGAGGCGCTGCCGCCCGATCATGTGCTGACCCGCACCTTCTATCTGCTCGGCGATTATCCCGGGCGCTGGCAGGGCGGCACCGTCTGGGTCGAAGCCGCGCCGCCCGATGCGCAACTGGTCGAGGGTATGCCGTTTCGCAACCTCAACGACGGCGTGACGCCGGTGGTGATCGGCGCCAACGACTGGGCGGCGGCCTGGGCGGTGGACAGTGCGGGCATGCCGCTGCTGCCGGTCGGGCGCGGCGTGACGGGCGAGCGTCAGCGCGAACTGGCGCTGCGCTTTGGCGTCAATCTCATCATGCATGTGCTGTCGGGCAATTATAAGTCGGATCAGGTGCATGTTCCGGCGCTTCTGGAAAGGCTGGGCCAATGATCGGCGCGACGGTGGTGTTCGATCCGCTGCTGGCCTGGCCGGTGATCGCCCTGCTGGGCGCGCTGGCGCTGGCGGTGACGGCGCTGTCGGTCTGGCGCGGGCTGGCGGGCTGGCCGTTCCGGGCGCTGGGATTTCTCTTGATCGGCGCGGCACTGGCCAATCCGGCGCTGCAGACCGAGGACCGCCAGCCGCTGACCGATATCGCCCTGGTGCTGGCCGACGAGACCGGCTCGAACCGGCTGGCCGGGCGCGAGGGCCAGACCGCCGATGCCGTGGCGCAACTGACGGCGGAACTGACCCGGCTGGGCATCGACGCCCGGCTGGTCAGCGTGCCCGACGCGCCCGACAACGGCGGATCGACCCTGAACACCGCGCTGGATGCGGCGCTGGCCGATCTGCCGCGCGACCGGCTGGCGGGGGTGTTCGTGGTCTCGGACGGGCTGGCGCATGACCCGGTGACGGCGCCGCCCCCGGCGCCGCTGCATCTGCTGCAGACCGGCGAGCCGGGCGACTGGGACCGCCGCCTGATCGTGCGCAACGCCCCGGCCTATGGCATCCTGGGCGAGACCCTGCGCCTGACCCTGCGCATCGAGGACGAGGGCGCCGTGCCCGAAGCCCTGCGCGGCCGCCCGGTGCAGGTGGGTTTCGCGCTGAACGGCGAGGAATTGCGCTATGCCACGGCCCCGGTCGGCGCCGACATGGGGCTGGACCTGACTCTGGACCGCGGCGGGATGAACGTGCTGCGTTTCGTGCTGGCCCCCGAGGCGGGCGAACTGACCGACCGCAACAACGCCGCCGTGGTGCAGATCAACGGCATCCGCGACCGGCTGCGGGTGCTGCTGGTCTCGGGCGAGCCGCATACCGGGCAGCGCACCTGGCGCAACCTGCTGAAATCCGATCCGTCGGTCGATCTGGTGCATTTCACCATCCTGCGCCCGCCTGACCGCCAGGACGGGGTGCCGGTGAACGAGCTGTCGCTGATCGCCTTTCCGACGCGGGAATTGTTCGTCGAGAAGATCGACGAATTCGACCTGATCATCTTTGACCGCTATCGCCGCCGCGGCATCCTGCCGACCGCCTATTTCGAGAACATCCGCCGCTATGTCACCGAGGGCGGCGCGCTTCTGGTGGTCGGCGGGCCGGAACTGGCCAGCGCCGAGAGCATCTATCATTCGCCGCTGGGCCAGATCATGCCCGCCGAACCGACGGCGCGGGTGTTCGAGCAGCCCTTCACCCCGCGCCTGTCGGCGCTGGGCCAGCGTCACCCGGTGACGGCCGGGCTCGATGCCGACTGGCCGGCGCGGGCCGGGGCGACCGGCCCGGGCTGGGGCCGCTGGCTGCGCCAGATCGACCTGACCCCGCGCTCGGGCGATGTGGTGATGCAGGGGATCGGCGAACGTCCGCTTCTGGTGCTGGACCGCGCGGGCGAGGGGCGGGTGGCGATGCTGGCCTCGGATCAGGCCTGGCTGTGGGACCGCGGCTTCGAAGGCGGCGGCCCGCAGGCGGAATTGCTGCGGCGGCTGGCGCATTGGATGATGCGCGAACCCGAGCTGGAGGAAGAGGCGCTGGGCGCCGAGGCGCAGGGCCTGACGCTGCGGATCACCCGCCGCAGCCTGCTCGACGGGCCGCATACGGTGATCGTGACCCGCCCCGACGAGAGCAGCGTCGAACTGCCGCTGACCGAGACCGCGCCGGGCCGGTTCACCGCCGAATGGCAGGGCGGCGAGCCGGGGCTCTACCGCCTGCGCTCGGGCGCGCTCGATACCGTGGCGGTGCTGGGCACGGCCAATCCGCGCGAATACGAGCGGGTGGTGGCGGATTCCGCGCCGCTGTCGCCGCTGACCGCCGCCACCCGCGGCGGCGTCGCGGCGCTGGCGGCGGGCGTGCCGGGGCTGCGGCCGGTCGAGCCGGGGCGACAGGCCTTTGGCCGCGGCTGGCTGGGCGTCACCCCGCGCAGCGCCTATGTGACGACGGATCTGCGGCTCAGCCCGGTGCTGCCGGCCTGGCTCTGGCTGCTGCTCGGCGCCGGGCTGATCCTGGGCGGCTGGCTGCGCGAGGCGCGGCGGTAGCGAGGGGCGGCGCTCGGCCCCCGTCGAGGGGGCCGAGCGCCGCGGCGGGGGCCAGCCCCCGCACCCCCGCCAAGGGGGTTTTCCACCCCCTTGGAACCCCCGAGGATATTTGCGGAGCAAAGAGCGAGGCGTTCGGGGCGGGCGGGGTTTCGCCCTTGTTGCCCGCTGTCGCGGGCGCCTCAGGCGACCCGCGCGCGGCGTGCCGCCGCGCGAAGCCGGGACTGCGCAGCGCAGGAAGCACCGTGCGGAAAGGCGGCGGCGGGACGGCCTGCCCTTTCCTTCGCCCGCGCCCGGCCGCATAAACCCACCTATGCCCATGCCCGGACCGCCCCTGCCCATCGACCCGCTGCTGCCTGCCCTGATCGCGGCGCTGGCCGGGCAGGGTCAGGCCGTGCTGCAGGCGCCGCCCGGTGCGGGCAAGACGACGCGGGTGCCGCTGGCGCTGCTGGCGGGCACCCGGGGGCGCATCGTCATGCTCGAGCCGCGGAGGCTGGCGGCGCGCGCCGCCGCCGAACGCATGGCCGAGACGCTGGGCGAGAGCCTGGGCCAGAGCGTCGGCTACCGCATCCGGGGCGAGGCCCGCGTTTCGGCATCGACGCGGATCGAGGTTGTCACCGAGGGGATTCTGACCCGGATGCTGCAAGGCGATCCCGGGCTGGAGGGGATCGGCGCGGTGATCTTTGACGAGTTCCACGAGCGGTCGCTGAACGCCGATCTCGGCCTCGCGCTGGTGCTGGAATGCCGCGCCGCCCTGCGCCCCGATCTGCAGGTGATCGTCATGTCGGCGACGCTGGACGCCGCGCCAGTCGCCGCGCTGATGGGGGGCGCGCCGCTGCTGACCGCCGAGGGCCGTGCCTTTCCGGTCGAAACGCGCTGGCTCGACACGCCGCTGGCGCGCGATGCCCGGCTGCCGCAGGCCGTCGCCGACCTGACGCTGCAGGCGCTGGCCGAGACCACGGGCGGCGTGCTGGTCTTTCTGCCCGGCGAGGGTGAGATCCGCCGCACCGCCGCGCTGCTGGCCGGGCGCCTGCCCGCCGAGGTGCAGGTGCATTCCCTGTTCGGCGCCATGGATTTCGCCGCCCAGCGCGCGGTGCTGGCGCCGCAGGCGCAGGGCCGCAAGCTGGTGCTGGCGACCTCCATCGCCGAAACCTCGCTCACCATCCCCGATATCCGCGTCGTGGTCGATGCCGGGCTGGCGCGCCGCGCCCGGTTCGATCCGAATTCCGGCATGTCGCGGCTGGTGACGGAACGCGCCTCGCTGGCCGAGGCCGGGCAGCGCCGGGGCCGCGCCGGGCGGGTGGCCGAGGGGTTCTGCTATCGCCTCTGGACCCGGGGGCAGGAAGGCGCGCTGCCCGCCTTCGCCCCGCCCGAGATCGAGACCGCCGATCTGGCCGGGCTGGCGCTGGATCTGGCGCTCTGGGGTTCGGCCGATCTGGCCTTCCTGACCCCGCCGCCGCCCGGCCCGCTGGCCGAGGCCCGCGCCCTGCTGCACGACCTCGGCGCGCTGGAGGGCGGGCGGATCACCACCCATGGCAAGGCGATGGCCGCCCTGCCGCTGCATCCCCGGCTGGCGCATATGCTGCTGCGCGCCGGGGAACCGGCGGCGCCGCTGGCGGCGCTGATCGCCGACCGCGACCCCCTCAGCGGCGCCCCGGCCGACCTGTCGCTGCGCCTGAAGGCGCTGCACGATCCACGGGCCTATGCGCGCGACCATCCCTGGCCGCTGAAACGCGAGGTGCTGGACCGCATCCGGCTGGAGGCGCGGCGCCTCGCGCGCCTCGCCCCTGCCGGTCAGGGGCTGGACCCGGCCGAGATGGCGGCGCTGGCCTATCCCGACCGCATCGGCCTCAGACGCAAGGGCGAGGCGCCGCGCTATCTTTTGTCAGGCGGCAAGGGCGCGGTGTTCGATGCCGCCGACCCGCTGGCGCAGGCCCGGCTGATCGTCGCCACCGACCTCGACGGCGACCCGCGCGAGGCGCGCATCCGGCAGGCGCTGCCTGTCAGCGAAGCGGCGCTCAGGGCGCTGTTCGCCGATCATCTCCGCTGGCAGAACCTGTGCGAGTGGAACCCGCGCGAGGGGCGTATCCGCGCTGTCTCGCGCGAGGTGCTGGGCGCCCTGACGCTGGCCGAGCGCCCCTGGGATGCCCCGGCCGAGGCCCGCGCCCGCGCCGCGCTGGACGGGCTGCGCGCGCTGGGGATCGCCGCCTGCGGCATGACCCCGGCGGCGCGGCGGCTGCAATCGCGGGTGGAATTGCTGCGCGAACAGGGCAGCGACCTGCCCGATTTCACCGATGCCGGCCTGAGCGCCCGGGCCGAGGACTGGCTGCTGCCCTTCCTGACCAAGGTGCGCAGCGCCGAGGATCTCAAGGCGCTCGACCTGACCGAGGCCCTGCGCCAGTCGCTGGACTGGGCGCAGATGGAGGGGCTCGACCGCCTCGCCCCGGCGCATTTCACCACGCCGATGAACCGCCGCGTGCCCATCGACTATTCCCATGGCCAGCCGGAAATCAGCGTCCGCCTGCAGGAGATGTTCGGCACCAGCGAACACCCGACCATCGGCCCGCGCCGCCTGCCGCTGAAGATCACCCTGCTGAGCCCGGCCCAGAACCCGGTGCAGGTGACGACCGACCTGCCGCGCTTTTGGGACACTTCCTATGCCGAGGTGCGCAAGGACATGCGCGGCCAGTACCCGCGCCATCCCTGGCCGGAAAACCCGCGCGAGGCCGACCCGACCCTGCGCGCCAAGCCGCGCGGCACCTGAGCCGGTTTCGGCGGCGCAAAAGGGGAGTATTTGCAGCAAGATGAAAGCCCGTCCGGGGCGTGGCGCGGCAGGGCGGGCGGGATCGGCGGCGATGCGAACAATTTGACTAAAGTTGTCCGCGCTCGACCGCCCCTTCATCTTGCCCCCAATACTCCGGGGGTGAGGCCGCAAGGCCGAGGGGGCTGGCCCCCTCTCTGGATGCTAGACCCGCTCGCCCTGCATCAGTCGTGGCTCGGCGGCGTTCAGACCGGCGGCTTCGCGCAGGAAATGCCGCCTGAGGCCGGGCAGCGCGTTGACCGCGCCCAGCCCCAGCCCGCGGATCGCCCCCAGCAGCGGGTTGCCGTTGGAAAACAGCCGGTTCACCGCATCCATGCCCAGCGCCATGCGCAGCACGTCAAAGCGCCGCCATTGCTGATAGCGGTCCAGCACATCGGGCGCGGCGATGTCCTCGCCCCGGCGCGCGGCCTCGATCAGCACCTCGGCCAGCGCCGCCACGTCGCGCAGCCCCAGGTTCAGGCCCTGACCGGCGATCGGATGCACGCCATGGGCGGCATCGCCGACCAGTGCCAGCCGCCGGTCGATGAACCGTTCGGCGATGGTCAGCCGCAGGGGATAGGCAAAGCGCCGCCCCTCCAGCCGGATCGCCCCCAGGAAGTCGCCGAACCGCGGGCGCAGCACCTCCAGATACCCGGCGTCGTCGAGGTTCTGGATCGCTTCGGCGGTGGCGCTGCGCTCGCTCCAGACGATCGAGCTGCGGTTGCCCGGCAGCGGCAGGATCGCCAGCGGCCCGGGCGGCATGAAGAACTGATGCGCGATGCCGTCGTGCGGTTTTTCATGCGCGATGGCGCAGACCAGCGCGGTCTGGCCATAATCCCAGCCCCAGCGCCGGATCCCCGCCCGCCGCGCCACGGCGCTGTCGCGCCCGTCGCAGCCGACCAGCACCCGGCCGCGCAGCACCCGCCCGTCGGCCAGCGTCACCGCAACGCCGGTGGCGCCGACCTGCTGCGCCACCACCGTCGCCCCCGAGATCAGCGTCACCCCCGGCGCCGCCTGCATCGCGGCGAGGAAGGCGGCATAGAGGTGACGATCCTCGATCATCTGCCCCATGGCGCCTTCCTCGATCTCGGCGGCGTCGAACCCCAGGAACAGCGGCGCGGCGCCTTGCCCGGCCTGCCCCTGCGAGGCGCGGATCGCCCGCATCGGCTGCGCCTTGTCCCGCAGCCCCGTCCAGACGCCCAGCGCCTGCAGGATGCGCACCGAGGCCAGTGCCAGCGCATAGGCGCGGCCGTCAAAGGCCTCGTCGGCGCGGGCCAGCGCCGGGCGCGCGTCGATCACCGCGACGCTCACCCCCCCCTGCGCCAGCGCCAGGGCCAGGGCCGGGCCGTTCAGCCCGCCGCCTACGATCAGGATATCGGCATCATGTTCCATGCCGCCAAACTAGCCGCGCGCGCGGGATTGTCCATGCGACGCGCGCAGGCTAGCGTCGGGCGAAACGACACAGGGGGCGGGCATGAGCGAGAACTGGCGCAGCATGAGTGCGGCGGCTTTGGGCCGGGGCATCGCCGCGGGCCGGATCTGCCCGGTCGAGTTGACCGAAGCCTATCTCGAGGCGATCGATGCCCATCCCTACCGCGACCGGATCTATGCGCGCTCGATGCGGTTGCAGGCGCTCGATACCGCCGCCGCGGCGCGCGGCCGCGCCCGGCAGGGCCTGCGGCGCGGGCCGCTGGACGGGGTGCCGGTGTCGTGGAAGGATCTGTTCGACACCGCGGGCGTGGCGACCGAAGCGGGCAGCCTGCTGCTCAAGGGCCGCGTTCCGGTGCATGACGCCGAGGTGGTGGCGCGGCTGACCCGGGCGGGCCTGCCGCCGCTGGGCAAGACGCATATGACCGAACTGGCGTTTTCGGGGCTGGGGCTGAACCCGGTGACAGCGACCCCGCCGCAGATCCACGACCCTGATTCGGTGCCCGGCGGCTCGTCCTCGGGGGCGGCGGCCTCGGTCGCCTGGGGGCTGGCGCCGCTGGCCATCGGCTCGGATACCGGCGGTTCGGTGCGCGTGCCCGCCGCCTGGAACGACCTCGTCGGCCTCAAGACCACCGCCGGGCGGCTGCCGCTGACCGGTGCGGTGCCGCTGGCCGAGAAATTCGACACCATCGGCCCGCTGGCCAAAACCGTCGAGGATGCGGCGCTGGCTTTCGCGCTGCTCGATTCCGGCCCCGCCCCCGACCTGCGCGGTGCCCGCCTGCAGGGCGCGCGCCTGCTGGTGCTGGAAACCGTGGCGCTGGACGGGCTGCACCCGGCCCCGGCCCGGGGCTTTGAAACCGCGCTGGCCCGGCTGGCCCGGGCCGGGGCGCGGATCGACCATGCCCCCGTCCCGGCCGTGGCCGAGGCGATGGGCCTCGCCGGGGTGCTGTTCACCGCCGAATGCTATGCCATCTGGGGCGAGGCCATCGAGGCGCAACCCGATGTCATGTTCCCGCCGGTCCGCGACCGCTTCCGCTCGGGCGCCGGATTCAAGGCGCATGACTATGTCGCGGCCTGGCGGCGCCTGACGGCGCTGCGCCGCGACTGGGCGGCGGCGGTGGCCGGATACGATGCGGTGCTGATCCCCTCGGCGGCGACGGTGCCGCAGAAGATCGACGCCCTGCTGGCAGACCCCGCGTATTTCGCCGCCGAAAACCTGCTGACCCTGCGCAACACGCGGATCGGCAACCTGATGGGCCTTTGCGCCCTGACGCTGCCGACCGGGGTGGCGGCGGCCGGGATCATGCTGATGGCCGGACCGGGCGAGGAAGCCCGGCTGCTGCGGCTGGGCGCGGCCGCGGAGGCGGCGCTGGTGGACTGACCGGGGCGGGGGCGGGGTTTCGCCCTTGTTGCCCGCTGTCGCGGGCGCCTCGGGCGACCCACAGAAGGGGGGCGCTCGCGCCCCCCTCTTTGCGTGCCGCAAATTCACCCCCCTGAGGATATTTGTGGCCCAAAGTTGGGGCGGGCGGAGGCGCGGACAATTTGAGCCAAATTGTCTTTCATGGTTCGACCTTGCTCGCCCTGAGTATCCTTGAGGCGGATGATCTGGCCGGGGCGGCCAGGGGACGGGCGCAAGGCCCCCTTGCCCGGCGCCTCTGGACAGCCCGGCCCGGCTTGGGCAAGAGAGGGGCAAACGAGGGGCCCGTCATGACCGAACTCGCCACCCGCATTCTGGCCGCCGACCGCCGCGCGCTGGCCCGGGCCATCACGCTGGTCGAATCGACCCGCGCCGATCACCGGGTGCAGGCGGTGGCGCTGCTGGCCGAGCTGGCGGGGCACGGGCGGCAGGCGCTGCGCATCGGCCTGAGCGGGACGCCCGGCGTCGGCAAATCCACCTTCATCGAGGCCTTTGGCACTCTGCTCTGCGCGCAGGGCCTGACCGTGGCGGTGCTGGCCGTCGATCCGTCGTCGGCGCGCACCGGTGGCTCGATCCTGGGCGACAAGACCCGGATGGAGCGGCTGTCGCGCCTGCCCGGCGCCTTCATCCGGCCCTCGCCCAGCCAGACCCATCTGGGCGGCGTGGCCCGGCGCACCCGCGAGGCGGTGGCGCTGTGCGAGGCGGCGGGGTTCGATGTGGTGCTGATCGAGACCGTCGGCGTCGGCCAGTCGGAAACGCTGGTCGCCGAGGTGTCGGATGTCTTCGTGCTGCTGTTGGCCCCGGCGGGGGGCGACGAATTGCAGGGGGTCAAGCGCGGCATCATGGAGGCCGCCGACCTGATCGTCGTCAACAAGGCCGATGGCGCGCTGAAAGCCACCGCAATGCGCACCTGCGCCGATTACGCGGGCGCGCTCAGGCTGCTGCGGCCGCGCCCGCAGGATGCGCCGGGCTTTCCCAAGGCGATGACCGCCTCGGCGATCGAGGAACAGGGCCTGGCCGAGGTCTGGGCGCAGATCACCGCGCTGGCCGACTGGCGGCGCGCGCAGGGCCATTGGGCGGCGCGGCGCGCCGAACAGGCTCGGCACGGTTTCGCCGAAGAGGTGAAACAGGCGTTGCTCGCCCAGCTCGACACGCCGCGCGCGCGGGCCCGCATGGCCGATTTGGCCGGGGCGGTGGCGCGCGGCGAGACCGCGTCGGGCAGCGCGGCGCGGGCGATGCTGGACTTCCTTGCGGCGGCTCCCGAATCCCTTGACGGGGGGGCGGATTGCGCCTAATACGCCCCACGAGATTTCGGACGCTGCCCTGGCAGTGCCCCAAGCTGCTGTCGGCGCCGCAGGCGCCCGCGTGAACCAGACGAGGATGACACCATGTCGCGCCGCTGCGAACTGACCGGAAAAGGCCCGATGTCGGGCAACAACGTGAGCCATGCCAACAACAAGACCAAGCGGCGCTTTCTGCCGAATCTGGTCGATGTGACGCTGGCTTCGGATGCTCTGAAAAAGAGCTACAAGCTGCGCATCAGCGCCGCGGCGCTGCGCTCGGTCGATCACCGTGGCGGTCTGGATGCCTTCCTGGCCAAGGCCAAGGACGACGAGCTGTCGAGCCGCGTTCTGGCGATCAAGAAAGAGCTGGTCAAGGCCGCGGCCTGATCCGGCAGACCGGATTGCCCGTTCCGGATGACCCCGCTTCGGCGGGGTTTTCCTGTTTGCGCGGCGGCTTCACAGGCCCGCCAGCCCCTCCATCGCCAGCATTCCGTCGCCGCGCCGCACCCAGAGGCGCGCCTCGTCGCCGTCGATGGTGCCGCACAGGGCAAAGGGCTGATCGGCCAGCACCGGCGCCATGGCGCGGAAGCGGAAGGTTTTCGGCAGCCTGCCCCCCTCGAGGCGCAGCAGGTCCAAGAGCAGCGTCGCCAGCAGCGGGCCGTGAACCACCAGCCCGTCATAGCCCTCGAGCGCGCAGAAATCGCGGTCGTAATGGATGCGGTGGCCGTTGAAGGTGAGCGCCGAATAGCGAAACAGCAGCACCGGCCCCGCGGTCATGGCGCGGTGCAGCGTCTCGCCGCCGGGGGCCGCGACCACCGCCCCCGCCGGGGCATCGGCGCGGCGATAGACGATGTCCTGTTCCTCGTCGATCAGCGGCCCGCCGGCATCGGACCAGCGATGCGCGACGGTGACAAAGGCGATCGGCCCGCTGCGGCCCTGCTTTTCCGCCACCCCGGCGACGCGCGACTCGCGCGTCACCACGGCGCCGATGCGCAGCGGCCGGTGAAAGGTGAAACGCCCGCCCGCCCACATGCGCCGGGGCAGCGCCAGCGGCGGCAGGAAATGGCCCAGGGCCTGATGGCCGTCCGGCCCGGCCTGATCCAGCGGATAGAGTTTGAGGCAATGCAGCCAGTGCCAGAGCGGCGGCAGCGCGCTGCCGGGGGCGAACCCCTCGGCGCGGTCGAGCGTCGCCGCCATGGCCTGGGCGGGAAAGCGGGCGAGGGTCTCGCTGACCCGTTCGATGACCGGCTGCCAGCTCACCCGATGGCGCCCCGCGGCCCCTCGCCGACCTGCGCGCGGTGCAAGAGGAACTGGTCGAGCAGCACGCAGGCCATCATCGCCTCGCCCACCGGCACGGCGCGGATGCCGACGCAGGGGTCGTGGCGGCCCTTGGTGACGACCTCGGCCTCTTGCCCGTCGAGCGTGACGGACCGGCGCGGCGTCAGGATCGACGAGGTCGGTTTGACGGCGAAACGCACCACGACATCCTGCCCGGTCGAAATGCCGCCCAGAATGCCGCCCGCGTGGTTCGAGGCATAGACCGGCTGGCCGCCGGGCCCCATGCGGATCTCGTCGGCGTTTTCCACGCCGGTCAGCGCGGCGGCGCCCATCCCGGCGCCGATCTCGACGCCCTTGACGGCGTTGATCGACATCATCGCCGCCGCCAGTTCGCTGTCGAGCTTGGCATAGACCGGCGCGCCCAGACCGGCGGGCAGGCCCTGCGCCACCACCTCGATCATCGCGCCGACCGAATTGCCGGATTTGCGCAGGGCGTCGAGATCGGCGGCCCAGAGGTCTGCGGTTTCGGCATCGGGGCACCAGAACGGGTTCTGGTCGATGGCAGCGGCATCGAAGCGCGCCCGGTCGATCGCCCGCGGGCCCATCTGCACCATGTAGCCCCTGACGGCGAGCCCCGGCAGCAGCGCCGCCAGCACCTGCCGCGCCACGCCGCCCGCCGCCACCCGCGCCGCCGTCTCGCGCGCCGAGGAGCGCCCGCCGCCGCGCGGATCGCGGATGCCGTATTTCTGCCAATAGGTGATGTCGGCATGCCCCGGGCGGAAGGTCTGGGCGATGGCGCCGTAATCCTTGGACCGCTGGTCGGTGTTGCGGATCAAGAGCTGGATCGGCGTGCCGGTGGTGCGCCCCTCGTAGACGCCCGAGAGGATCTCGACCGCGTCATCCTCGCGCCGCTGGGTGGTGAAGCGGTTCTGGCCGGGTTTGCGCCGGTCCAGCCAGGGCTGGATGTCGGCCTCGGTCAGGGCGATGCCGGGCGGGCAGCCGTCGACGGTGGCGCCCAGCGCCGGGCCGTGGCTTTCGCCCCAGGTCGTCACGCGGAAAAGATGGCCATAAGTGTTGAACGACATGCGCACCCCCTCTGTCGCCGCCCCGTCTAGCCCCGGCCCGGCCCCCGCTCAAGCCCGAAGTGCGGCGGGGGTTTCGCCCTCGGACCCAAGGCCTTGCGGCCTCGGCCCCTCGGGCGACCCGGCAGGGGGGCGCTCGCGCCCCCCTCTTTGCTGCGCAAATTCAGCCCCCTGAGGATATTTGCGGCGCAAAGTTGCGGCGGGGACGGGCGCTCAGTACCCCAGCGCCTTGCGCAGCATGTTGGCGGCCATCAGCATGATGAACACCGCGAACAGGCGTTTGAGCGGTTTGGGGTTCATCGCATGCGCCAGTTTCACGCCCCAGGGGGTGGTGATGAGCGTCATGGCGATGACCAGGGCGAAGGCGGGCAGGTTGATGGCGCCCAGCGTCCAGGGCGGCGGGCTGTCGATGCGCAGCAGCAGGAAGCCCGCGACCGAGGGGGTGGCGATCACCACGCCGAACCCGGCGGCAGTGGCGACGGCGCGGTGGATCGGCACCGCATAGAGCGACATCAGCGGCACGCCGAACGAGCCGCCGCCGATCCCCATCAGCACCGACAGGAAGCCGATGACCGAGCCGGTGATGCCGCGCCGTGCCCCGCCGGGCATCGCCGTGCCCAGCCGCCAATGCTCGCGCCCGAAGGCGAGGTAGAGGCCGACGGCGAGGCCCAGCACGCCGAAGGTGGCCTGCAGGACCACGGATCTGAGGCCCGAGGCGGCGATGACGCCCAGAACGGACCCGGCGGCGATCCAGGGAGCCCAGCCGCGCAGGATCTGCCAGTCCACCGCGCCGCGCCGGTTATGGGCGCGCACCGATTTCAGCGAGGTGACGATGATCGTCGCCAGCGAGGTGGCGAGGCAGACCTGCATCAGTTGCGGGCCGCCATAGCCCAGCGCGGTGAAGGCATAAAAGAACGCCGGCACCAGCACGATGCCGCCGCCGACGCCGAGCAGCCCGGCGATCACCCCGGCCAGCGCGCCGATCACCGCCAGCAGCGCCACCATCAGGGCCAGCAATCCGGGATCAGGCATCGGAGCCTCGCAGCGTGTCGGTGGCGACCAGGCGGATGCGCTCGATCATCGCCCGGAGGCCGTTCGAGCGTTGCGAGGACAGGTGTTCATCGAGCCCCAGCCGTTTGAGCGCGGCGGCGGCGTCGATGCCGGGCACCTCGGCCAGCGGGCGCCCGGCGTAGAGGGCATGCAGCACGGCGATCAGCCCGCGCACGATCATCGCATCGCTGTCGCCGTAGAAATCGAAGCGCCCGTTCTCGAGGCGCGGGAACAGCCAGACCTGACTGGCGCAGCCGTTGACCTTGTTGGCGGGGACTTTCAGCGCCTCGTCTATCGGCGGCAGCGCGCGGCCCAGTTCGATGACGTGGCGATAGCGGTCTTCCCAATCGTCGAGGAATTCGAAGGTCTCGGCGATTTCGTCGAAATCGTGCTGCGCCATGGCGCCCCCGCTGTGCTTGGTGCGGGTCCAGACCTAGGCCGAAGGGCGCCGAAGGTCCAGCCCCGGCCCGCCCGCGCCGCCGCCAAATCGCGCCGCGCCCTTTCCAAGGCCCGCCCTTTGCGCTAGGCCTTGGGCGCTTTCGCACGCAACGGAGCCGCCGATGAAAACCCCGCTCGCCGCCCTGCTGATCGCCACGCTTGTCGTGGCCGGTTGCGGTTCGTCCCGTCTGAACCCGCGCAACTGGTTCGGCGAGTCGCGTGCCGAGGCGGTCCCCGATCTGGGCCCGGTCTCGAACACCATCGACAACCGCCCGCCGGTGCCCGAAGTGTCGGCGCTGACCATCGAGCGCACCTCGTCGGGGGCGCTGGTGCGGGCCGAGGCGGTGATGCCCTCGGCCGGGTGGTGGGATGCCGAGCTGGTCGCCGAGAACTTTGGCCGCCCGACAGGCGGCGTGCTGACGCTGCGCTTTGTCGCCGCCGCGCCGCGCGCACCGGTGGCGGCGCCGAACCCGGCGGCGCGCACCCTCGTTGCCGCCTATACGCTGACGCAGGCGCAGCTCGACACCGCGGCCGAGGTGGTGGTGGTCGGCGGCACCAACAGCCGCCGGGTCCGGCGCTGAGGCGTCAGAGGCGCAGCGCCTCGCGCGGGTCGATGACCGGCAGGCCCAGCGCGGTACCGACCGCGGCATAGGTCAGCCGTCCGGCATGGGTGTTCAGCCCGTTCAGCAGGTGCTGGTCCTCGGCGCAGGCCAGCCGCCAGCCCTTGTTGGCCAGCGCCATCATGAAGGGCAGGGTGGCATTGCCCAGCGCCTGGGTCGAGGTGCGGGCGACGGCGCCGGGCATGTTGGCGACGCAGTAATGCAGGATGCCGTCGACCTCGTAGATCGGATCCTGATGCGTGGTGGCGCGCGAGGTTTCGAAACAGCCGCCCTGGTCGATCGCCACATCGACGATCGCCGCGCCGGGTTTCATCATCGACAATTGCGCCCGCGTCACCAGCTTGGGCGCGGCGGCGCCGGGGATCAGCACCGCGCCGATCACCATGTCGGCACTGGGCAGCAGTTCGGCGATGCCCGCGACGTTGGAATATTGCGTGGTCAGGCGGCCCTGGAAGATGTCGTCGAGATACGACATGCGCGGGATCGAGCGATCCAGCACGGTGACATTGGCGCCCATGCCCACCGCCACCCGCGCGGCTGCCGTACCGACCACGCCGCCGCCGATGATGACCACATTCGCCGGACGCACGCCCGGCACGCCGCCCATCAGCACGCCCAGCCCGCCATTGGCCTTTTGCAGCGTCCAGGCGCCGACCTGCGGCGCCAGACGCCCGGCGACCTCGGACATCGGCGCCAGCAGCGGCAGGCCGCCCGCGCGGTCGGTGACGGTTTCATAGGCGATGGCGGTCACGCCGCTGGCGAGCAGGTCGCGGGTCTGCGCCGCATCGGGGGCGAGGTGCAGATAGGTGAACAGCACCTGCCCCTCGCGCAATTGCTGGCGCTCGACGGGCTGCGGTTCCTTGACCTTGACCACCATCTCGGCGCGGGCAAAGATTTCGGCGGCGGTATCGACGATCGCGGCGCCCGCGGCGCGGTAATCGTCATCGGTAAAGCCTGACCCCAGGCCCGCGCCGGATTCGATGAGGACCGAATGGCCCGCGGCCACCGCCTCATGCGCGGCGGCGGGGGTGATCCCGACGCGGAATTCCTGCGGCTTGATTTCCCGGGGGCATCCGATGAGCATGGCTCTCTCCTGTTTGGCTGCAGGAAGAATTGCGCAGATTCCGCCGCATGTGCTTGATTTCTTCGGCGCCTCAGGCGATACCGACGCAAGAACCTTCGATTTTTGTGCCTCTCTTTCGATGAAAGTTGCGCTGCGATGCAGCTAGATGCCACCGACCGGCGTATCCTAAGGGCCCTGCAACGCGAGGGGCGGATGTCGAATGCCGATCTGGCCGAACAGATCGCGCTGTCGCCTTCGGCCTGTCACCGGCGGGTGCAGCGGCTGGAGAGCGAGGGCTATATCGCCGGCTATGTGGCGCTGGTCGATCCGCGCAAGATCGGCAAGCCGACCACGGTGTTCGTGGAAATCACCCTGAACGGTCAGTCCGACGAGCTGCTGGACGGGTTCGAACGCGCGGTGGCGCGCATTCCCGATGTGCTGGAATGCCACCTGATGGCGGGCAGCGCCGATTATCTGCTGAAGCTGGTGGCCGAGGATACCGAGGATTTCGCCCGCATCCACCGGCAATATCTGTCGCGGCTGCCCGGGGTGGCGCAGATGCAATCGTCGTTTTCGCTGCGCACCGTGGTCAAGACGACGGCGCTGGATCTGTGATCCGGGCGCGCGGCCGGAATTTGATCAAATCCCGTTGCGACCATCCTGCCCGGCGCGTATCCTGCGGCGAATCCCCCCGTTCAGGGGGCGCAAAGGAGCCCGTGCCATGCGTCAGATCACCAATCACATGCCCACCGCCGAATTGCGGGCGCTGGATGCCGCGCATCACATGCACCCGTTTACCACCAACGATGCGCTGGCGAAAAAGGGCGCGCGGATCATCACCCGGGCCAAGGGCGTCTGGCTGACCGACAGCGAGGGCGAGACGATCCTCGACGGCATGGCGGGGCTGTGGTGCGTCAACGTGGGCTATGGGCGCGAGGAAATCGCCGAGGCCGCCGCCCGCCAGATCCGCGAATTGCCGTATTACAACACCTTCTTTCAGACCAGCCACGTGCCCGCCATCGCGCTGGCCGCCCGCATCGCCGAACTAGCGCCGGGCGATCTGAACCATGTGTTCTTTGCCTGCTCGGGGTCCGAGGCGAACGATACCAACATCCGGCTGGTGCGGCATTACTGGGCGCTCAAGGGCCAGCCTGACCGCTCGATCATCATCGGCCGCAAGAACGGTTATCACGGCTCGACCATGGGCGGCGCCTCGCTGGGTGGCATGGTGTCGATGCACGAACAGGGCGGGCTGCCGATCCCGGGCATCGTACATATCGACCAGCCACACTGGTATCTGGAAGGCGGCGACATGACGCCCGAGGATTTCGGCCTGATGCGGGCCCGGGCGCTGGAGGAGAAGATCCTCGAACTGGGCGCCGACCGCGTGGCGGCCTTCATCGCCGAGCCGGTGCAGGGCGCCGGCGGCGTCATCATCCCGCCCGCGACCTATTGGCCGGAAATCCAGCGCATTGTCGACAAATACGGCATCCTCTTGATCGCCGACGAGGTCATCACCGGGTTTGGCCGCACCGGCAACTGGTTCGGCAGCCAGACCTTCGGCATCCGCCCGCATATCATGACCATCGCCAAGGGGCTGAGTTCGGGCTATGCGCCGATCGGCGGGTCGGTGGTCTGCGACGAGGTGGCGGCGACCATCGCGCAGGATGAATTCAACCACGGCTATACCTATTCCGGCCACCCGGTCGCCGCCGCCATCGCGCTGGAAAACCTGCGCATTCTGGAGGACGAGCGCGTCATCGAGCATGTGCGCGACGTGGCGCATCCCTATCTGGCCGAACGCTGGCACGCGCTGGCCGATCACCCGCTGGTCGGCGAGACAAAGCTGGTCGGCCTGATGGGCTCGCTGGCGCTGACGCCGCAAAAGGGCAGCCGCGCGCGTTTCGCCGCCGAGGCGGGAACGGCGGGCTATATCACCCGCGAGCGGTGTTTCGCCAACAATGTCATCATGCGCCACGTCTATGACCGCATGATCATCTCGCCGCCGCTGGTCATCACCCCGGGCGAGATCGACATCCTGATCGAGCGCGCGACCAAGGCGCTGGACGAAGCCTATGGCAAACTGAAAGCCGAGGGGCTGCTGCAAAAGGCCGTCTGACCATGGACCTGCTGACCGCCAACGACCGGCCCGGCGCCTATCCCGAAAGCTGGTATGCCGCCACCGCCACGCCCTTGCCGCCGTTTCCGGCGGCGCAGGGGGCGCTGAGCTGTGACGTCTGCGTGGTCGGCGGCGGGTTCACCGGCCTGTCGGCGGCGCTGCATCTGGCCGAGCGCGGCTTTGACGTGATCCTGCTGGAGGCGCAGCGCGTCGGCTTTGGCGCCTCGGGGCGCAACGGCGGGCAGGTGGGCACCGGGCAGCGGCTGGATCAGGGCGCGCTGGAGGGGATGGTGGGCAAGGCCGCCGCCCGCGCGCTGTGGGATCTGTCGCTGGAATCGGTGGCGCTGACCCGCGATCTGGCGGCGCGCCACGCGCCCGAGGCGGGCTATGCCCCGGGCATCATCCATGCCGCGCACAAGCCGCGCTATGTCGCCGAATTCCACGCCTATGCCGAAAAGCTGGCGCGCGACTATGGCTATGACCAGATCCGCCCGCTGGACCGGGCGCAGATGCAGGCGCTGGTCGGTTCGCCCGCCTATCACGGCGGCGACATCGACATGGGCGGCGGGCATCTGCACCCGCTGCGCTATGCCCTGGGGCTGGCGCGGGCAGCGCAGGCGGCGGGGGTGCGCATCCATGAGCAATCGCGCGTCACCGCGCTGACCAAGGCCGACCCGGCGCGTGTGCAGACCGAAGCGGCGACGATCACCGCGCGCTTCGTGGTGCTGGGGCTGAACGGCTATGCCGGGCGGCTGGAGCCCGAGATCGCCGCGCGCGTCATGCCGATCAACAATTTCATCGCCGCGACCCGGCCGATGAGCGACGCCGAACGCGCGGCCATCCTGTCGGCCGATCACGCCGTCGCCGATTCGAAGTTCGTCATCAATTATTTCCGCTTTTCCGCCGACAACCGGCTGCTGTTCGGCGGTGGCGAATCCTATGGCTACCGCTTTCCGCATGACATCGCGGCAAAGGTCCGCGCGCCGATGACGCAGATCTTTCCGCAGCTCAAGGGAATCGAGATCACCCATGCCTGGGGCGGCACGCTGGGCATCGCCTTCAACCGGATGCCGCATGTCGCCCGGCTGGCGGGCAATGTGCTGTCGGCCTCGGGCTTTTCCGGGCATGGCGTGGCGATGGGC